>ENA-OWLX01001197-OWLX01001197.1-metagenome-genome-assembly--contig:-NODE-1197-length-9975-cov-6.574294_pt1 | contig 9975 bp, 9 predicted proteins | sample MGYA00245351_ERZ651106 | MGnify/ENA primary metagenome ERZ651106 (study PRJEB26857, sample SAMEA4031768) | metagenome | biome: human; feature: oral; material: saliva | place: Philippines | collected 2014 | study... | reverse complement strand
TGAGTCTTGACCACCATACCGGGGGTGACAGTCTGAGCACATGAAGGCTGGGGCTTGGGCATGAAACGCAGCTCGCCGGTGTTACGATCGGGCATTCCGACCTCAACAAGACACTGGCGGCATGCGGCGACGGGCTCAAGCAGCGGGTGATCACAGAAACGCGGGATACGGATTCCGGCCTTCTCGGCCGCACGGATCACCAGGGTGCCTGCGGGAACATCCAATTCGACGTCGTCGATCGTGACCTTTACTAGGTTCTCGCTCATCGAACTCCTCCCTTGGCAAAGTTGCTCGAGGCCTCGTAGGGGAACAATTCGCGCGCGGGCGTGGTCAGCCCGGCCTCGAATTCTTCGCGGAACTTCTTAATTCCCGACATGATCGGGGTTGCCGCCGCATCGCCCAGAGCACAGAAGCTTCGGCCAAAAATATTGTGTGCGATCTCGTCCAACAGATCGATATCGCCTTCCTGGCCCTTTCCAGCCTCAAGGCGGAGCATGATCTGCTTAAGCCAATAGGTTCCTTCACGACAGGGCGTGCACTTACCGCAGGATTCGTGCTGGTAGAACTCGATCCAGCGGGTGATCACACGAACCACAGAGGTCGTTTCATCGAAGACCTGCAGGGCTCGGGTACCCAGCATCGAACCGGCAGCGCCGACGGACTCGTAATCAAGAGGCGTGTCAAGTTCTGCTTCGGTGAAGATCGGGGTCGAGGAACCACCGGGAGTCCAGAACTTCAGCTGATGGCCTTCGCGAATACCGCCGGCAAGCTCGATAAGCTCGCGCATGGTGATTCCGAAGGGCGCCTCGAATTGGCCCGGGTTCTTCACGTGACCTGAGATTGAGAACAGACCGTGTCCCTTGGACTTTTCAGTTCCCATCGAGGCGTACCACTGTGCGGAGTACTGGAAGATTCCCGTCACCTGGCTAATCGACTCGACGTTATTAATAACGGTCGGACGCGCATACAAACCTGCGACAGCAGGGAACGGAGGCTTTAGACGCGGGTGGCCTCGGTAACCTTCCAAAGAATCCAGAAGAGCAGTTTCTTCACCACAGATGTACGCACCTGCGCCCGCGTGAGCGGTGATGCGAAGATCACCCAGCAGACCGGCCTCGGTTGCTTCCTTAACTGCAGCCATCAGGCGGCGGTAGACGTGAACAACTTCGCCGCGAAGGTAGACAAATGCGTGGTGGCAATTGATAGCGCGCGAGGTGATCGCAATACCTTCAATCAAGACGTGGGGATTTGCCATAATCGTCGGGATATCTTTACAGGTTCCCGGTTCCGATTCATCGGCATTAACCACCAGATAACGAGGAAGTCCGTCATCGGGCGGAAGGAAGGACCACTTCAGTCCCGTGGGGAATCCAGCACCACCACGGCCTCGCAAACCAGAGGCCTTAACGGTCTCAACGATCTCGGCGGGCTCCATGGTGTTGGCCTTTTTAAGTCCCTCATAGCCTCCTCGGCTCAGGTAAGACTCCAAAGTCCACGAGCGATCGCTCCCCCATCCGCGGGTCAGAATCGGGGTAAGGGCCACGGTTGTTTCACTCACCGTCCTTCTCCTTTCCTTCTTCCGCGGGAACGTCAGCTGGAGCGCTCCAGCCGCGTTCTTCGGCGATCCTTAGTCCCAGTGTCGAGGCCTCGCCAGCGCTGGGTCCTTCGTTCTCGTGTCCATCAAGGAAGCCGGCAAGGACGTGCTCGGTTTCCTTGAAGGTCGGCAGCACTGCACTTCCGCGAGTGGGATGCAAGGGCTTACCGGCCTCAATGTCGTCAATGAGAGCGCATGCGGACTCAGGGGTCTGGTTGTCGAAGAACTCCCAGTTCACCATGACAACGGGAGCGTAATCGCAGGCCGCATTGCATTCGAGGCGCTCAAGGGTGATAGTTCCGGCCTCGTTGGTTTCGTCGGTTCCGACACCAACCTTTTCGCTGACGGCCTCCCAGATTTCGTCGCCGCCCATAACAGCGCACAGAGCATTGGTGCACACACCCACGAGGTACTCGCCGGTGGGGTGACGCTTGTACTGGGTGTAGAAGGTCGCGACTGCCGAAACTTCCGCGCGAGTGATACCCAGAAGTTCAGCGCACAGTGCGATTCCGTTTGCGCTCACGTAGCCGTCTTCAGACTGAACCAAGTGCAACATGGGAAGCAGTGCGGAGCGAGAGTGTCCCTGCGGGTAGCGCGCGATGATTTCGCGCGCCTCACCTGCAAGGCGCTCATAGGTTTCCACGGGATAGCTCATCGATCAACGCCTCCCAGAACGGGGTCGAGAGTGGCCAGTGAAACAACGACGTCGGCGAGCTGTCCGCCTTCCGTCATCATGGCCAGAGACTGCAGATTTGCGAATGAAGGGTCACGGAAGTGCGCGCGGAAGGGGCGAGTTCCACCGTCTGAAACCAGGTGGACACCCAAGATGCCCTTCGCGTGCTCGACGGTCTGGTAGACCTGGCCGGCGGGGACCCTAAATCCTTCGGTGACCAGCTTGAAGTGGTGGATCAGGGATTCCATCGAGCTTCCCATGACCTTCGCGATGTGTTCGGCGGAGTTACCCTGGCCGTCCGTTGCAACCGAAAGCTGTGCGGGCCACTTGATATGCGGGTCGGCAACCATGACGGGCTGACCTTCAGTTGCCTCCAAGCGGCGAAGGACCTGCTCGACGATACGCAGCGACTGGTAGCACTCATCGAAACGCACGCGAACACGGTTGTACGCATCATTCGAGTCATAGGTTGGGACATCGAATTCGAAATTCTCGTAACCGCAGTAGGGCTGATCCTTACGCAAGTCCTGAGGCAGACCCGCTGCTCGCAGGGAGGGGCCGGTCAATCCCAGGGCCATCATCGCGGAAAGGGGCATGTAGCCGACGCCAATGAAACGCTGCTTAAAAATGGGGTTAGCCAAAACCAGATCCTGAAGCTCGCCGATGTCGTTGCGGACCTTGGGGAGCTTCTCGCGGATATAGGGAACCATGCCACTGGGCAGGTCCTGGGCAATGCCACCGGGGCGCACGAATGCGTGATTCATACGAAGACCGGTGATGCGCTCGAAGATTCGCAGGATTTCTTCGCGGCCCCTGAATGCGATGGTCATCATGGTCGTCGCGCCCAGCTCGTTACCACCGGTACCGATAGCAACGATGTGTGAGGCAATACGGTTGAGCTCCATGAGGAGAATACGAACCAAGTTCGCGCGCTCAGGAACGTCATCTGTAATGCCAAGAAGCTTTTCAACGGCTAGGCAGTACCCGACTTCCTGGAAGAAGGGAGCGACGTAGTCCATGCGGGTGCACAGCGTGACGCCCTGTGTCCAGGTGCGGTATTCCATGGTCTTTTCAATACCCGTGTGCAGGTATCCGGTATCGACGCGAGTTTCACGAACGGTTTCGCCGTCCAGCTCGAGGATCAAGCGAAGAACGCCGTGGGTCGAGGGGTGAACGGGACCCATGTTGAGAACGATGCGCTCGTGGTTGATGCGCTCAATCTCGGCGATAACGTCATCCCAGTCGCCGCCTTGAGCCAAGACCTCGGGAACCTCGTCAATGTCCAGGCCGGCACTTGATGCTGCAGCGTGAAGTGAAGGAGTAGTCATTAGTTGTACGACCTCCGAGTGTCGGCAGGGGCATTGACTGCACCCTTGAATTCCACGGGAATACCGCCCAGGGGGTAATCCTTGCGTTGGGGGTGTCCTACCCATTCATCGGGAAGAGCGGTACGCGTCAGGGAGGGGTGTCCATCGAAGACGATGCCCATCAGATCCCAGGTCTCACGCTCTTGCCAATCGTTCGCCGGGTAGATATCGACGATTGAGGGAATGTGCGGATCCGCGTCGGGGCAGGTCACTTCCAAGCGAAGCATGCGATTGTGCGTAATCGACATGAAGGGGTAGATCGCGTGAAGCTCGCGACCGCGATCTTCGGGGTAGTTCACGCCGTTGGTTCCCAAGCACATTTCGAAACGTAGATCTTGGTCATCGCGCAGGTAGCTCGCAACGCGGCGAATGTGCTCGCGCGGAATGAAGATGCTGAGCTCGCCGTGCTCGATGACGACCTTCTCGATGACATCGGTAGCTGCCAGTCCGTCAGCTTCGATGAGTTCCTCGAGGATGTCAACAATCTGGTCGAAGTAGGAACCGTAGGGACGAGTGGCGGCAGGTGCGCTCAAAGCAACGGTTTCAAGCTCAGAAAAGCCCGTGGTATCACCCTGGTCTGCGACCCCGAACATTCCCTGACGGCTCTTGATTACCGAGGGTTCTGCTGCGCCGAAACGGCTGATTTCTTCGCTCATGCCAGCAATCCCTTCATCTCGTGAGTGGGGGTTGCAGCAAGCGCTGCCGCTTCAGCCTTGCGAGCAATTTCGCGGCGATGCGCCCCCAGGGGCTCGCTACCAATCTGCTCACGCAGGGTGAGGATTGCGTGAATCAGCGCCTCGGGACGAGGCGGGCAACCGGGAAGGTACACATCGACGGGAACGATGTGGTCGCATCCCTGGACGACGGCGTAGTTATTGAACATGCCGCCCGAAGATGCGCAAGCTCCCATGGAGATAACCCACTTGGGGTCAGCCATCGAGTCGTAGACACGGCGAATAACCGGGGCCATCTTGTGGGAGACTCGTCCGGAGACGATCATGAGGTCGGAGTGACGCGGTGAGGCGCGAAAAACTTCCAGGCCGAAACGCGACATGTCGAAACGGGGAGTTCCGGCTGCCATCATTTCAATTGCACAGCACGCCAAGCCCATGGTGACTGGCCACTGACTGTGCTTTCGAGCAAGACCGAGGATCTTCTCCATGCTTGCTAGGGCAATGCCTGCAGGCAGGCTCTCTTCAATTCCCATTGTTTTCCTCTTACCTCAGTAGTCCAGTCCGCCGCGGCGCCATTCGTAGATATAGGGGACGGTGATCACCGCGATGAAGGTCAGCATGGCGGCCAATCCGAAGAGTCCCAGCTGGTTGAAGCTGACGGCCCACGGGTACATGAATACGACTTCAATGTCGAAGATAATGAAGGTCATGGCTACCAGGAAGTAGCGCACAGGGAAGCGCCCGCGCTCCAAGTGCTGCTCCGTGGGGTCGATTCCGCTTTCGTAGTTATCGGCCTTCGTGCGGTTCTTGCTCTTCGGTCCCAGAATTGCGGATGCGCCCAGCCCGCCCAGCGCCAAGACCATGGCGGCTGCAGCCATGATCAGCAGCGGAACATAGGGATTGGTCATCGTTCCTCCCACATCGGGTGTACCTTCGTGGCCATCATGCTGATGGCACCATCTTGGATAGGGTCGTAATCAGTCGGTCATCGAAATCGCCGCCTTGGCGTTCGAATCCATCCGACAGAAGCTTGTGAACCAGAGTCATCAGGCGCGGGACGGGCAGACCGTAGGTCGTGCACAGGCGCATGATTCGTGGATTTTCAATGAGACGAACAAAGATGCGTCCCAACTGGTAGTAGCCACCGTATTCGTCGCGGATCCGTTGGGGATAGGCACTCATCGCTCGGTCAATGCCAGCACGGTGCGTGCGAGCAAGAGCCTGGGCCATGGCCTCCGCCGCGTAGCGTCCAGCCTTCATCGCGGGTGCGATTCCTTCTCCGTTAAAGGGAGAAACCATTCCGCCGGCATCGCCGACAATGACGAATCCATTGGTGTAGTGCGGCTGACGATTCAAGCTCATCGGCAAAGCTGCGCTGCGAAGCTCTCCGATTTGGTTCTCGGGGGTAAATCCCCATTCCTCGGGGAGGTTGGCCATCCACTGTTCGAAAACCTGACGATAGGGCAGGTTCGTCGCACTCGCCGTCGAGGCCACAGAGCCCAGTCCGACGTTGACGACGCCATCTCCCATAGGGAAAATCCAGCCGTATCCGGGAAGTAGATCTGAGTGCCCGGGCTCGCCCGCCCACAACTCGAGGTGCGATTCCATCCATTCTTCGTTACCACGAGGGGAACGGAAGTAGATGCGCGCCGCAACGCCCATGGGACGCTTGGGATTCTTTTCAATTCCGAGGCGGGTAGAAACCTTTGCAGAGACGCCACCGGCATCCACAACCAGCTTGGCGTGGATCGTCACGTCCTGGGCATTCTTGCCACGGCCTCGGCGCGCGCGAACACCACAGACGCGGTGCGCGCAGTCTTGGAGGGCCTCGGTAACGGTGAGTTCTTCTTCGAGGCGAGCTCCCGCACTCTGTGCACGCTGAACCAGTGCGTGGTCAAGATCCATGCGCGCGCGAGTCATTCCGTATCCCGGAAGTGAAGCCTGATCGGGCCACTCCATGTGAATAGTATGACCGCCTCCGATCACCGTCAAACCGCGGTTTCGTGCCCAACCAGAAGTGTCAACACCCATGAGGATGAGCTCTTGAACGGCGGCGGGAGTAAGACCATCACCGCAGATCTTGTCGCGCGGGAAACGTGCTTTATCGACAAGAAGGACGTCAACACCAAGGGTTGCCAAATGATAGGCGGTAGATGCACCACCTGGGCCAGCGCCGACAATAACGACATCAGCGGTCATGTCTTGGGCCTGTTGGCTCACCACGCCTCCTTCACGCTCCATGCAACGACGAACCTATATCGGGTCCAGTTCAGACCATAGTCACCGGTATACGAAGCCGCGAAAGCACGCCAAAAAGTCCGTGAGAACAACACTTTAGGGGCGTGAGCGAGCACACACCCGTATTCAATTTGCACATATGTTTGTTACGTTAATCCCCGCGGAAATCCTTAGGAAACCGGGTAGCAGTGCTCCGGCTCCGCCAAACCGGGACCGAAGTCAACCTCACGTCCGTCCAAAGACCAAACATTTCGCGAAATCCGCTGGACGTCCTCGTGGCGAGCAAGCCACTGGCTCAGCTCTGCCTGTTCCTGTTCCGTTAGCCATACCAAAGGATCGGAAGACGACTTGAAACCGGCGACCGCGGCAACGTCCTGAAGCCACCCGATCTGCTGATCATTGAGCAGGTTTTTCATGTGACGGAAGAAGATGACATCGGGATCAACGTCGATGAGCTCACGCAGCCACAGACGCGATACAGACCCCATAAAAGCATTGCGCGCTTCTGCGTCGGAACGATCATCAGTCGCGTAGTTCTTCCAAATGGGCGCGACATCGCAGCCCACTCGAATTCCATCGTAGAGGCCAATCGCGGGGATGATCAGAGCGCCAGAGCCCAGCAGGTAAGTATCCTCCCCTGCCGCCTCGCGCAAAATCTGCGAACCCAAAATAAATGCGTCATCGGGGCTTGCTTCACGATCAAAGCGCACACCTTCAATGGCGGCTGCGTTAATAAAGTCAGCCTTGATGTAGCGGATTCCCGCGTCAAGCAGATATCCGATGGTGTCGCGCAGATATTCCTGCGCTAAGGGATGCGTCGTATCGAGCGCATAGTAGGGGCCACCCCAGTTATATCCGGCGATAGCCAGCTCCCCGTCCTCCGCATGAACGAAAGCTTCGGGGTGCGCTTGAAGGAAAGGAGTCCCTTCGCGAGCAATGAAGGGCGCGATCCACAGACCGGGAGTCACGCCGAGGTCAGAGATATAGCGAGCACAGGCAGCAAGATCATGTCCAAACTTCGCATTCGGACGCCAATCGCCCACGTTCAGCTGCCACCCATCATCAATTTGCAAGGCGGTAAAACCGAGTTTTGCAAGCCCGGGAAGCTGCCCTGCAAGAACATCCCAGGAAACATTTTCGTAGTAGGAATACCAGGAACACCACACGCGCGGGGCCTGACCGAGGCTGCGACGTCGAGGGCGCAGCTGCTCCACATAGGCCTCGAAAATCTCCGCTTCACTACCCCAGCTCACAAACCAGCGCGCCGGGCGGATCTCATCAAAGCCAACAAATACGTCTTCATCAGCGCGCACCTTCGGGTGCCCACCCGCGAGCGCACCAATGAGGAAACCCGCACCGCCCTCTTCTTCAACAACCGCACCCATCCACGAACCGTGGTGGCGGACGGTGTCATCTGCCCCCGGATCATCGGCAGTTGTCCGACGTTCATCAGAGGGAACACGCAGCGGCGCATCGCTCAGCGAATTCCAGCCTGAGGGCGACCATGAGTTGTGCCCGCTGCGGTAGTACTGGCCACTTTCCATTCCGTGCAGCAGCGCGACACGGCTAGCCTCAATGATCGCGAAGTTGTCACCCTGCTCGATGAGCTGAGCATCAGCTGACGCACTCAAAGTAGCGTTGGGAAGGGAAAGTACCAGACGTTGCATGATCGTTCTTTCATTGACGAGGCCGCGGGAAGCGGAGCTGAAGGAAAGGAAAGTATGGGTGTGGGTGCAGAAAGCGGGTCCCGCTGACCTGCGATTTGGGGAATCACGGGGGCGGGACCCGCTCAGTTGCTTACTTGAGCAGGGCGTTTGCCTTCTCGTTGGCCGCGGTCATGGTCGCCTGAGGATCAGCACCACCAGCGACCTCCTGAATTGCGTCCTGGATCAGAGCATTGACCTCGTCACCGTGTGAGAAGACGGGAACCGAGAAGGTCTCGTTGTTCTCAACGACGGTGGTGAATGCGGAGTTGTCCTGACCCTTTGCCTCGCGTGCCTTCAGGGACGCTTCGGTGCCCTTGATGCTGGCGGGGAAGATGACGCCGGACTCGCCGACCTTAACCTGGCACTTGTCGGAAGCCATGTAAGCGATCCACTTGAATGCCTCATCGGGGTGCTTCGAGCCACTCCACACGACATCGTGCAGTCCGTTCATTGGGCTACGACGTCCGACGGTGCCGATCGGAACAGGCGCGTAGGCGAACTTCTTCTGCGCATCTGCACCCAGGTAGGAAGAGGCGGTGAAGGAACCGGCGATGGTCGATGCGGCGATACCGGCGTTCATTGTTGCCTCGGTGCCCAGCGAGGACTGCTTATCAAACTTGGGGGCGTAGCCCTTCTCGATGAGCTGACGTAACCAAGCGAGGGTGTCAACCAGGCTCTTATCCGAGAAGTTGAACTTGGTCGGGTCCACGGTCCTGTCGCCGTAGGTGAAGCCGTTGGAAGCGGCGAATACGCCCCAACCGTTCTGACCGATTGCACCATCTGCCCACTCGGGGTAGTAGCCGTAACGCTTGACGTTGTTCTTATCGAAGGCCGGGTCAAGTCCGTTGTGACCATTGGCATCAATGGTTGTCTTTGCGATGAATTCCTGGAAGGTACCGCCATCGGTGGGGTTCCAGGTCAGCTTGGCCATGTCTTCCTTGGTGTAGCCAGCTTCCTTTGCGACTTCGGTGTCGTAGAGCAGACCCATGGTGTCCCAGTCCTTGGGCAGGCCGTAACGCTTGCCCTCGAACTTCGACAGGTCAGCAAGTCCGGGCTGGTAGATCGAATCATCGATTCCAGCTTCCTTTGCCTTGTCGGTGATGTCCATGATTTGCTTCGAATCAATGAACTGGAGAAGACGCGTGGAGTGATTAACAAAGGTGTCGGGGGCGTTCGATGCTGCCAGCTGAGTGGTCAGCGTATCCCAGTATTGACCCCATGCGGTCTGGGTGATCTTGACGGTGATGTTCGGGTTTTCTGCGTGGAAGTCGTCAGCGCACTGCTGGTACAGAGGAGCTTGACGGTCATCCCACAGCCAGTAGCTGATGGTGACGCCATCGCCCGATGCCGAGGAACTCGAGGTGCTCGAGGAGTTGGCGTTGCACGCGCCCAGGGACAGCGCCATTGCTGCGACAATCCCCGCTGAGACTACGGTACGAGTTTTCATGTGTGGTTCTTTCTCTTCAGGCACTTTCGTGCTATTTGATTCCAGAGAAGTTCAGGGACTCAACCAGCTTGCGTCCCATGAGAATCAGGAGGATCAGGACCGGGATGACGCTGAGCGTTGACCCTGCCATGAGTCCGGTCCAGTCGGGTGCCCTATTGGGCGATTGCTGTTGGAAAATTCCCAGAGCAACGGTGAGGAGCTGAGCGCCTTCGCGCCCGGTCAGCAGCGGCCAGAGGAAGTCTTTCCACATGCCGATGATCGTAATGAGGGTCATCG
>ENA-OWLX01001195-OWLX01001195.1-metagenome-genome-assembly--contig:-NODE-1195-length-9977-cov-8.797118_pt1 | contig 9977 bp, 4 predicted proteins | sample MGYA00245351_ERZ651106 | MGnify/ENA primary metagenome ERZ651106 (study PRJEB26857, sample SAMEA4031768) | metagenome | biome: human; feature: oral; material: saliva | place: Philippines | collected 2014 | study... | reverse complement strand
TAGGCGAAATGGGCTGGGGAGACCTAGTATGAGAGTGGTATATAAATTGATAAGGATAAAGGAGTGGAAGCTATGAGTTGTATTACCAAGATTAAGAGTGCCTTGGAATCCATGACCGCGACCGAGCAAATGATTGGCCGTTATATTTTGGAACACCGTCATGAAGTCTTGGAGATGAATACGCTAGAATTGGGTTGGGCTTCAGGTACATCAGGGGCAGCATGGACTCGTTTTGCTAAGAAGATGGGCTATAAGGGCTTACCTGCCTTGAAGTTGGATTTGGCCCAAGATCGCACCGATGAAGAGATGCCAGAAGTGGATCTTTTCTTGGATCCAAGGGATACGCTAGGGGCCTTGTTGCATAAGACCCAGACCATTTTGGAACAGAATCTACGTCGAACCTATGAACTCATTGATGAAGCTGTCCTAGCTCAAGCCATTGACATGATGGCCAGTGCCCATCGTCTCTTTCTCTGTGGGATTGGGGGTAGTGGGATCGTCTGCATGGACTTGGTTCACAAATTGACGCGGATTAATCGCCCAGTTACTTATGACCGCGACACCCATGTGCTGATGGCACAAATGGCGCACTGTATGCCGGGGGATGTGGTGTTGGTCGTTAGCTATAGCGGTAATACGCATACCGTTAATCAGATGGCTTATTTGGCTAAGGAACAAGGGGCTAAGATTATTGCCATTACCGGCCATAATCTAAAAGCGCCGCTCGCAAGTTTAGCCGACGTCTGCCTCTTCATTCCTCGGGACGAAAAGGAAATCCGTCTAGGCTCAGTAACTTCTCGAGATGGTTCCTTAATTGTGACAGATCTGCTCTACTATGGTGTGGCACAACGCCAATTCCATGCAACTAAGGAACACCTGGTTAAGACCCGGAAAATGATTCGAAAAATTGACTAACGCAAAAGGTTGGGCTTAGGCCCAACCTTTTTTGTCCATATAGGGTGAATAAACCAGGAGCTCAAGTGCCTAATGATTAGCAGATTTTATAAGTCAATTCAACGGATTTTCTAAAAAGTGTTTTGAACAGAATTTATTTCAACCAATGCCTATATAAAGGAGAAATAAGCCTGAAATATAATTTTCTTAATTGGTCACGATTTTGTGGTGAGTTTGGGTTAACCCGAACTCGATGTATAAAATTGAACTAATATAGTTATTCCGTGCACTATGCCCCTAAAATATAAATCGTTTACATATCCGGCGAATCATGCTATACTAATTAATAACAAAATGTAAACAAAAGGGCGTAATCAAAGGTTAGTCTTATCTTTATTATTATCAAAAAGAAAGAAGGATTCACATGGTGAAACGTTTGATTAGTGCCAACACGTCGGAAATTCTGGCCATGTCGGCGGCAGAATTAAAGCAGAGTATTAAGGCTAGTGAAGGTCGAGTGATTTTGTCTGAGAATGTGGGCTTTAAGGAGTCCTATATTGGGGATATTACCAACTCAGAGATGGCTCGCGCTTTTGGGGCGGATCTCATTTTACTAAATGGGGTAGACTTACTAAACCCTGTTATATTTGCTATTGATCCTGATGCACCCAATTTTGTCGCAGAGCTCCATCGACTGGTGGGCCGCCCGATTGGCGTCAATTTGGAGCCTGTCGATCTTAACGCTAAGATGAATGAAGAACGGCAAGAATTAGTGACTGGGCGCCAGGTCAATGTGGCATCGCTACAGGCGGCCGAAGCTTTTGGTCTTGATTTTATCTGTTTGACGGGGAATCCTGGGACTGGCGTGACCAATCATACCATAGCGGAGGCCATCCGCCTAACCAAGCAGCATTTCTCAGGTTTAGTCATTGCCGGTAAAATGCATGGGGCAGGCGTTGATGAGCCGGTAGCAGACCTTGAAGCAGTCAGCCAATTCATTGAGGCTGGAGCCGATATTATTTTGGCGCCGGCTGTAGGCAGTGTGCCGGGCTTCGATGAGGCGGATCTCAAGGCCATTGTTCAGCGAGCCCATCAAGCAGGGGCTCTAGTGATGAGCGCCATTGGAACTAGCCAAGAAAGCTCGGATACCGACACCATTAAGCAGATGGCTATCCGCAATAAGATTTGTGGGGTAGACATCCAACACATTGGGGACTCCGGTTATGGTTGTTTGGCTCCAGTGGAGAATATTTTTGCCCTCAGCAAGGCAATTCGCGGCCAACGGCATACCATTTCCATGATTGCGCGTTCCATTAACCGTTAATTAAGGCAATAAAAAGAGCGGACCTACTACTAAATTCAGTAGATGGTCCGCTTATTTTTATGCTGATAAGAAGCTGGCTTTGACACAGAGGCTAGTGGCTGCCCGCGCAATATTGAGTGGGCTATAGGCTAGGGGAATGAGCCGTATTTTCTTTTGCTTGTGGAAGAGCGGGGTGGTAGCCGCCAGCTCCTGGTGCAAGAGGGTGTCAACTAGTGGATAGGAGAAGAACTGGCCGTCAAGGTAGATAGCATCACTGTCAATCAGCTGACTGAGATTGGATAGGGCAATCGACAGGTAGTGACAGGCTTGCTGAATCAATTGAAGACAGCTAGTATCACCTAAGGCGCAGGCATCCATAATAGTAGCCAGGGTGATTGCCTCTGCTTCTGCTACTAGGCTAGGTAGGAAGGTGGATTGAGCTACTCGATAGAGAGTTTGGGCCTTAGCGATTAGACTAGATTCGCTAGCATAGACTTGCAGGCAACCCCGTTTACCACAGGTGCAGGCTTCCCCTTGTGGATTTAAAATCGTATGGCCGATTTCGCCAATCAAGAAGTTCTGACGCCCGTAGATTTGCCCTTGATACATATAGGAACAATGAATACCGTTAGCGACATGGAAGACGATAAAATTATGATCGTTTTTGTCATCTTGGCCATAAAGTCTTTGGGCCAGGGTCAAGCAATGAGACTTATTGTCAAAATAAAGCGGCAGGCTAAAGGCCTGGGCTAGCTCTTCCAGATTGAGATTCTGCCAATGCTGATTGTTGGATTGAATATAGGGACTCAAGTCGAAGTCCACATGACCCGGTAGCCCGACGCCAATGGCGGTCAAGGGAAAGTCAGGATGTTGCCCTATAAATTGATGAATAAAGTCAGCTAAGTCAGCGCTAGTCGGGTAGTTACCTAGTTGTTGGAAGGTCATGCTGTAGTCGCTGGCTTGAATCTCGCCAAGGTTATCCGTAATGACCAAGGCTAGGTATTTTTCAGAGATTTCGACACCTAGATAGTAGGCACGATGGGGCATAAGACTAAGTAAGGTTTTTTTCCGGCCTACAGTATCATCTTCAGCTTCCCCAACTTCATAGACGAGTTCTTGGCGAATTAAATCCCCGATAATAGCCCCCGTAGTAGCAGGCGTTATGCCCGTTTCTTTGGCAATATCAATACGTGATAGTGGTGCTTTTGCATATAGTTTATCTAAGATGGTGGCCCTTAAGGCGGCTTGTTTTTTAGTTAACGTCATGGATATTCACTCCCTCACGAATATCATAACAAAAAACAAGCATAGCCTCAAATGTAAACGTTGACAAAAAGCCCTTTCAATCCTATAATAGTAATAGAAAGTAAATAATAAATAAAATAGCACCTAATAGGTGCTATTTTATATTCTTCTTACTTTTTAAAATTTATATTGGTATCCAATAGAAGCTTGATAAAAATCTTTTAATAGATTTGATTCTTTTCTTACAACTTCCACTGAAACACTATGTTCACCTATACGATATTCTAATCCTGCTCCCAAAGTAACTATACCATTGTCAACCTGTCTTCTTTCATCACCTTGAGTATTGAACAAGAAATCTGTATCTCCTAGAAACTCCTTAGAGATTCCTGCTTTTACATAAGTATTTAAGTTATTTTTCTTAAATCCTAATTTTACATCTCCACCAGTTGTCCAAGTACGGATAGTTTTTACCCTTGTTTTTAAACCATTGCTTGCAGTTGAGTTAATATTATCAATTTCTCCATAACTTACTTGAATAGCAGGTTCAATATACAAATTTTCTTTTGAGAATGGATAAAATTTTCTTCCAAATCTAAAGGCTGCCATCTTAGAACTGTAATCATATTTATTAGAAATCTTATCTCCAACAGTATCCAATACACCATATTCTGTTTTTCCTTTTGAATATTTTAAGATAAAATCTCCATTTCCTAACATGTTTCTATATGAAAGATAAAGCCCTCCATGGAATATTTCAGATTTTCCATCTCCATTGTATACATCATATTTTTTACTACTTGAAGTATTACCAACAAATATTCCAGCATGTAAATCTTCGACTTGACCTAATTGTCTATCAAAACCAACAAACACAGATTTTGCATTAGATTTAAACCCTTCTTTTGTTTCTAATGTTGTTCCTCCAACTTTTGCCCACACAGAATCTTTCTTACTAAATTCTATATCATTCATTCCTTTAAATACCTCATCTACTGTTCCTAATTCTTGAAAATAATCAGTATAGGTATTTTCCATAAATCCCATAGCAGTAGAGGTTAATTTTGCTTTTCTTCTTCTTTTTTCTTGTAAATTAAATATAACTCTTGTGATACCTTTTTCATCTTTTATTTGACTTAAAGTTGTATCATAGACATAAGCACCGACTTCTAATGGATGAGCAATTTTCCAAGTAAATCCATTTGCTAATTTACCTGTAAAAAATCTAATACTTCTATTTATACTATCAACCTCTAAAGAGCCTGTATTACGAAGATGTAAAGTTGCTCCTGTCCCTTTTAAAAGACCCTTATCACCATCTATTACTATATTGTCTCCTAGGTTGTCTTTTAAATTTACACGAGTGTAGATATCTACATCATTCATTTCAACCTCTCCTGTAAAAGTAATAGTATTCGCATTATTTTTCATTTTGACTATATTCTTATCAGTTCCTTCTTTTTTTATTTCTTCTGCTTCTTGTTCTGAAGTGTATAAATAAACTCTACTTCCTTTATCAAAAGTCATTTTAGCATTAGAAAGATTATTTAATCTTAATTCACTACCTGCTTTAAATCTTAAACTACTTCCTACATTAGATTCATCAAATTGTATAGATGAACTTTCTATAAATGAACCATTTTCAAGAGTCAAGTTTACTCCATTATCTCCTTCATGTATCATATCACCTTTTATATGGAAAACTCCCTTTCCAGAAATATTAGAGTTTTTAGAATTTAATGCTCTTTTTCCATCTAAATATAACTTAGCTCCATCTTCTATTTTCATACTTGTATTTCTTAAATCTAGAGCTGTATCACCTTTTGGATTATATATTTGAGTTACAGTATTTTTTCCTAATGTAATAGCAGAAGGACTTGTTTTATTTCCAATAACTTTTAAAGTTCCATTTACAAATAAATCTCTATGATTAGCATTTGCATTTGCATTAGCACTTGTTCTTTCAACTTTTAAAATAGAACCTGTTGAAGTTTCAGCATCTATTTTTACTCCTGAATTAGTATCCTTAGTATTGATAAGCATAGCAGAATCTTTTATAGTAATAGGAGTATTCTTTAATTTCAATCCTCTACCTTCTTCAACCAATAATGTACTATTTGTTAAATTAATATTTCCTCCTGTTAATTCAGCAGTATATGTTTTAGAGTTTATTGGAGAAATTTCTAAATTACTATTTTGAAGATTTATAGAATTTCCAGAAACTCCTTTTTGAGTTTTTATATTTCCAGGTTTTAATAGTGTAGGAACATCATTTTTAACATTACTTGGAACATCAGGAATTATATGAGCTTTTTCTCCTATTAAATAATAATCTCTACCAGAACCTACCAATGAATTATCTAAGACATACTCATAAGCTCCAATTTCAACATTATTAGCAAGTTTAAATTTAACTCCACTATCAACACCTTTTTTAGCTTGAATTAATACTACTTTTTCTCTTCCATTCGTATCAGTTGAACCACTATTTTTAACATATATAATTCCACCTGTACCTGAAATTGTATTATTTTCTACTATCATTTTATCTGACAATTGCTCTTTCATATTTACTCTAAAATGAAGATTTGTATTTTCAAGTTTTAGTTTTCCTCTCATTTCAACTTGATTAGGTTTATTAGTTGAACTAAGTTTTTGATTTTCTTCTCCTTCTCTATACATATATAAATGGCTTCCTTGTTTCATTGTTAAGTCAGCTTCATTTACATATTTAAGATATAGTTTTGTATTATTATCAAATTGTAAACGAAAAGGAGCCCTATCTTCTTCTGGTTTTAAAGTAGTTGTCATTATTTTTGCAGGATCTTCATTATCATAGTCATTACCATTTAATATCATTCCAACATCTACTTTACTTTCTGGTAACATTTCTAAATCAATTAAGTGGTGAGCCAACGATTCACTTCTATCACTAGCTGTAAAAAAGTTTGCACTTTCAGCATTTTCTATGGAACCACCTTTTAAATCAAAAACTGCTTTTCCTTTTACAATGCTAGCTGTATTTTCAAAAATTTTTGTTTCATAATTTAAATAATTTACAGTACCATGAATTTTTACTTTTCCACCATTAAATCTTACATTTACAGAAGCAGCTGAGAAATCTTGCATTTCTACTTCACTACCTTCATCAAATATAACATGTTCATCTCTTACATCTCCATAAACCATTCCCTTAGCATCAAAACCAGGCATAGCAAAAGCTTCTAAACTTCTAAATTTACTTCTAGTATTCTTTCCAAATTTTAATACTGGTGTTGCTCCTTCTCCATAATATAGACTAGGTCCTCTTGGATTTGAAGGATTTACAGTTGTAATAGCTAATTTTATATCTCCATTTAATTTTAAATCATAAACTCCATGTGTTGTTAGTAAATCTCTTTCTATACTTAAACCTGTTAAATTTTTAGGGTTTTTTTGAGCAAATAACTCTCCACCATATTCTGGTCCATTAGGATCATTATAAATTTCAATGTTAGTAGCTTTATCTTCATCTATAATTTGGCTATTCTTAAGTATTACTTTACCAAATTTTATTTCCATTGTATTTCCGAACTCAGAAGAGGGATTATCTTTAATATTATAATCTTTCCCCTTTTCAAAAGTAATTTTACTATTTTCTACTATTCCTACTCTGTGTGAATTAGGATAATTTGATATATCCCCAATTAAAGCAAATTTAGCATCTTTAAGCGAAATATTTTTATTTGTTATTATATCTGGTTGAGTTTTTGTATCCTCTGATTTTTTCATAAAGTCAAAAATGACACCAGTTTTTACTCCATAACCAGTATGAACAGGATCCCCTACTAATCTTATATTACTTTGATTTTTTAAAGAATCTTTATATACTTCATTTTCTTTAATTCTTATTTCACTATATGAAGATAATGAAATAAGAAATATTGCTAACATAGTTAATTTTTTACTCATCTCTACCTCCTAAAATCTATAATTAAGTCCTATAAAATAGCTTCTTTCTGGAGCAGGAACTGCATATTTTGAATCTTCTCTTAAATTATATTTTTCTCCTAATACATTATTTACTCCAAAACGAACTGAAGCATTTTCTGATATATTATATTTTCCATAAATATCTAAAACTCCATAGCCTTTTGTTTTGAAAGAGCTTATTTCAAAACTTTCTTGTGGTGCTTTCATTTCATATCCACTTACATAAGTATAAGTTGCTCCTGTAGTAAAAGATGGAGTCCATTGATAATCTGCTCCAAAAGTTATTTTTATATCTGATACCAATGGAACTTTATCTCCCTTTTTGTATGGAACAACCTTATTTTGATAAGAGTCAGGATCTAGTTGAGAATATTGAGAATGTAAATAATCTCTATATGCTGAGTCTTTCCCTATTCTAGCATTGATATATGTAAAGGATTCTCTTATTTTTAATTTTCCAAACCAATGTTGCCCTTGTAATTCTATACCATAACGATTAGTTTCAGCTAGATTAGTATATGCCCAACGTTTGTTCATAGGGTTATTGCCATTGTAATCTATTAATGTAATTTCATCATGTGTTATTGAAGCAAAAATTGTTGCTGCAAAAAAACTATTATTTCCTACAAATTGCTTTGTTCCTACTTCAAGTGTATCAACTTTTTCTGATTTTACATTACTTGGATAATATACACCTGTTAAGAAATCCCTATTTGTTAATTGAGAAGGTGAAGGTGAAACGAAACCTCTTTCATAACGGAAATAGAAACTTGTTTTAGGATTGTATTGATATGTGAAACCTACTTCTCCACCAAAGTCATCTGAACTAGCCCTTGTATTCATAGTTTTGTATGATACATCCTTTTCCAAACTTGTAACAGTACCATTCATCATTCCTTTTTGTTCTTCATCTGAAATATCAAAGCCCCAAGCAAGTGCAGATTGAAAAGCACCACTTATATCAGAAAATAAGACTTTTACATCATTATATCTAGTTCCACCATAAGTAGAGTGTTCCCAACGAGCACCTGCTTTAAATACCAATTTATCTGTTAATGGATATTCATTTAATAGATATAAAGCATGAGTTTCTTTATCTACTCTAGAACCTGATATTATATGAGAGGCAGTTTTTGTATCTCCTAATACTTGTCCTATTAAAATATCTGCCCTTTCTTTCTGTTCTTTTAAGATAGCTTTTTTTTGTGCTTCTGTATAATTCTTTCCTTCTATTGCCTTTCCATAAGCATCATAAGCAAAGTGATCACGCCAACTTTCAAATTGATGTTTTCTACCTTCTTGAACAGCACTTTCTTGATTTCCAATAGGAACTAAGCCCATATCTTTATAGAAATATTCAGCTTGTTGCATATCTGCTTCTCTATCTAATTCATGCTTTTTATACTCATAACCAAAAATTAATTTAGCTTTCTTGTCTTTGTATTTCCATTCCCCTTGTACTTTTAATCCTCTTACTTTTTCATCAAATGTTCCTTTTAAATCTGTCTCTGTATTTCTTACAGCAAGTCTTGCTTTCCCTATATAAAAATCATGCATAACTTGTGGGAATACAAATAAATCTTGTTTTCCATGTTGATAAACATCTCTATCAAATTCTGCTCCATTAAGATTTAAAGTGAACTTTAAATTATCAGTAGGAGTATTGATGTAATCTAAAGAATAACCTCTTCTATCTATTTCCGTTCTTGTTTTTTCTCCTGCTGCTGTTCTATCTTTTTCTAAATCTACTTTTTTTAATTCTGTTGAACTATCTATATTGTCTCTATATAAATTTGTCTGTAAACGAATTCTTTGGTTTGGAGTCATTTGATAATCAAAACCACCTAAGAAATTTGTTCTTTCAGTTTTTTCTCCATCTCTGTATCCTTTTCCATTTCTATAATATTCTCCTACATTCATAAAAAGATTTTCGGTGATATTTATTCCACCTGCACCTCCAGCAGTATATGTAGAGTATGAACTTCCTCCAGCATTTAAAACTATGTAATCATTTTGTTTATTACTTTTAGTAATTATATTGATTACTCCTCCTGTTGTTCCTCCACCATATAAAGTTGTTCCACTTCCTGGAGTAATTTCTACAGCTCCAATAGAATCAATAGGAATCGCATCAAAAGGAATTGAACCCATAGATTCTTCAAGAGGATTTATTGGAACTCCATTTAACATAACTTTTACACGACTTATTGTTCTTTCTCCACTTCCTCTTAAATCTACAACGGGTCCAAATGCTGTATGATGAACAACTGTAACAGGTGCATCTTCAAAAATTGAACTTACACTTGCATAGTCTTTTTTCTGAATCTCTTCTTGTGTTATTATTACTTTTCCACTATTCTCCTTCATCTGCGAACGATAAAATCCCTTTGCTTTCACATTAGTTGTCCCAAGTTCTATTGTATCTTCTGCCTTTAATATTGCACTTCCTATTAGGAATGCTGTCAATAACAATATCTTCTTTGACATAAATAATCCCTCCTTTATATTTATATAAAAAACTTTAATCACTAATATTTTGTAGATATAATAGATCGGAAGAGCA
>ENA-OWLX01001190-OWLX01001190.1-metagenome-genome-assembly--contig:-NODE-1190-length-9997-cov-11.675417_pt1 | contig 9997 bp, 10 predicted proteins | sample MGYA00245351_ERZ651106 | MGnify/ENA primary metagenome ERZ651106 (study PRJEB26857, sample SAMEA4031768) | metagenome | biome: human; feature: oral; material: saliva | place: Philippines | collected 2014... | reverse complement strand
AAAAGAAAGAGAACATTCTAAAAGACAAGAAAGTTTGGGCTATTATTGTATTCGGTGGACTTCAGTCCTTGCTCTTCTATACCAGCATGACCTGGTTACCAACCATGGCCATCAGTGCAGGACTATCTCATACAGACGCTGGCCTTCTGGCTTCTATCTTTTCACTGATCAGTATCCCCTTCTCGATGACCATTCCAAGTTTAACGACTCGTTTGTCCAACCGTCACCGTCAAATCATGCTGACAGTCATCTCGCTGGCTGGAATGTTTGGAATTGCTATGCTCTTATACCCGAGCAATAGTTTCCTTTACTGGTTAGTAGCGCATCTCTTGATTGCTACTGCCTGTAGCGCTCTTTTCCCTTATCTCATGGTTTGCTTCTCCCTCAAAACTAGCTCTCCTGAAAAGACAGCCCAATTATCTGGGCTTGCCCAGACAGGTGGTTACATCCTGGCAGCCTTTGGACCAACTCTCTTTGGTTATAGCTTTGACATCTTCCATTCTTGGATCCCATCCGTACTGGCTCTTTTAATGATTGATATCATCATGACAATCTACCTCTTTATGGTGGATCGAGCGGATAAAATTCTCTAATCTTCTAGTTTTTGCTAGAAGATTTTTTATATGTAAAAATTTTATACATATTTCTTGACAGGGCTTACATTTAGATGTATGATGTATGTGTAGAATAATTATATATAAAATTTTTACATACTAAAAAAGGAGGTGCCCCATGTATTTTCCAACATCAGCGGCCTTGATTGAATTTCTCATCTTGGCCATCCTAGAACAAGGGGATTCCTATGGTTATGAAATTAGCCAAACCATTAAACTCATTGCCAAAATCAAGGAATCTACCCTCTACCCCATCTTGAAAAAACTGGATACCAACCGCTATCTGACTACATACTCTCGCGAATACCAAGGTCGGATGCGGAAATACTACTCCTTAACAGAGATTGGGGAGGAGCAACTATTTGTACTCAGAGAAGAGTGGACACTCTACACTGACACTATCAACGGCATCATAGAAGGGAGCGTTCGCCATGACAAGAACTGAATATTTGAATCAGCTTGAAGCCTATCTGATGAAGCTTCCTCAATCTGATCGCATCGAAGCCATGGACTACTTCAAAGAACTCTTTGATGATGCTGGTCCAGAAGGTGAGGAAGAACTCATAGCTAGCCTAGGTAGCCCTAAAGAAGCTGCCCATGACATCCTGACTACACTTCTTGATAAAAAAATCAACGAAGAAAATTCCAATAAGAACGACCGCCATATTTTACGCATCGCTCTACTAGCCCTTCTTGCAGCTCCTATCGGAATTCCAGTCGGAATTGGTCTTCTCATGGCTATCATCGGGATTTTTATCGCTGCTGTCAGCGTACTTATAGCCTTCTTTGCTGTATCAGTAGCTGGACTAATCCTAGGAGGCGTTCTCCTATTTGAAAGCTTCTACGTTCTGGCTGAATCTACATCTGCTTTCATGCTGATTTTTGGTGGAGGTTTGCTGGCTATTGGAGCTTCATCACTAGTCTTGCTGGCGACTTCCTATGTGACCCGTTTCTTTGGAATACTAATCCTTCGACTTATTCAGTGGATTCTTAACAGAGGAAAGAGAGGTGAAAGTCATGCGTAAATTAACAAAAGGATTTCTTATCTTTGGTGTTGTTACCAGTATCATCGGTTTTGCCATGATGATTATCGGCATCCAAACCGATGGTGTCAGAAGCCTCCTTGCAATGTCACAAAAACCAGTCTTTGAGAGCCGAATGGAAGAGCTCGTTTTTGATCAAGATATTGATAATCTTAACATGTCACTGACAGAACATTCGCTCGTCATTAGAGAATCTAGCGATGACAAGATTCACATCCAGTATCACCCAACCATCTCTGAAAAAGAAAACCTCCAGCATTCTATCAAAGAAAAAACTCTTGAGATTTCTGACACCAAGTCAACGACACACCGCTTTGTAGGTTCTAGTATCGAAGGTATCCTCTTTATCGTGAGCGGAATCTCTAGCCGCAATGACGAGGTCGTTCTATCGCTGCCAAAAGGAAGAGAATTAAAAAATCTAACCGCCCAGGTCGACCACGGTGTCCTTTCGATTGCCGATGTAAAAGTCAGCAATGCCAAGATTCAGTCAAATGGCTATCTTCTTCGTATCACTAATAGCGAGATTAAAAATAGCCAACTGACCACAACTGGAATTGTCAATGTATTTGGAACAAGTCTAACAGATAGCCGTATCCAAGCAGACCATGAACATATCTCTGCTGACGACATCCAAGTCCATGGTCGTGTGGAATTAGAGGCAGAAAAAGACATGACCCTAAAGCTAACCCAAAAAGAATTTGACAGAATCAATCTAGAACTTTCTTCTGACCATGGTTCCATCTACCATCGTAGTCGGGAAGGATATAATCCAAACGAGGAAAATAAGGAAGATGAAGAGTTCTCTAATCCTTACAATTCAGAGAAAAAAGATACACAAGATTTACTTGTCGCAAAAGCTGGTCGAGACATCAATCTACCAAAAGAGGATGTTCGCTCGCCTTCTTATAGACATCATGAATAAAAAGTTACTAATCAAAAAGGAGGTCCCATCATGACTCAAGAATGGTTCGAAAGTGCTGATTTCGAGAAAACAGCCAACAATGATAAAAAAGAAAGTCCATCTGACCCCGTCATTCCCGAGGAAGAACTAAAAGAAAAAGAAGAGTTGCCAGTAGTCGAGGAAAATTCCCAAGCTATTCCAGAAGATAAGGATGCTGATTTAGAAAAAGTAGAGGCCGAAGAACAAGAAGAAGCTGAAGATAAACTGGCAACAAAGACAGACCAGTCAGAAGAGCCTGTCAAAGAAGCACCTCAGCCTAGCAAATCTTTGGAAAGTCCATTTGTCCCAGATCCTGTACCTACAAAAACGGTAATCTTCAAAGAAGAACTAGCTGACTTTTGGATTTGGTTACAAGGTGCCCTTAAAGAACCGACAGCAAGGTTCGATACAGATAAAAAACACAGTTACACTGCCTTTGCGCTCCTAACTATCTTTTCTGCCACGAGTTTCCTCTTTACAGTTTATCACGCCAAGCAAGGCTACTACGGCCGCATGGCAGCCATCGACTCTAAAACTCTCCAGCATCTCCCTTCACTAAATCTCTTTTCTATCTTCTCCATCCTGGTAGCGACAAGTTTGTTCTTCTTCTCTATCCTCATGGGTGGATTTGTAGTCAAACGTTTTGTCGATCAGGACAGTGATTGGACATTGGAAAGAGCCTTTCAAGTACATAGCAGACTCTTGGCTATCCCAATTCTCTTGACAGGTATTGCTAGCTTCTTTGCCTTCTTTAACGGTCTACGCTTTGCGGCTCTTCTCTGCCTCATTAGTATGGGCATGGTTCTACTTGGTAACCTCTATATCATTTCAAGACCTAGCAAGGACAGTCAAGTTGACTCCTTCTATCGTCTCCTCTTGGCATTCCTAGTCAACGGTGGCATTCTATTTCTATTCTTCCTAGCAGAAATGGCTCTCATTTTTGACTATCTTCGAATCCTTGCTTTCCTATAAATAAAATCCCAGCTACCTAAAAATAGCTGGAATTTTTTTCTTGTTTGGACCATACCTTATGATCTGTCTTGAAGTTTCACAAAAGAGCTATTTGCCTTTTCGTTTAGACTTGTTGAAAACTCCTGTAATATTCGAAAATGCACTTTTGGCAAAATGTTCCATCCTACCTTCAACCTTTTGAATAGGCTTTGGAAGATAACTCTTAAAGACATCAAATTGAGCATTGAATAGTTTGAAAAAGACCTGTATAGTCATCTTCTTTTGTTCAGATGTCAGACGTGTCATGTTATTTACGATTTTGATAATTTTCTTAGGCGTATCAACGGTGATATCTGCAAATTTATTGATACCTGACTCCAAAAAGACATCAAAGATAACATCAGAAAATTCCTGTTTCTCGTCGTTACTCATGTTATCTAGCCAACTCGTAATGACCTTATCGGCATGGATACTCAGCTGAGATTTACTTTCAACTTGGACGAAGTCTATTTGCCCCACTTCCCAAGAGAAAGTATCGTGTTGAAGTAACAAAATGGCATTACTCTTGACAACTCTCGCATTCACTGGTGGCTCCAATAAGACGCTCGCCATCGAATCTTGTGGGATGTAGGAGGCGATTCTATCTTTTATTCGGAGAAATCCTTCTGACTCCAAAAGGGACTCATGAAGGCCCGGAGCATCAAAGGCATAAATTCCTGAGACAGAATTTTGTTTTTCTTCATCAAGTTTTGAGCAGGCATAAATCGCAAGATTTCCTCCCTTAGAATGCCCCGATACAATATACTCTCCAGGAAACTCCGTCATCTGCTTCTCTAAGTATTGATGGGCTGATTGTTGGGCTGGAACCTCATGCATAAAGGTCATATGGAAATCTTCTTTCCAACCAACTAGATTCTCATCTGTCCCTCGAAAAACAACCAAATATTTTTCATCTTCGAGACGATAAGTTATAGCTGAAAATTGACGATCAATCTTCGAATCAATTTTATTAATAAAATCGAAAGCTTCGATAGCCCCGTATCGCTCACTGCTTCCAAGAATTCCTAGGAGTTCGATCCTTGGAGTTGTGATAACCGATAAAATTTCTCCCTTGTCGCCATTGATTGCAGTGTAATGCTGCGATATTTTCTCTAATGATATTTCGTCGTCCGTAACAATTTGCTCAAAAGGTAAATAGGCTACTTCTGTCAATGCAAGGACATCTAAATCTTTAAAAAAGACTTTGTCAAATGAGTATGTTTTCAACCCCTGAGCATAATCAATGATGTTCCTCATTCTACCCTCCCTATCTTTTTATTGATGTTCTCTTCCTTGTTCGAAATGGACTCGAATATGATACTTAACGCAAGTAGCAATGCCCAAAATGGAGCAAACCATAACATTGCCAAATTCAACAGAAACATCAGATACTTCCAGTTGGTTTTTACTAATAAAGTTGGAATTAAAAAACAGAAAAACAAGAGTCCACTAACAAGTGAAAAGAATATTCCAAAGGATGTCTCCAGAGTATAAATTGGAGATAGAATGTCATAAGTGTTCAAAATCGGGAAAACAAGGGCTAAAACAAGGGCCAATATGATACTTATTGCCACTACACTAATGTTTATCAAATTTGAATAACTCGCCCTACTGTTTAACCACTTGTTCCATGTCTGTATTTTAGACCGGTCTTGTCTCTGCCTTACTTTTCCTGTATCTGTGTAGGTATAATAATTGGGAATATGTGCCCAGTACATTCTTTCAATCACAGTTGCAAAAAAGTTTGAGCGAGATTGGAAAGGTTGTAAAAGCACATTCTTTTGTTGACCCAGGTGTCTTTTAAACAAAGGTAAAAAACGGAATGGGTCATGATTGGAATAGAAGTTTATGAGACTATCATCATTCTTTAAAAAGTTAGACTGTTTCAACATTTCTTGGCTGCGTCGATTAAAGGTCCACCAAGGGGAAGTCGCAGAAAATGTTATGCATCTCTCTATCCCATCCTCAAAGATATATAAGCGTTGGGCAAGCAAACCTCCCAAAGATACACCTGAAACTACAAAGCGTTTATGGGGATATTTCTTTCTCAAGGAATGATAAAACGCTTGAAGACTATCATACTGATACAGGTGGACCAAGCCCATACTACCTAGAGTCGAGCTATAAATCCAGTCTTGAAAAATGGTTTTGAAACTATCTTCGTCATTTACCTTGGGAATGAAACGAGCATCAGCTCCTGTTTTCCGAAAGAGTTTTTTCCCAATCCCTACATCAGCCCCTCTGACAACGATATAGATAGTATCCTCACCTTCCGTTTCATAAGCAACAGCCTGTAGACCATTTACCCATGAAGCATTCTCGTCGATTGAGGAAAGTTTTTTTACAACTTTATCATCAAAAACTACACTTCCGTATCGCATTATTTCTGCATTAAATACAATACTTGTCAAGTATACTAATAATCTAGTTTCTTTAATCATTTGCTTTATTTACTGTCAAAAAAAGATAAGTAGTGAGCGGGATGCTTTCCCGTGTTTTATAACACTACTTATCTTTAAACGTTAATCTACTTATCCTTCGTTTGCTTGTTAATTTGATGAAGGTACTGTCATTGTAGCAAGGGCATTATTAATAGCTGTCAAGTTTGCTTTCTTAGTAGCATTGATGATTAGGAACCAATCGACAACAACCCAAATCCATGTAACCGAAAGTGAGAGTCCGAGTGTAATAACAGCCAATAACACAGTAGTCAATAGCTTACCAATTCCTAGGCCAGTATTACCAATATAGAAACGGTCAACCCCAAATCCACCTAAGAAGATAGAAAGAATCAAAGCTGTTGTAGGGTTTTTAACGTTTGCAGCAGCGATCACTTGGTTGGCTTGTGAGTCATCTAGTTGGCTCAAGCGTTCACGAAGCGATGGAAGTTGCTCTGATGGGAAGCTCCCAGTATTTGCTGACAAGAATGAATCTGTAAAGTTTGACATAATAATCTCCTCTTTATGTTTTCTTCTATTCTAGAGACTTTTTCCCCTTTTGTCAAATTTTCTCTAGGTTTACCGCCTGTTTCGGCCGGTTTTTGCTGTCTCTATCATACTTCTTTTCACTCGTGTCACATTTATTCTTTGGCTTCTGTAAACAAAAAATCCTGTCAATCTTTGACAGGATTCTTATATGCAAAAGATATATTTACTTATTCTTCAGTAGTTTCTACTTGTTCTTCGACAACTTCTGCTGGTTCTGCAATGACTTCTACAGTTTCTGGAGTAGCTGTCATTGTAGCAAGTGCTGTGTTGATAGCTTCAAAGTTTGCTGCTTTTGTAGCGTTCATGATAAGGAACCAGTCAACAACAACCCAAATCCATGTAAAGAAAAGTGAGAATCCGAGTGTAATGATAGGCAATAGCAATGTAGCCAAGAGCTTACCAATTCCTAGACCAGTTTGACCAATGTAGAAACGGTCAACCCCTAATGCACCTAAGAAGATTGAAAGAATCAACGCTGTTGTAGGGTTTTTAACATCTGTAGCAGCAATCACTTGGTTTGCTTGTGAATCGTCTAGTTGGTTCAAGCGTTCACGAAGTGATGGAAGTTGCTCTGACGGAAAGTTAGCAGTATTTGCTGACAAGAATGAATCTGTAAAGTTTGACATAATAATCTCCTCTTTATGTTTTCTTATATTTTAGACATTTTTTCACTTTTTGTCAAACTTCCTCTGTATTTCCTATGATTTTCAAAGTCTTTATCCAATTTAACCAAGATAAAAATGGTCAGCCCCTGTTCTTTGAGAATTCCTTTATTTTACATTTACCAGTGTTTCAAATGCCTCTCCTGAAACAGGTCCTACTTCTACTTGATTGGCATCTAGATTCTGATAGAGTTCTTCTGGCAAAGCCCCCAAGAAGGTTTGATAATCCAGTCTAGCTACCGCTTCATAGTCTTCTGGTTTTGAGCCATCTCCAGAAATTTTTACCAAATCAATCTCCCAGACAAGCTCTTTTCCTACCAACTGCTCAACATAAGGTGCTGGAATCACTGGTTCTTTTGGCAAAATAGTCTTCACCCCCTGAGCTAGATGGTAGATACCATGAACCTTACCATCGCTATCTGGATAGAATTTGGCGCTTGCAGGATATGCATCCGACCCTTGAACCTTTTTGACTAATGCTTCAAAACGTGCCAAACCATCTTCTTTTAAGAAGCTTTCTAAATCCTTCTTGTCAAAGTAAACAGGTGATAGAATTCCTTGGCAGAAGCCCAAACGAGCACCCTTATCCGCCAAATAGTTTTTGACAGTATCGTGGAAATAATCTTCCAAATCAAAGTCTGCCAGTCCTTCAACTACTTCACCGACCTTACTTGATAAGGCTTGCAAGAGAGCTTCTACAATCTCCCAATCAGCTCTTGTAATCAAGTCAGGAATGATTACTTGATAGCCTTTTTGAGCATCTAGATATCGAACTTTAAAGAGAAACTGAGATTTTCCCACAACAGCACACTCGATATACTCAAGACGATTGAGAGGTTGACGGAGGTAGACAGCATCATAACTATGCGACTCTAGGCCTTCTACTAAGCTTAAAATTGATTTAGCTGTAAGAATCTCCTGTTGTCCTAAAATACTTTGTTTATTTGGAATAAAAAATGTTTTCACCATAAATGGTCTCCTTTGAAATCGTTTACATATAGTATACACCATTTTCCTGAAAGATGCAGAAACAAATTTAAGTTTTTTTAGTCAAAAGCATAGAAAAACAGCCCTGAAAGGCTGTTAATATTTATTATATAACTTCAGAATGATCTAGGTTCTCACCAATCGCTGCTAAACGCTCAATGACTTGGTCTTGCGTCAATTCATGCTCTAAAACATAGCGATTGCGTGGATGAACACGACACTCGTGTGAGCACCCGCGGAGGTACTTGTCTTCATTCTCTTCAGATGTCAAGATACGACGGTTACAGAAAGGATTACCACAGTTTACATAGCGTTCGCACGGTGTGCCATCAAACCAATCTTTTCCGACGATGGTTGGATTGACATGATTGACATCGACTGCAATACGCTCATCAAAGACATACATTTTACCATCCCAAAGCTCACCTTGAACTTCTGGGTCTTTACCGTATGTTGCAATACCTCCGTGCAATTGACCAACATCTTTATAACCCTCACGAACCATCCAACCAGAGAATTTTTCACAACGTACTCCACCTGTACAGTAAACCACGACTCGTTTATCCATGAATTTTTCCTTGTTATCACGAACCCACTGTGGTAACTCGCGGAAGTTACGGATTTCTGGACGGATTGCTCCTCGGAAATGACCTAAATCATATTCGTAGTCATTACGTGTATCTAAGACAACGGTATCTTCATCAAGTAAAGCTTCCTTGAACTCTTTTGGAGATAGGTAAGCACCAGTTGTTTCTAATGGATTAATGTCATTGTCAAAGTCATTGTCTTCAAGACCAAGGTGAACAATTTCTTTTTTGTAGCGAACAAACATCTTCTTGAAGGCTTGCTCGTTTTCTTCATCAATCTTGAACCATAAGTTCTCCATTCCTGGGAGACTGTGAACATAGTCCATATATTTTTGTGTTGTTTCGTAGTCACCTGAAACTGTTCCGTTAATACCCTCATCAGCCACAAGGATACGACCTTTTAGACCGATAGATTTACAGAAGGCCAAATGATCTGCAGCGAATTGTTCCGCATTCTCAATTGGAGTATAGAGGTAGTAAAGTAAGACACGAATATCTTTTGCCATAAGATTTGTTCTCTTTTCTATTCTTAAATTTTCAGAATTTTTCATCTAACTATACTAGTATACCGACAAAGAAAAGCGATTGCAATTTATTTGACTGAAAATTAACCTCCTCTATCTAGGGCTCCTTCTGATTTCCAATCCCACATATGATTTAAAACAATAAAAAATCCTTGGATAAATCCAAGGATTAATGTTTATGCTTTTTTAGCTTTAGACATGTAGAAGAGTTGGAGAAGAATACCAACGATAGCCATACCGATAACGATGAAGAAGGCCATTGTGTAGTCTCCTTGGTTTGCTTGTGCAAGACGTGCACCAAGCTGTGGACCAGCAATCGCAGCCACACCGTATGCAGTAAACATCCAACCGTAGTTTGTTCCTACATAAGTTACTCCCCAGTTTTCAGCAGTAATACCTGGGAATGAACCTAGGAACCCACCGAATGACAAGGCAACCATCATAACTCCAAGGATAGCCAAGATGCTTCCTGGACCTTTGAACAAGGCTGTAAGCAATAATCCAACAGCAATTGCTCCAAACATAGCGATAACTGTAGGGTAGCGACCGATCTTATCAGATACTGAACCCCAGAAGATACGTCCAAATGTATTAGCGATAGATACTAACATAACGAAGAGTGTAGCTTCTCCTACAAGTTGATACTGGTCAGAAATTGATGCT
>ENA-OWLX01001189-OWLX01001189.1-metagenome-genome-assembly--contig:-NODE-1189-length-9997-cov-12.986824_pt1 | contig 9997 bp, 9 predicted proteins | sample MGYA00245351_ERZ651106 | MGnify/ENA primary metagenome ERZ651106 (study PRJEB26857, sample SAMEA4031768) | metagenome | biome: human; feature: oral; material: saliva | place: Philippines | collected 2014 | study... | reverse complement strand
GCCTCAGTAGCTCAGAGGATAGAGCAGGAGCCTTCTAATCTCTTGGTCGGGGGTTCGATTCCCTCCTGGGGCGCCACATAGAAAACCGCCCCGCACCCAAAACTTAGGGTGCGGGGCGGTTTTCTTGATGCTTTTATGTTGGTGCGCTGCAAGGTGCTGCGAGATGTTGCGAGGTGCCGGGAGGCTATTTCTTAGTGGGGTTAGTGTCCTTGCAGGAGTTGAGGACGCGCTCCATAACCTTCTTCTCGTCCGCGGTCACCCACAGCTTGTACTTCGCCTTCACATGCACCTGACGTGCCACGTAGGTGCAGCGGTAGGCGGTGTTGCTCGGCAACCATTCGGAGGCGTCCGCATCGGACTTCTGCTGGTTCGCCGGGCCGTCTACAGCCAGCAGGTTCTCCGGGTCGTTCGCCAGCTGGCGGCGCTGCTCCGCGGTCAAATCCTGCGCGCCGGTCTGCCATGCGTTCGACAGCGCTACCACGTGGTCGATCTGCACGGCTGAGGAGGTCTTCTTGCCGCGCTTGAACTCGATGGTCTTGCCGGTGTACGGGTCATCCAGAGTGCCACTGATCACGGTGCATGCGTGGGTCCCCACCTTGAAACGAACATTGGTCAGGTCGCGGCGTAGAATGTCATCACGAGTGTTGCACTTGTTGCCGTCAACGTCATCCCAGGCGGGACCGAACTGATCACGAGAGTAGCCAGTCTTTGACGCGCGATCCTTCACTTGCAGGGACGCCAGCTCGCGCTTCGCGGTCGCCAGATCCGGTGCGAGCGCGGTCGCGGGATCAACCGCCTTGTACGGGTTCTTGACCTCGGCGAGGGTTTCCGTGGCAACGGTGGTTTCTTCCTCGTCGGTGGCGGAGGTCGTCGTATCCGAACCGAGCAGGCTGTCCACGCCGTTCTTGCTCACGTAGACCAGACCAATAATCAGCACGATCACGGCAAGCACGGCGAGCAGACCGTAAATGAGGCGCTTCTTCTTCGGGTCCATCGAGTCGGGCAGCTTGGGTAGGTTGCGCTGCAGCTGCTGAAGTTCCTGCAAAGAAGGCAGGTTGTTGTTCGCGGGCTTTTTGCTCACGGATTCTCCAAGGCGGGTAGACGGGATGCGGCTGAGTGCACCGCATCATCAAGGATAGAGTGCGTGGGGCTGAAATAGTTAACTTGAGGGCAAAAATAGCCGCCTCGACGCTGAGATACCTATCACGGATACCAGTTACGATGCCGGATGGGGTGGGGGAGTAGTCGTCATATTTCTGCAGGGAGCGTGTTGCCCGAGGGCAAATTTTGAAAAAATGGGGCAAAAAGTTCAAAAAATCTATCCACAGGCGGTACCCAAAACCGCACAACGCGAGGTTATCCACAGATGCGGCGGTCGTCGGGTGCAACGTCGGCTCAGCCCTGGCAAGGTGAAGGAACCAACCCACTAGTTTCTAAGGAGAAACCATGAGCGACACCATTCTGATCCGCGGATTCACCGCCTCCGACCCGGCACTGAGCACCCTGCCCAACGGGGTGCCCGTTGTGAACTTTCGCCTTGCCAGCACCCCGCGCTGGCAGGACGCCACCGGCACCTGGAAAGAAGGCACCACCAACTGGTACACCGTGAAAGCCTACCGCCGCCTCGCCCAGAACATCGCCACCTCCATTGAGAAGGGGCAGCCGCTGGTCGTGAGCGGCCGCCAGCGCATTAGCCGCTGGAACCGCGAAGACGGCACGCAGGGCACCACGGTAGAAGTGGATGCCCTCGGCATCGGTCACGACCTGAACTACGGTACGAGCACCTTCGCCCGCACCGTGGAGAAGCGCACGGTCAACGACATGCAGGGCGCACCTCAGCAGGAGGCGACGCAGTACGCGCAGCAGTACGCGCCTCCGCAGAACGCGGAGGCGCCGGGTGTGACCGTTCAGGGTGCCCCGGTGCAGAACGGCGCATCCCAGGGCGGGGGAGCGCAGAGTGACGAACCCCCCTTCTAAAAGTGCTCCCCGGATGCTTGCATAAACGCGGGTGCATTGGGATAATGGAGCATTGTGTTGACATCGGGCACGCCCCTGCCGCAGGGGGGAGAGCGACCAACGATGTCAACCTTCGGGCACCAATCCTGTCCGAAGCATGAAGTTTTCTGTCCCGCAGTGGGGCAGAGCAATCTGAGTCTATTTGACCTGCGGCAGATGACTCTGGAGATCTACAACTATGCAGACTCTTGACTTCCTCGACAAGAAGTCCCTCCGTGACGACATCCCCGCATTCGGCCCCGGTGACACCCTGAACGTTCACGTTAAGATCGTTGAAGGTAAGACCCACCGTATCCAGGTCTTCAAGGGCTTCGTCGTTGGCCGCCAGGGTGCAGGCGTTCGCGAGACCTTCACCGTCCGCAAGGTTTCCTTCGGCGTTGGTGTTGAGCGTACCTTCCCCGTTCACTCTCCCTCCATCGAGAAGATCGAGGTTGTGACCCGCGGTGACGTCCGTCGTGCAAAGCTGTACTACATGCGCGACCGCCACGGTAAGGCTGCTCGTATCCGCGAGAAGCGCGAGTTCTAATCTTTATAGATACAGAATTCTGTTGCGAACCGCTCCCCAACCGCTTTGCGCGGGCAAGGAGCGGTTTTTGCATATTCTGAGAACCTTGCCGCTCTCAGAAAATAAAAGCCCAAGAGCGCAAACACTCTCGATACAATAGCTAGGTACCGTTTCACCCGAGCTAGGTATCTCTCAAACGAAAGGCTCACTCCAGCATGGCAGACGACAAGAACACTGCGAACACCAGCCCCTTCCCCGAGGGATACCAGCCTCAAAGCCGCCGCGAGCGCCGCGAAATGGAAGAGTACACCGCGCGCCTCGCCGCCGAAAAAGCAGCAGGTGAGAAGGCGGCTACCGAACAGAGCGCGACCGAGAAGGCTACCCCCTGGGCGGCATCCGAGGGCGCTACTGGCGCTACTGGCGCTTCTGGTGCTACTGAGGCGACCGAAAGCGATGCCAAGAGCACCTCTGAGAGTATTTCCGCGAGCACCAGCGAGGTGGTAGCTAGCGCCGAGGCAAGTGCCGCCTCCGCAGGTGCAACCGCAAGCAGCGCCGCCGCGACTTCTTCCACCGCGAAGGACGCGAAGAAGAGCGCCGCCGCAAAGAAGAGCGAGAGCGAAGAAGCCACCGATAAGGACGCATCCGCAGAAGCCACCAAGGACTTCTCCGAAATGACCCCTAGGGAACGCCGCAAGGCAAAGCGCGCCGAGCAGGCAGAGCTGACCTACTCCCAGGCGCAGGAAGAAGGCCGCCTCGGCGAATGGCTCTGGGTGCAGGCACGCGAGGGCGGCACCGTCATTCTCTACGCGCTGGTCATCGCATTCCTGGTCAAGACCTTCCTGCTGCGCGGCTTTTACATTCCCTCCGGCTCCATGGAGCAGACCCTGCAGGTCAACGACCGCGTGTTCATTAACGTGGCGGGCTCCTACTTCAACGAGCCCAAGCGCGGCGACGTCATCGTCTTCAAGGACTCTCAGGGCTGGATTCCTTCCACCCAGAAGACCAGCAACCCGCTCAAGGACGGCCTGTCCTTCGTCGGTATTCTGCCGGATACCTCCTCGAACTACCTGGTCAAGCGCGTTATCGGCACTCCCGGTGACGTGGTTGAAGGCGACGGCACCGGCAAGATCAAGGTCAACGGCGTAGAAATCACCGAACCCTACCTGTACCCCGGCAACCCGCCCTCGGAGGTTCCCTTCAAGGTGACCGTGCCCGCCGGCAAGTACTTCGTGATGGGTGACCACCGCAGCAACTCCGCCGACTCCCGCTACCACATTAGCGACGGCACCGCGTTCATCTCCAAGGACGACGTGCAGGGTAACGTGTTCCTTGTGGCGTGGCCGCTGAACCACTTCGGTCTGCTGCAGGATGAGAGCTCGGTGTTCTCCTCGGTACCCGCACCGACCTCCACCCCGAGTGAGTAAGCGAGCTTGGCAATGATGGTGAGCGCCCAGAAGAGCGCAACGAAACCCGCAAAAGCTAAGCCACCCGTAAAAACCAAACCCGCGAAAGCAACCCCGCCCGCTGCCGACCTTGAGTACGAGCAGCAGCTCTTCGCCTCCGGCGCCCGCACGGTTGCCGGAATCGACGAGGTGGGCCGCGGCTCCATGGCGGGTCCGGTTACCGTGGGCGTCGCAATCCTCACCCCGGACGCCACTCTCGAAGTGGGCGGGCTGATTGACTCCAAGGCGCTCTCACCGGCACGCCGCGAATCCATGGTTCCCGAAATCCGCCAGTGGTGCGCCGTGGCGGTCGGGCACGTGGAACCGGCAGATATTGACCGGCTCGGCATGACCCTTTCGCTGAGGCTTGCCGCCCAGCGTGCGCTCGCCGAGCTGGCGCGCCGTGGATACCGTGCCGACGCCGCCCTGCTGGACGGTAAGCACGACTGGTTCACCCCTCCGCAGGAGGACCTGTTCAGTGCGCTGGTACCGGATCCGGCGCAGGCACACTACAATGCACTGCTTGCCCAGGCGTGGGAGGGTTTGGGCGAAGGCGGTGCAGGTGAGCCCGCGCAGATGCCGGTGACCATGGTCATTAAGGGCGACTACAAGTGCGCCTCCATCGCCGCCGCATCGGTGGTTGCGAAGGTGGAACGTGACGAGCTGATGGTCCAGCTGGGCGCCTGCTACCCGGGGTACGGCTGGGCAAAGAATAAGGGCTACGGGTCCGCCGCTCACCGCGAGGCGATTAGCGTGCAGGGCCCCAGCCCGCAGCATCGACTGTCGTGGTCGCTTCCGGCGACCGCCGAGCAGATTGAGGCCGCTGCGGCACAGCGCTACTAGGGGGGCGGCTAGAGTGCGTGGCATTCCTGAAGACCGCGCCCCCGAAGGCTACGAAAGCCTAACGTGCTACCGCTGAATCAGTACTAGAAAGCCCAGGAAAGGAAGAGTAGTGAGCGCAGAAGACCTCGAAAACTACGAGACCGACGCCCAAATGGCGCTCTACCGCGAATACAAAGACGTCATGTCGCTCTTTAGCTACGCGGTAGAAACCGACCGACGCTTCTACCTGGCAAACCAGGTGGACGTCACCCCGCACGTGCAGGACGGCACCCTCTACTTTGAGGTGAGCATGAGCGACGTGTGGGTGTGGGATGTATTCCGCTCCAACCGCTTTGTGAAGAAGGTGCACGCCTACTCGGTGCGTGACGTGAACGTGGAGGAGCGCCTGCCCAACCAGGAGTTCACCGTGCCGGAAATGTCGGACTTTAACGCCTAGCTCACGCCCGATTCACCGCCTTGCCGCCGGATGCGCGCGGCTGCTGAGATGCCGGGCGGCAGAACTTGGGTGACGAAACCGCGTGATGAACCTGCGCGATGAACCCGGCATGATAAACCGCGTGATGAACCTGCGCGAATATGACGCGTCGAGTTGGCACCCGAGCGGCGTTTTTGAAAAATATGCCCTAAAATTTCAAATAAATGGCTGTGGATAACCTCTAATTCCTTCTGGGAACCGAGGTTATCCACAGTTTTTCGTTAACTGCGTTCGGGCACGTGCGCGGCGGGCACAGTAGAAGCACTACCGCTATCTACCGGGGGAGAAACCCATGACAACAACCCGAATAACAGCCCGCGCCACAACCCGAAGCGCACCCAACAGACCCCTCCGCAGAACCCCGCCCCGCGCCCACAGCGTCGGCAGGTGGGGCGAGGAACTGACCGCCCGCATCCTGGAAACGAACGGCTACCGCATCCTGGAAAGGAATTGGCGACCGCCCGCCGGACTCGAACACGAACAGATCCGCGGCGAGCTCGATCTGATCGCCATTGACCCCGAGGACGAACTGGTTTTCGTTGAAGTCAAAACCCGCAGCAGCGAAGATTTTGGGCACCCGTTCGCGTCCATTGACCGCGATAAGGCGCGCCGCACGCGCTCGCTGGCGATCCTGTGGTGCAGGCTGCGTGAGAACCTGGATTTTCCGCGCTTTCGTATCGACGCCATTGCGGTGACTGGAACCTGCGAAACCTTCACCTTCGAACATTTGAAGGCGGTGGCGTAATGGGATTCGCACGCACCTATTCCGTGGCGCTCGTGGGTCTGCGCGGGCACATTGTTGACGTTGAAGCAGACATCTCGCAGGGCCTACCCGGTTTCGTGCTGCTGGGTCTGCCCGATACCGCGCTCAACGAGTCTAAAGAGCGTGTGCGCTCCGCCGCGAAGAACACCGGCATCATCCTCACTCAGCACCGGCTCACCGTGAACCTGACCCCGGCGACCCTGCCTAAACGCGGCTCGGCGTTCGACCTTGCCATTGTGGTTGCGGCGCTGCAGGCGGAGAAGAAACTGCACCCCAGCGGCGATAGCGTCTTCCTGGGCGAGCTGGGACTGGACGGAACACTACGCCCCGTGCCGGGCATCCTGCCGGCGGTCAAAGCAGCTGTGGATGCCGGACATCACCGCGTGATTGTGCCCGCCGAAAACGCTGAGGAGGCGGCGCTCATTCCCGGCGCGCAGGTGAGCGGTTTCCGCTGCCTGGCTGAGGTTTTTGCCGCTCTCGGCGCGGAGAGCCAGAAGCTGACCTACCCACCCGCCCCGCAGACGGAAGCGAGCGCACCGGCAGCGAAACCGGCTGAAATTCCCTCGGATATGAGCGATGTTGCCGGTCAGTCGCAGGGTCGTTTTGCCCTGGAAATTGCCGCTGCGGGCGGCCACCACATGCTGCTGACAGGCCCGCCCGGTTCGGGTAAAACCATGCTGGCGGAGCGCCTGCCGAGCATCCTGCCGACCCTCGACAACGATGCCGCGATGGAGGTGACCGCGATTCGGTCCCTCTGCTCGGCGGGGGAGCACCTGAGCGAGCTGGTGCGTCAGCCGCCGTTTGAGGCGCCGCACCATAGCGCCTCCGCGCCGGCGATTCTGGGAGGCGGCAGCGGCATTCCCCGCCCAGGCTGCGTGTCTAAAGCGCATCGCGGCGTGCTCTTTCTGGACGAGGCGCCGGAGTTCAAACGTACGGTGCTTGATTCACTCCGTCAGCCCCTGGAATCGGGGACCGTGACCCTGGATCGTTCGAGCGCGTCGGCGACGTATCCGGCGCGTTTTCAGCTGATTCTGGCGGCGAACCCGTGCCCCTGCGGCATGAACGTGGGCACCGGTACGGAGTGCACGTGCGCTCCGCGTGAGCGTCGCGCCTATTTTGGGCGGCTGTCCGGCCCGCTGGTGGACCGTATTGACGTGAATGTGACGGTTCCGAAGGTGTCGTCTACGGAGCTTGCGGGCGGTCAGGTGAATGAGAGTTCGGCGCAGATTCGTGAGCGCGTCATGGCGGCACGGCAGGCTCAGAAGGAGCGCCTGGAGCCGTACGGGTTGAAGACGAATGCGGAGATGAACGGGAAGATTCTGCGCGGTCCGCTGCGTCTGGATGCGAAGCTCACCGGCGAGCTGAACGCCGCCGTGGATCGGGGCACGCTGACGGCTCGCGGCTATGATCGGGTGTTGCGTATTGCTTGGACTCTCGCCGATTTGGAGGGTGCCGCCTACCCGAGCCGGGAGCACCTGGATGTGGCGCTCTTTTTGAGGCAGCAGGGGCAGCTGAAATAGAGGCAGCTGAACGAGCGACGGCTGAAATGTAGGCGGCTGAAATAGTGTGCCGAAGCTTTGACCGCCGAGGTGTTTTTGAAGACGTGTGAACGAAATTGAGCTACTCACGAGAGGAGAAACGTTATGAGTGAGAAGAAACCGAGAAAACGAGCCGAAGAGGCTGAATTGAAAGAAAATGGGCTGAGAGAAACAGCGCTACAAGAGTGTGCGCCGGAAGAGCATGCGCCAGAAGAGAGCGCGGCGGAGGATTTTGTGCAGGAGGAACTGCAGATCCGTATGCCCGGCAGGACGCTAGACCGGCACGCCCTGGTACGTGAGAGGGTGGCGCATATTCTGTCGCTGGGGCAGGAGCCTTCGCCGAGCCCCTATAACGCGGCGCGGTTGCCGGGGTTCCTCGCCTCCTGCCTGAACCCGGTGTACCTGGACGAGACACCGGAGTCTGCAAACCAAGAGGGTGCTGAATCAGTAGCTAAAAAATCTGCTGATACCGCAGACGCAACCACTCCCGTAGCTACCGCACCGCTCTTCAACCCTGAGCTCAGCGCGCAGGAGCTTGAGGCTGCGTGCCGCGAGTACATCCGCTGCTGCACCGCTCAGCTGATGCGCTACGCCGAACCCGCCGATGAGCTCGTGGTCGAATCTCTCACCAGCCTGGGTGCGCCGCTGACCCTGCACTACCTGCTGACCGGGCACATCCCCGATGAGCACACCTGGGAGCACGGCGAACCGGACGAACAGCTCAGCGAATTTCTGCACTCGGTGGGTGCACCCGCAGAGGGGGAGTCCGCCCTGTTTTTCAGCGCGAATGGCTACTACACGCCGGGTGAGCATCAGATGAGCCGTGATAAGTTCGGTAAGGCGCTCGCGACCCGCCGCCTGCGCTGGAACCGCCGCATGGAACGTACCCTGAACGCGGAGGCGCACATGGCGGCAACCTGCGGGGCGTGGCTGGTCACTCCCGCCGATCCGCTGTGGCCGCCGCAGTTGAACGATTTGGGGCCTGCCCGACCGTACGGGCTGTGGTGTCGAGGCGATTCGCGGCACCTGCTGGATGTGGCGTCCGCCCCGAGCGTGGCTCTGGTCGGTTCGCGCGACCCGAGCATCTACGGTACGGAGGCGACGACTCACCTCGCCGCGGAGCTGGCGCGCCGCGGGTACACGGTGATTTCTGGCGGTGCGATGGGCGTTGATATTGCGGCGCATCGGGCGGCGCTGACCCAGCAGGGCAGCGATCTGCCGACCATTGCTTTTATGGCGGGTGGGTTGGATCGGCTGTACCCGGCGCAGAACTCGGATGCGCTGAACATGATTGTTGACCGCGGGCTCATCATGAGCGAGGTGAGTGTGGGCAACACCCCCACGCGTTGGCGTTTTCTGGAGCGTAACCGCCTGATTGCGGCATTGGCGCGGCACACCATTGTGGTGGAGGCGCGCTGGCGTTCCGGTGCCTTGAACACGGCTCGTCACGCGCTGGAAATTGGGCGTACCCTCTGGGCGGTTCCGGGGCAGATTAACTCGCCGAACTCGGTGGGCACGAACCGTCTGCTACGCGATGGACTAGCGCAAACACTCACCGAGGCCGCCGACATTCTCGAGTACGATGCCGCCGCTGGGTTTGAGCTGGGCACCGAGCACGAGAGCGAGTGGGATCAGGCCGCCTCCTCCAGCGCGCTGGATGAGCTGACCGAACGACAGGGCAGAGTCTGGGATGACTTGAGCCCGCGTTCCTACCGCGGCGTGGACGAGATTGCCGCAACCCTCGGGTTGAGCGCTCGCGACGTGATGGCTGACCTGTTCCACCTGGGTCGCTGCGGCCTGGCGGAGAGCAGTGGAACGAGCTGGAGGAAGGTTCGCCCGGCTGCCGCAGCGTAGGGGAGCCTGCGCTGAACACTCCTGCCGAGCGCCCCGACAGTAGCCGGTTGTGAGGGTCAATCATGACAGGACGGCAGGTAGAGGAGGCTGAACCTCTCTACAATTGGGGTAGGCTTGCGCGTACTGGCGCGGAGCCTACCCCGCCGCCCTATCGGCAGATGCGCCGGGGATAGAAATACAGCAGGGGACAGAAATACACTGCTGAGAAGCATAACGCCGCTAGAGTCGGGAACCGGAACCACGAAAGGAGGGACGCATGACCCCCGCCCGCCAGCACGAAAACCGGGCTGCAAACCGAGAAGAATATCGGGACGAGGCTCCCTCCACGACCCTGCCGGTGACCTACACCCGCAGCCTTGCCGCTGATCATCCCGGCGCCCAAGCTGAGGGCCCTGATTCTGCTCTGGACGGCTCTGCTCTACCCGATTCGGCTCTATCCGATTCCGTGCTGGGCGTTTCCGGTGAGGTGTTCCGCTCCGTCCTGGACCGTTTTGAGCGTTTTCTGCGCTATGAGAAGCACCGTTCCGAAGAGACGATTCGTTCCTATATTTCGGATTTGGA
>ENA-OWLX01001186-OWLX01001186.1-metagenome-genome-assembly--contig:-NODE-1186-length-10009-cov-16.414306_pt1 | contig 10009 bp, 6 predicted proteins | sample MGYA00245351_ERZ651106 | MGnify/ENA primary metagenome ERZ651106 (study PRJEB26857, sample SAMEA4031768) | metagenome | biome: human; feature: oral; material: saliva | place: Philippines | collected 2014... | reverse complement strand
AGAAATTTTCATTTTTTTTATATATTTATTTATTTGAATTTCAGCAGAGTCAGACACAAAATAATTTATTTTATAATTCTGAGAATATGTAACAGTTTTAATTAAGAATAAAACAAAGATAAATATTGCCCTTTTCATTTTTTTTAATTAGTAGACTTACCAAGGATATTTCCTCGGTGAACCTGTTAAATTATTGATTAACTGATTTACTTCTTCCCCATATTTCCAAGGATTGTCTCCCAATATCTATTGGATGTTTATTTTTGTTTTTTATGCCCATAGTATTACCAATATTCAGATGCCGAGTTCCATCAGGATCAACTCTGTTGATATTAGCAGATGCACCTTGTTTTCCAGAACCGGACATAGCATCTATACCATAAATTGGTATTTGTAATTCCATAGCTGTATTGCGGTCTAATTCAGACATATCGGATAAAGTTGTATGATTAAGAATCTCAATATCTGGATGTCCATGCATCTGTCCGATAAGAATCTTTGTTCTCGGTGTTTCAGGTGAAAAAAATGAAATTTAATCCTTGCGATGGTGCTGGATAAGAATCTATTTCCGTCCTATTATTGGTTCCTTCCTGGCCTATTACTGAAGAAATTTCACCAGTCTGCCGATCTATGTATATATACATTTGATTTTCCAATCTATGCTCCTTGGATAAATCTCTTATTTTCTGTGCATCAGATTGTATTTTATCATTATTTATTTTTATTTCGATGGAGTTTTGTGCTAATTTGGTATAATTAGCATTAGCTCCAGTAAATGCTACATAATCTTCGTTACTAATCAGTCTTAGAACACCTTGCGTCTTTGGATCATTGTCTGAGCCTAAATATTTCGCATTGCTATTACTATAATAATCAGCTTTTCCATCAGGGTCGATTCTTATTACAGGATTGTTACTGCAATAATTATATATACTTTTGTCATAGGCTCTTTCCCCTATCGGATCACAACTCATCCACAAACTCAACCTTGGCTCATAGTACCTTGCTCCATAGTAGTACATACCTGTTTCCTCGTCAAACTCTTTAGCGTTGAAGAGGTACGGCGTGTTCCACGTATTGTTGCGCTCCTCTATGAACACTTCACCGAACGGTACATACTCGATGTGCTGCGATACCTCGCCGTCAAGGTTGGTGATGTAACTACTGCTACCCAAATGGTCAGGATGGTAGTAGAACTGCATCTTTTCGTAGTCGTCGTTGGGCTTAAAGTTGCCATTTGCAGCTCTTGTGCGTGCCATCGCACGGGCTTGTGCAGCCTCCGGTGTGCCGTCGTTGCAGCAGAAGCCCTGACCATTTACGTAGTCGTCATTGTCCTTACCGTTATAAGGTTGGTCAAACGCCTTGTAATTGTCTTTAATGGATTGCAGTTGCTGATTATACTTGTCCTTGTAATTAATAGTAAGACCATCAGCCTCATTACCTGCATACGGTATTCGCCTTGGGTCTGCACCGTAACTTGCAAGGTCGCCAAGCTTAGATACAATACGCTGGCTTCCGATGTAGATGTGCTTGGTATATTTGCCACCTTGCCCAGCAACTAAGTATGGGCTGACATAAAGGCTGAATCTTGCCGTACCAGTATTGCCACCCGAAAACTCAGAGTTCACATAAATAGCTTCGTTTTCGCCTGAGGTCTTCACCGTGCGCTCACCATCGGCATCATACCAATAGTTGCTTACAAAGCCGTTCTCATCGGCTGCAAGGAGTCGGTTTTCCTCGTCCCACTTGTACTTCTGCTCACCGGCCTTTTCGTCTTCCTTGCCGTCCCTCTTCACACGAGAGGTATTGATATAGACAAGGTTTCCGTTGGTATCGTACTCGTACTTGTGACCGTTGTTAATGGTCGCGCTGTCCGTAGGAGTCTCCTCTGTGCGGTAGTTCATATCACGAACATTGTCAAGCTGGAACTTGTGACCGTCTTCCTTCTGATATGCATAGGTCAAGTCGTAACCTGCATGGAGTGTTCCCTCGAACTGGATGGCACTCTGCGTCACCTGTTGTTTCTTGCTGGTGATACGATGCATGTTGTCATACCCCATGGCAAGCGTGTAGGTAGCCGACTTGTTGTCTGCACCCTGATAAAGTCCCAAAACATTCTTGCTGGTTCATGATTTCGTTGTTTTTTCTTGTAAAGATAGCAAAAGGCAGAGACTTTATCCCTGCCTTTATGCATATTATTAAAGAAATCTTTTGAAAATCAAGTGATTATTTTTACAACTCCCTTTTTGGAGCATTACCCACATAAAAGACTGTTGAATATCTAACAAGAGATAATCGATCTGGAGAAGTTCCTATATGAAATAAAAATCTATATAAATTTTTATTTTTCTTATGATACATATTATTTTTAATTTTCCAATATTCATTTCTTTTCTCTAAGCTATTCAAATATAAAATATTCTTTACCATAAAAATACTATCTTTTTGAAAAATATCAGATAAATATAACTTCCACTCCCTTCCCCTTTTTTTCTCTAAAGAAATCAACATATAAATTTTTTCACTGCTCTTATTATAAAGGGAAAGTGAAATAGTGTCTGAAATAGAATAAACTTTGTTGATAGGTTTAATCTTTATACTATCTAAATCTACTTGTGAATAAGAACTATTGAAATTAAACAATAATAATAACAATAACAATAAATTATTTGTTTTTCTCATTTTTCTTTGTTCCTCCATTTGTTGAATGATTTGGACCAGGGTATTTCACTATTACATCAATTCTATCATGTCCTGCTTTTCGATAATCATTAAGCTTATTAAACAACTCTGTTTCTACTTCTGTACAACCATGCGAATATCCTTTTTGAGAATCATGAAAATAATATGAGTTATTATCTCTTTCTTCATTTGTAGCACCTGTTACTTTGTCTGGAGTTAACGAGGCTCTATTCTTTCCCCATTCTTCATATGTCCAGCCATATCCACGTTTATTGGGATTTTCTACAAAATCAGGAATTTTCTCTATGCCACCACTAGGATTCTTTTTTAATGCACCAGTCTTAGTATCAGTTTCTGCTACTCGATTAGGATCTGGTTTGAGGTTTATGTGATATGTACCTTCAGCTGTAGGCCCCCCATTCCTAACATTTTGATATTTGGCTTTTTGAAGATTCCAATAAGTTCCTTTCGTATCTAACCCCTTATATCCAGATGTGGCTTTAAAAGTGTACATTAAATGTTTTTTATTTCCAACTTTTCCTCCATACCAATAAACTCTGTTACCTACTGATAGTATCCAGTCTCTTCCATCCAAATCCACAAATTTCACAGGATTATTTACACAATATACATATCCTCCAATATTGGGATATTTTTCTTCCATCGGATCCACACTTATCCAAAGGCTTAACCTCGGTTCATAGTACCTCGCACCATAATAGTACATACCTGTTTCCTCATCAAATTCTTTTGCATTGAAGAGATAAGGCGTGTTCCACGTGTTGTTGCGTTCTTCTATGAACACCTCGCCGAACGGTACATACTCAATGTGCTGCGATACTTCTCCATCAAGGTTGGTGATGTAGCTGCTGCTTCCCAAGTGGTCGGGATGGTAGTAGAACTGCATCTTCTCGTAGTCGTCATTCGGCTTGAAGTTACCATTTGCAGCTCTTGTGCGTGCCATCGCACGGGCTTGTGCCGCCTCCAGCGTGCCATCGTTGCAACAGAAACCCTGACCGTTTACGTAGTCGTCATTGTCCTTACCGTTATAAGGTTGGTCAAACGCCTTGTAGTTATCCTTAATGGATTGCAGCTGCTTTGCATACTTGTCTTTGTAGTTGATGGTCAAGCCATCAGCTTCATTGCCTGCATACGGTATTCGTCTTGGGTCTGCGCCATAAGAAGCCAAGTCGCCAAGTTTGCTGACGATACGCTGGCTGCCCACATAGATGTGCTTGGTGTACTTGCCACCTTGCCCTGCAACGAGATATGGGCTGACATAGAGACTGAACCTTGCCGTACCAGTGTTACCACCCGAGAACTCAGAGTTCACGTATATGGCTTCGTTCTCGCCACTGGTCTTCACCGTGCGCTCACCGTCAGCATCGTACCAATAGTTACTCACAAAACCGTTCTCATCGGCAGCCAACAAGCGGTTCTCCTCGTCCCACTTATATTTCTGCTCACTTGCCTTTTCATCTTCCTTGCCGTCACGCTTTACACGAGAGGTATTGATATAGACAAGGTTGCCGTTGGTATCATAAGTGTACTTGTGTCCGTTGTTGATGTTCGTGCTGTCCGTAGGAGTTTCTTCCGTTCGGTAGTTAATATCACGAACATTGTCAAGCTGGAACTTTCTGCCCGCATCCTTGCCGTAAGTATAAGCGAGTTTGTAGCCTGCGTTGAGCGTGCCCTCAAACTGTACACCTGTCTGCGAGAGATGTTGCTTCTTACTCGTGATGCGGTGCATATTGTCGTAGCCCATAGATAACGTATAAGAAGCGGATTTATTGTCTGTTCCCTTATAAGTTCCCGTTGCGCTTGCCAAACGATATAGTGGGTCGTAGGTGTAACTGTGGTTCATCTGTCCGCCTGCCTTTCCACTCTGTGGGAGTGGAGCATTGTTCTTGATACCGAGAACGTTGCTCACAGCGTCATAACTATAGGCATTGTCCATGATAGTACCTGCCTTAGCATTCACCACGAGGTTCTGCAAACGTCTGCGTACAGGGTCGTAGCTGTAGAACGTCTCCGCTCCGTTGCAGTACTTCAGGTAGGTGCGCTGCTCAAACTTATCATAACCTATCTTGTTCACATAGTCGTAGCCATAGGACTTGTAACCACGGACGTGGTCTACCTGTCCGCCAAGGTTGTAGCCGTAGGTGACCTTTTCCTCATCAGGGTAAATCATTTCCAATAGGCGATTGTGGCTGTCGTACTTCCATTGTGTGACGTAGGTTGCCACCGTCTGGTTTGGCACAATCAGCGTGCGCACGGTCTTAGTGCCTTTAGACAAAATCTATTTCTTCATAAAAACATCCACCTTTAATAAGGTCATATCCAACAATCTTTTCGTGTTGCATAGCATCAACTATTCGTTCTGAGAAAAAGAAGCCACCTCCCTGTGGATACAATAAATCATAATTTCTATAGATATCCTTTAATGTAATTTTTTTCAAACAATAATCATTAGTGTCATTATAATATTCTGCGCGATTATTGAATGTCTTAATGTTTCCATTGTCAAACATATCCTTAAATATGCATTTGGGATAAATAAATTCAGTATCTGGTATTATAGGGATAAATAAAAGATAGAACTCTTCAGCATACCCATTGATAGATATCTTTTTGAATATATACTCGTTTTTTGAAACATTCAAATGTTCAAAAATTTGTTTTATTTTATAGCTAACCACCGCAACCAAACTTAAACAAGAAGGTGTGAAATCCATAAAGTCTATCACGTCCTTTCGTTTAATTAGTTTACCATAAAGGTTATCTGGCATATCGTCATACAATTTCTTTTTATTTTCAAAATACATAGAGATGGTTTTATTTTTTTCTAAGATATACCTTAGAAATTTTTTTGACTCTATGCCAATTGTATGAGGCGTTTCATAATTTCCTCTTATACTTTTTTCTATAGTAAAAGATAATTGATAGTATTTCATTTTTACATTTTTATTTATATAGAACAAAAAATACAAAACTATTATTTTAGCTAAACTATATTTCTTCACTAAAGTTTCCCACCCCAATAAATAGATAGAAAAATAACAGTTTGTCGAATTTTCTTTGTAAATTAGTAATTGCAAACAACTGATTTTAAAGACAAGACAACAAAACTATTATGGAAGCAAAAATAGAGAGAATAAATGAGTTGTCCAAACTTTTGAGTGTTAAACTCGAATGAGTGATGATTTTTTTCATCTTTTTGGCAAGTTTGGCATCGGTCACCTGTTTTCTCTGCTGTCATTGGAGAAACAGGAAGAAGCTTCGGCTTCGGAATTGATCCTTTCTCTTTGCCTCTTCCGCATTGTGGGCGAAAGTATTCACAGTATATGTAAACATAAGATATATGAGCTTTCAAATCATGGAAAGAACTGTTTCTATCGGATGATGATTCGCCCGCAGATGGATTTGGAGACACTTGATGAAACACTTTACCCTGCGTTATGAAACTCAACATGGAATGGCTGAAGCATTGGAAAAATGGAATAAAGTATGTGAACAGACTGCTTAACTTCTATTATACATGTGTTAAAACTCAATGGATATGGAGGACGACAAGCAAAGGTGTATGAGAGAAAACAGTGTTTCAAGGGGTGGGAAAGTTTAGATACTGATAAATCTAATACCCAGCATTCGTTCCGTACTGCGGAAGCCCAATCCCTCTTTGGTTAGTTGAGTGATTTTAGAATCAGTGTTAGGAAGATATGCTTTGTATGTGTAGTCAGTAATAAAATGCTTCTGGCAATGTTTGCATCGGTAGCGTTGTTTACCTGTACTTTACCTCTTTTGAGAATATTGTTTGAGTGGCAATGCGGACATTAAAACTCAACTCCCAATCTGGAGCGTAAAGTTTCGAAGCATTCTCGTAAGGTCTTTTTTTCTTTGTTTTGGGTAAAAAAATAGCTAAAGGGAGAGAATTTATCCCTACATTTATACCTAATTGTTTAGAACTAAATTGATTATAAGGTAGTTATTCCAGCCTACCTTTCTTTAATAACTTCCCCATTCCATTGTGTAATATTAGGAGTATAAATAGAAAACCATTTATCAATGAAGTTCTCTATATTAGAAATATCCTTTTCTAATCTTCTTTTTAGTTTTTCTATTTGTCTTTCCATTCCTTTTTTTGACCAAGCTGTATGCAGTTTATAATAATCAAACATAAATCTTTTACTAAACAAAGGAATTGTATGTAACAAATCCATGTCAAGTCTTGCTCTCTTTTTATTATTTGGTAACAAATGAAAATTTAAACCATCAATATTCTTTAATTGGTAAATATCATTTAGACTGGGAGATAATTCGAATATATTCAGATAAATTTGAATATAAGAATCCCTTTTACTAATATATATGGTAATAAACTCTATATACTGACAATCAACTAACCGACACAGTTCATATATGTATAACGAAGGATTAGCAAGACCGTAACATGAGTTTACAAATGGAGATTTAGTAAATTTTTTTTTACCGAGTTCAGGAATAACATTCTTTAAAAGAATGTTATTCCTAATTTTAAAAGATTCTAATTGTGTGATTTTTAAAAACATTTCTCTTTATCGTCTATTATTATTACCTATTATTCCTGCACTCCCGTTTACACTTTGCTGCATCCAATTTCCTAATTGACTACCTGTTGTTCTATCTATTCTGAAAGGTATGCCAATATTTTTTTGTGCATTACGCTGATTAATGGTAAGTTTAGATGTATTGAATTTACTTTCTACTACAATATGTCTACCAGTAAAAACGTTTTTCATATCATGATCATAATGAGCAGCTTGTACTCTCCCAGTTGGCGTCCTCTTTCCTGTGGGGACAATAGCATTACCTTTGCTTCTGTAACCTTTTGTAGCATACTTAACTTTGGTTGTAAGTTCCCCGACTCTGCCTTTCGTACTATTAGAAACTTGATTGAGACCTTTCCGTACAAATTTTCCAGAGACATAACCCCCAGCTCCAAATGCACCTCCTATCGCTGCATCAGAAACAACATCACCTACGGTGGTGTGTTTGCCTTGGATACGACGATTAACCTCTCCACCGATAACATTTGCGCCAGCAGAAACTGCTGCCGAAGCAATTAAACTAGCTCCGCCCGTTAGACCAGCTACAGCACCTGTAATTGCTCCCTGAGCAGCTGCACCACCCACAGATTTCCAACTTGTAATTTTGCCGTTATTCACAAGCTGTGCCCCCATTTCGATTGCACCTCCAATAACTCCTCCAATAGCTCCACCTATTCCTGCTGTTATCAAAGTAGGGCTATCTCCATTGTGATCTAAAAAAATGATAGGATTATCCTTGCAGTATACATAACTAGAAAAATCTGGGAAGTCCTCTTCTTCTACATCTATTGATAGCCATAAACTCAGCCTCGGCTCATAGTATCTCGCACCATAGTAGTACATACCTGTTTCCTCGTCAAATTCCTTGGCATTGAAGAGATAAGGGGTGTTCCATGTGTTGTTGCGTTCCTCGATGAACACTTCACCAAATGGTACATACTCAATGTGCTGCGATACCTCACCGTCGAGATTGGTGATGTAACTACTGCTGCCCAAGTGGTCGGGGTGATAGTAGAACTGCATCTTCTCGTAGTCGTCGTTGGGCTTGAAGTTACCATTTGCAGCTCTTGTGCGTACCATTGCCCTTGCCCTTGCCGCCTCTGGCGTACCGTCGTTACAGCAGAAGCCCTGACCGTTTACGTAGTCGTCATTGTCCTTACCGTTATAAGGTTGGTCAAACGCCTTGTAGTTATCCTTAATGGATTGCAGTTGCTTTGCATACTTGTCCTTGTAATTGATAATCAAGCCATCGGCTTCATTGCCTGCATACGGTATTCGTCTTGGGTCTGCGCCATAACTTGCCAAGTCGCCAAGCTTGCTGACTATTCTCTGACTGCCCACATAGATGTGCTTGGTGTACTTACCACCTTGTCCAGCAACTAAGTATGGGCTGACATAGAGTGAGAATCTTGCCGTACTGGTGTTGCCACCAGAGAACTCGGAGTTCACATAGATAGCTTCGTTTTCGCCACTCGTCTTTGCTGTACGCTCACCATCGGCATCATACCAATAGTTACTCACAAATCCGTTTTCATCAGCTGCCAACAAGCGATTTTCCTCGTCCCAACGGTACTTCTGCTCGGTTGCCTTTTCATCTTCTTTGCCGTCTTTCTTTACACGAGAGGTATTGATGTAGACAAGATTTCCGTTAGCATCATAGGTGTACTTGTGTCCGTTGTTGATGTTCGTGCTGTCCGTCGGTGTCTCTTCCGTTCGGTAGTTGATATCACGCACATTGTCGAGCTGGAACTTCTTGCCGTCTCCCTTCTGATAGGTATAGGTGAGGTCATAGCCTGCATTGAGCGTGCCGTCAAACTGCACACCTGCCTGCGAGAGATGTTGCTTCTTACTCGTGATGCGGTGCATGTTATCGTAGCCCATAGATAACGTATAAGAAGCGGCTTTATTGTCCGTTCCCTTATAAGTTCCCGTTGCACTTGCCAAACGATATAGTGGGTCATAAGTATAACGATGGCTCATCTGCCCGCCAGCCTTGCCACTCTGTGGGAGTGGAGCATTGTTCTTAATACTGAGCACGTTGCTCACAGCGTCATAACTATAGGCATTGTCCATGATGGTACCTGCCTTAGCATTCACCACGAGGTTCTGCAATCGTCTGCGTGCAGGGTCGTAACTGTAGAACGTTTCCGCTCCGTTGCAATACTTCAGATAGGTGCGCTGCTCAAACTTATCATAACCTATCTTGTTCACATAGTCGTAACCATAGGACTTGTAGCCACGGACGTGGTCTACCTGCCCACCGAGGTTGTAGCCATAGGTGACCTTTTCCTCATCGGGGTAAATCATTTCCAATAGGCGATTGTGGCTGTCATACTTCCACTGTGTTACGTAGGTTGCCACTGCCTGATTAGGTACAATCAGCGTGCGCACCGTCTTCAACACCTCACCCATCTTACCGTAGTAATACTCGATAGCGCCACTGCCGTCCTCACGGAGCATCAATCTGCCGATACGGTTGTAAGAAGAGTTGATACCACCATAGTGGTACTTCACGTTGTTTTCCGGATGGTCGGGATAGTTGATAGCTACCAACCTGCCATAATCATACTCATAGTTGATGGTCTTTCCCTCCTTCTTAAGGTTGGCGGTCTGCTTGGTTATCACATTGCCCAAAGCATCGTAGGTAAAGGTGGTGATACCGCTGGCAGGGTGGTTTACCTCTGTGCGACGGTCGCCCATATCATAGACGGATGTCGTTACGTTGCCCTCGGTGTCTGTTA
>ENA-OWLX01001184-OWLX01001184.1-metagenome-genome-assembly--contig:-NODE-1184-length-10017-cov-7.289099_pt1 | contig 10017 bp, 3 predicted proteins | sample MGYA00245351_ERZ651106 | MGnify/ENA primary metagenome ERZ651106 (study PRJEB26857, sample SAMEA4031768) | metagenome | biome: human; feature: oral; material: saliva | place: Philippines | collected 2014... | reverse complement strand
AATCTCCTGATTGTTTCATCCGATCTGCAATCTGTTGACCACTCACATTGACAAAAGCAAAGGCAATGCTAAAGACAAAGAGGATAAGGATATAAGCATAGATCCACAAGGGTTTCCCCATCGCATACTGCTCCAGTATGGCAGGGTAGAGAGGATTACCCTTATCCAGATGGTGAAGCAAGAGCAAGAGATAAGAAGGCAAGGCCATGAGGCTCATCACATACATATAAGGCATGCCCCCTGCAGGATTGAGCATGATTTCCAGATAGGAATAGCGTTTAAAGCGAGAATGGAGTCCGATTTTATTGATAGGGATGCGGTATCGCGCTCTGTAAAAGAGAACGACGAGATAGGTAAAGAGGACGCCAAGTATCAGCAACAGGAAAAGCAACCAAGGAGAGATCTTATGAACTTGGATTGATTGGATGATGTCCTGAGGGAGTGAAGCCACCATACTGGCAAGAAGAATGACGACAGGGCCTCCAACTCCGATAGTCGCATTGATGTCTGACAACCAAACCAAGAAAAAGGTCCCCGCAACCAAGAGACTGGTATTGAGGAGAAAGACCAAGAAGGGATTGTAGGGAGCTTGAACAGGAAGGTTTGTAGTCAAGGCCAAGGCCTGAATCAAGGCAATCCCTAGCGTCAAGTACATTTTCCGTCTATCCTGAACTTCTGAAGAAACTGAGTTTAAGCCCAGTTTTTTTGAAAAGGAAAACATCTGCCATAAGATCATAGCTGACATCCAGGGGGAAAGTCCGATTGAAAAGAGAGAGAGACTACGAAGGTTTCCACCAGTCAGGGCTACTGAAAAGTCCAGATAGGCTGCGCTGCCTCCGAGAAAATTCCGACTATTGAGGTCAACAAAGGGAAGAGCGATACGACTTCCAAGCACATAAATAAAGAGCAAAAATAGGGTGTGCATCCCTTTTTTTACTGCTATCGATGAACGAAATTCTTTCACTAGCTCCTCCTTTTCATTTTAATCCTTCAATTATCCTATCAGAGGGGAATAATTCAGCATTTTTATCTTAGCATCTTCAAATCCTCATCTCAGTTTTCGTGAGGTTTCTCCCCCAGATAAGCCTTCAGAGCTACTACCATTTCTTCCGGTCTTTCTGCTGAGAAAATACCTGCATAGGCACTTTCAGGTAGTTCTTGGGACTGGGTATTCTCAAAACACAAGATCGGTTTATCAAAGCGTGAAACATAGTCATACACAACACTCAACTTGTCATCGTGGTTAATATCAAGGTAGATATCTGTCTGCTGGATCAGTTTCTCAACCAAGAGGGGAAAGGTGTTGGGATAGAGGGTCACATTTTCAAAACGTGACAAGAGCATAAGTTCCGGTGCCATCGTCGTATAGGCTGCAATGTAGAAATGCACCTCTGGTAGGGCTTGAACCAGATAGTCGATTTTCTCAAGATGCCAAGAATTGGTCAAATTAACACAAGTCATAACTGGCTGATAGACTGTGACTGGATAGTCAATTCCTGCCTGACGCCATTTTTCAGTAATGGCAGACCACTCCATCAGATGATAGTGCCACCAAACCTCACGCAAACGCCCAACCGAATGAGTATTCCAAGGTTTGTCCTGAGAGAGGAAATGCAAAATGGCTGGCAGGGGCTCTAGGGGAATCTGGAAGATAAATTCATGTCCATGTGAGGCGGCCCCACTGTCAAAGCCAATCTGAAAATTATAGTTCTGATCCAGAGAAGTATAGCTGTCATGAAAGAGCATATTGAGGATGGACTGGTCTCCTTCACTCACATGTTGGTGTTCCCGCTCCGTCAACTCAACTAGCTTTTGTCTCACAGCTTCAGCTCGCCATTTTTTGTTGTTTATCAAGAGAACACCTGCATTAAAGCCAACCCCAACTCCAAAACAAGATGGCGCAGCAGCCAGGTAGTTTTCTCCCAAGTCCATTTCAAAGAGAGCCGTCAGATCAGCCGTCACTACCAGATCACTGTCCAAGTAAAGAACCTTGTCCTCTTCGACAAAATCAGGGATAAAATAACGGGCAAAGGTCATGTGATTGATATGGGGCAATTTGTTGCTCCAGTTCATCTGAAACTGGGCGCCAAGCATCTTGACATCCACTAACTCACCGCCCATTTGCTCTACTATCGGTCTGAGAGCGCGGAACCATTCCTGGGGTATATCCTGGTTAAAGATATAGACCTTGACATGGCTATTATGGTAGCAGAGAGACTTGAGCGCTGTTTCAATCTGACGAATATAGGCATAATCTCCTGCGAGAACAATTGTTTTTTTCATTTAGTTTCCTTCAGTTCACAACGACTGCTTCTGTGACTCCAAAAGCGTGCGGATAGACTCGATCATTTGATCTACGGTTGCTGGTGAGTAAACGTGACTGTAACCACTCGAGTCATGACTAGTGGTCTCAAAAGCAAATATAGGGATTTCTCTTTGCTGCACTTCTTGGATAATGTTTGCAATTTCATCCTCATGATTGATATCCAAGTAAAAGTCAATTTTTTCCAAGACTTTTTTGACATTCATGGGATTAAAGTAAGGATAGAGGCGTACATTTAAATGTGATTGCAAGTTCATGATTTCCGGTGCAAAGTTGGTATGAGCCAGGATGGAGAACTCTACATCTGGCAATTCTTGAATCAGGTATTCGATTCTCTCTATGTGACAAGTATTGGTAAAAATAGCGGTCGCATACTGAGGAGCCTGAACTAAAGATGCCAATCCTTTATGGAAATCACATTTTTTCATGACGATATCAGACCACTCTAGTCCGTAGTAAAACCACCAGTCCTCCCTAAAACGATTGAGGTTGATTTGATACCAAGGCTTGTCCCCTGTATAATGAATAATCTTAGCTGTCTTCTCAACAGCAAGAGAATCCCTATACCAAGAATCCATCTGGTAATTTCGAGCCACTGTATCCATACCAACCATAAAATTATAGGTGGCTGGCAGAGGTTTCCAACGACCTTCAAAGAGGTGATTTAGTACGCCCTGGTCACCAAAAACTTGGTCATGTAGCTGATCTGTCAAGCTCAACAAGTGCTCCGTCACCTTTTCTTGACGCCAGAGAGCCACATTAATCAGCAGGACACCTGAATTAAAAGTGCTAGGAACTAAGGCATCTGCGACAGCCGCTACTGGCCAGTCTACCATGTCTTTTAAAAAGAGTTCATCTAAGTTTGATCTAACGATGATATCCGAATCCAGGTACAAGGCTAGGTCTTCACTGACATACTGAGGAATAAAATAGCGAAAGTAAGCTGCGTAACTTAGATGAGATAAGGGAAGATGATACTCTTTTAAGCCATGATGACTAATCTTGACATTGATGATTTTTGAGGCTAGAGGTTCTAAACGTCTCTCCATGAGCTGAAACCATTCTGATGGCAAATCATCATTGAAAACATAAAAAGTCACTGCTCGGTTATGGGCGCAGATTGACTTGATTGTTGTCTCAATCTTGTCCATATAAGCATTATCACCACCGAGTACAATGGCTTTTTGAAGCTCTTTTTTCATTTCGTCCCCTTTTCTTTTCACATTCTTTTGGCTACTTTTCTACTACTATAATTCTGATTTTTTCGATGATTCTCTCACCTTCCTATTATACCTTTTCCCCTAGTTTATTTCAAACTCAAAAGAGGATTTTCCCCTTCTCGCATATAGAAAAAACCTTTGAAAAATCATGTTTTCAAAGGTTTTCCATTTTACTATTTATTCATTGATTTTTATATCTTATCAATGACTTTCTTGATCGTCATTCTGATCCTTCTTTGCAAGAAGACCGATACCTGTCACAGCTGCCAATGCTCCCAATAAAGCAGATGCTACCGAAGTCGACGCTCCTGTATTTGGCAAGACTTGTTTTGACTTGCTTGAAGCGGATTGACCTTGGCTTGCAATGCTGGCCATTGAGAGAGAAGTGCTTGTTGAAGTAGATGCCAGAGCACTTGCTGACACAGATCTACTAATAGAATCTGAAGTCGAAAGACTAGCGCTAATCGACGCAGACTCGCTCACAGACATACTTGCTGAAACTGAAGTACTTTCTAGAGTCGATTCACTGGCTAACATGCTAGCTGAGAGTGATGCGCTCGTTGAAGTAGATTCGCTCACTGATGTACTTGTTGAGATCGAAGCACTCTCCAACGCTAACTCGTCTGCTAGCATACTTGCAGAAGTTGAAGTACTTGTTGAAGCGGATTGACTCGAACTTGCCGATACAGACTGGCTTGAGCTGACTGAGGCTGATTCGCTTGTACTTACCGATACAGACTGACTCGAGCTCACTGATGCTGATTCGCTTGAACTTACTGATTCAGACTGGCTAGCACTCAATGAAGCGGATTGGCTCGAGCTGACTGAAGCGGACTGACTCGCGCTTACTGAGGCTGATTGACTCGAACTTGCTGAAGTGGATTGGCTCGAGCTTACTGACGCTGACTGGCTGGCGCTCGCCGAGGCTGACTCACTTGAACTTACTGAAGCTGATTGGCTCGAGCTTACTGACGCTGACTGACTAGCACTTACCGAAGCCGATTCACTTGAGCTGACTGAAGCCGATTGGCTAGCGCTGGCTGATGCGGATTGACTGGAGCTCACTGAGGCTGACTGACTGGAGCTTACCGATGCAGTCTGACTGGCACTGAGTGAAGCTGACTGGCTAGCGCTCAATGATACAGATTCACTTGAACTTACTGACGCTGATTGGCTCGCGCTGGCTGATGCGGACTCACTTGAGCTAACTGAGGCTGACTCACTAGCGCTCGCTGAAGCGGACTGGCTGGAGCTTGCAGACGCTGATTGACTCGAACTTACTGATGCGGACTGGCTCGAGCTCACAGATGCTGATTGACTTGCACTCACTGAAGCGGATTCGCTTGAGCTTACAGACGCCGATTGGCTAGCGCTCGTTGAAGCGGACTCACTTGAGCTTACAGATGCTGACTGGCTCGAACTTACTGATGCCGATTGGCTTGAACTTACTGAAGCTGACTGGCTGGCGCTGACTGAAGCTGACTCACTCGAGCTTACAGATGCCGATTGGCTTGAACTGACCGATGTGGACTGACTTGCACTTACAGACACCGATTGGCTTGAACTTACTGAAGCTGACTGGCTGGCACTCACCGAAGCGGACTGACTCGAGCTTACCGATCCCGATTGACTGGCACTTGCTGAAGCGGATTGGCTGGCGCTTGCCGAAGCTGACTGACTCGAACTTACTGAAGCGGATTGGCTTAAGCTTACAGACGCTGACTCACTCGCACTTACGGAAGCGGATTGGCTCGCGCTGACTGAAGCTGATTGACTCGAGCTGACTGATGCAGACTGGCTAGCACTTGCTGAGGCTGATTCACTCGCGCTTACAGATGCTGATTGGCTTGAACTTACAGATACTGATTGACTCGAACTTACAGATGCAGACTGACTCGAGCTGACTGAAGCTGATTGGCTAGCACTCACTGAAGCCGATTGACTCGAACTTGCTGAGGCTGACTGACTGGCGCTCGCTGAGGCGGATTCGCTTGAGCTTACAGACGCTGATTGACTTGCACTCACTGAGGCGGATTCGCTTGAGCTTGCCGACGCAGATTGACTAGCACTCGCTGAAGCGGATTGACTCGAGCTCACTGAAGCTGATTCGCTTGAGCTCGCTGAGGCAGATTGGCTCGAGCTTACAGACGCTGACTGGCTAGCACTTACAGATGCTGACTGACTAGCGCTCACTGACGCTGATTGGCTCGAACTTACAGACGCTGACTCACTCGAACTTACAGACGCTGACTCACTCGAACTTACAGATGCTGACTGGCTTAAGCTTACAGACGCTGACTCACTCGAACTTACGGAAGCGGATTGGCTCGCGCTTGCTGACGCAGATTCACTTGCGCTGTCTGAAGTTGATCGACTTGCACTTGCAGATGCGGATTGACTCGAGCTGACCGATGCGGACTGACTAGCACTTACAGATGCCGATTGGCTCGAGCTGACTGAAGCAGATTGGCTAGCGCTCACCGAGGCTGACTGACTTGTGCTTACTGACGCCGATTGACTAGCACTGGCTGAAGCCGATTTACTTGCGCTCGCTGAGGCTGACTGACTGGCACTCACTGAAGCGGATTGACTCGAGCTTACAGACACAGATTGGCTGGAGCTGACTGAGACTGACTCACTAGCACTGGCTGAAGCTGACTGGCTCGAGCTTACTGACGCTGACAGACTCGAGCTGACTGATACAGACTGGCTTGAACTTGCTGAAGCGGATTGACTGGAGCTCACTGAGGCTGACTGGCTATTACTTACTGAAATAGACGCTTGATTTGGCGTGATTTGTCCATTAAACACATCTGAAACCAAACCATCCACTGTCGTACTTGCAGTCACCGGTCCACTAGGAAGTCGTCCTCCATTGCGATCATATACTTCCTTCAAGTCAGTTGCAGTAAAGGTTACACTGGTAGAACTCCCCGTTGCCTGTTTGGTAAATGTTTCACCTGCAATTGTTAAAGTAACTGTCCCACCTGGCGCAACCCCATCTACCGTAATCGCTTGATTTGAGAGCCCACCTTTTTCGTTAAGATATTGATTCTCTATCCTTGGCGTCTGAGGGCGCACAGTAAAGCTCACGTCAATTTCATCCGTACTTCCATCTGGATAAGTTACCACCGCTGTCAAAGTATGCCGACCAGCAGACAAATTCGTATTGGTTCCAGATTTCCAAGTATAGGTTGTTCTAGTTCCCTTAGTAATTCCTGTAGTAGGTAATTCTGGTGTCCCTGTAGCATTCGTGATGTACTGACTGGCTTCACCAACAGAAACAGTCCCTGAATTGGCCGTTAGAGTAAAGTTTCGATTCACCTCAGCATTGACAACTGGTTCGTATTTTTCAGATTGAGCATGGACTTCAAATTGAATAGCTGCAGGGTTGGCTGTTAAATCTTTTGCAAGTCCAACGTCAGTAGTATTTCCGTTAAAATTACCTTCCTGATCATAGGTGAAAACATAACGGGTCCACAAACTATTTACTGCTTGATTTTTTCCAACAGAACCCGTGATTGAAACGGTGAAAGGATTGGTTGTTGTCGCATTTCCATCCTTCGCTAGCCTATCTGTCGGAACAATCATTCTGATACTTTGACCATTACTCGTAGTGAATGAGACAACAGTTGAAGTAGCCGGATAGGCCGCGGGAACAGCAGTAGGGACAAATTTTGCATGTTCAATTCGACCACTGTTATCAGTAAACTCAATGGTCGCAGAAAAATTTTCTTCTCGATAAATTTTAAATTTTTGTCCTTCTAGAACTGCGCCACCTGTAACCGTTATTTTCTGAAGTTCTGGCTTCTCAGTATCCCTAGCAGCTCTGAAGCTAGCGGTATTTGAAGCTTGGGCCAAAGCTTGTCTGTTTCTGCTGTCACGAAGTCCAGAGTTGGCACGTAATACAGCATTTGCAATACTGTTTCGAGCTTCTGTAGCTTTTTGTAGGATAGTGGCAAGGTCAGAAACCTCCCCTTTCAAGGCTTCTGCTATCTCATTCTTAGCTAGACTAGCCTTCGTGATCGCCTCATCCGAGTTTGGAAGTCCCTGCGCTTGAGCTAGAAATTGCCCAATCTCGGCTGATAAGGACTCTAATTTCTTCCGTTTTTCTTCATTTTGTTTTTCCGTCATGGCAACGGAAGTCATAGTCAGACTTGATTCAGCCGTCACATCTTCATTCTTTACACGACCAGACTGACTTTGAGGCAAGGATTCTGTCGAAAAATCAACTGCTTTTAATTCTTTTGAAGGTTGTGATTTTTTCACTGTCTCCCGAGCTGACTCACTTGCTTGGTACTGACTTTGAACACCAACCGAAGCTCTCTCCGACAGATCATGATTCGCTTGATTTCGTGTTCCAACTGATTCACTCGAACTAGCAGTTAAACTTTGGCCGCTTGCCAAGGATTGACTAGTAGAAGACGATTGGCTCATCGACTGGCTCACGCTAGAAGAGTTTGAGGCACTGATAGACTGGCTCGTAGAGGCAGATTGACTGGCGCTCTGCGAATTGAATTCTGACAATGACTGGCTTTGACCGGTAGACAAAGACAAGCTAGCAGCATCTTGATGATCCTGTGTCGTCCCTAGCACTACTGAATCTCTCGTCGCCAGGGTATCTTTTGATTCGACAGTCTTTTCAACAGCGACTGCATCATTGGCATAAACACGCGTTTGCATCGCAGCAAAACCACCTAAGATCGTCCCCGTAGCTGCTATCCCTTTCAAGACATCCAAGCCCGTCAACTTCTGACCTTCTTGCTTTTCAACCATTTCTGTCTTTACTTGGCTCGTATCCGCGCTTCCACGCATCACCTTAAATAAGCCAAAAAGGGAAGTCGAGGCCCGTAGCCAATGCTTCCCTGATTTGATTAATTTGAACCGAGTTACACGGTCTGTTTCTCTATATTCACCCTTCTGGCGTCTAAAAAACATGTTCATCCCCTCAACTTGAAAAAGATCTATTCACCTACAAAATACTATCTTCTTATTATATACCAAATATACCTACAATTCAATATCTATAACACACTCTAAAGAAAGAAAATGATTTCAAAAATAAGTTTATTTCAAAACTATTCTGTTTTTTCAATATAATCTTCATTTTTTACTCTGTTAATATATTTTATTTATTTTCTAACCATTTCTAAATGCTTAAAAAATTGAGCAAACAGTTCCAATTACTCAGGGAATTAATTTTTATTCAAAATATAGAAAAAGTCCATGAATCAATAGCATCCACAGACTTTTAGGAGTAGAGTATTTAAAGGCAGTTTCACAAATGAATCAATGAGGCCGGTAGCCGAGGTAACTTTCTATCCTTTCCAACAAAAAAATCCACGAATCGAAAGCATTCGCGGACTTTTTCTAGTAAAGCGTTTAGGTAGACCGCCATAGCGGATACCGATTGTTAGATTACGACACTGAGTTTACAAATCGATTTCATTTGTAAAACGTGGTTACGACAAAAAAATCCACGAATCGATAATATTCGTGGTTTTTTCCTAGTGAAGCGTTTAGGTAACCGCCATAGCAGATTGCCGGTTGTTGAATTACGACACGAAGAGGCGAAAACGATTATTTTTCGCCGATGAGTTAGTAAGGCAGTTAGCTAGTTCGCCAAATAGCGACTAGCGTTCAACAATTAGGAACTTTAGTTCCAATTGTTGGTACTGAGTTACATCTTCTCTTCTAACTTCACATCTGGATACTTGTCCGCAAACCAGCGAAGGGCAAAGTCGTTTTCAAATAGGAAGACTGGTTGATCAAAGCGATCCTTGGCCAAGATATTGCGGCTAGAAGACATGCGTTCGTCTAGATCCTCTGGCTTGATCCAACGAACTGTCTTTTTACCCATTGGAGTCATGACAACTTCCGCATTGTACTCACCTTCCATGCGGTGCTTGAAGACTTCAAACTGGAGTTGGCCGACAGCTCCTAGCATGTACTCACCTGTTTGGTAATTTTTATAAAGCTGAATCGCTCCTTCTTGCACCAATTGCTCAATCCCCTTGTGGAAAGATTTTTGCTTCATGACGTTCTTGGCTGAAACCTTCATGAAAATCTCAGGTGTAAAGGTTGGCAGTGGTTCAAATTCAAACTTGTTTTTTCCAACTGTCAAGGTATCCCCAACCTGATAAGTACCGGTATCGTAAACCCCGATAATATCACCTGCCACGGCATTGGTCACATTTTCACGACTTTCCGCCATAAACTGGGTCACATTCGACAGTTTGGCACTCTTCCCAGTACGAGGCAGATTCACACTCATCCCACGCTCGAATTCACCCGAAACGATACGGACAAAAGCGATACGGTCACGGTGACGAGGGTCCATGTTGGCTTGGATTTTAAAGACAAAGCCTGAGAAGTCCTTGTCATAAGGATCCACAATTTCGCCATCTGTTTTCTTGTGGCCATGTGGTTCTGGAGCAAACTTAAGGAAGGTCTCAAGGAAGGTCTGCACCCCAA
>ENA-OWLX01001179-OWLX01001179.1-metagenome-genome-assembly--contig:-NODE-1179-length-10032-cov-36.858474_pt1 | contig 10032 bp, 7 predicted proteins | sample MGYA00245351_ERZ651106 | MGnify/ENA primary metagenome ERZ651106 (study PRJEB26857, sample SAMEA4031768) | metagenome | biome: human; feature: oral; material: saliva | place: Philippines | collected 2014... | reverse complement strand
CTCTTTCCATTGAACAAGGAGAAACCTTTGGACTAGTGGGCATCAATGGTGCTGGCAAAACAACAACCATTCGTCAATTAATGGGATTTATTAAACCGGACAGCGGTGCAGCCTTTATTAATGGTATGGATTGTCAAAAAAATAGTGCACAGATTAAACGTTTTGTTAGTTATGTTCCTGGAGAAATCAACTTTCCAGCGGATAAAACCGGTGAAACTTTCTTAAAACGACAAATAGAAAAAGCAGGTCGTGGTAGTTGGCAGCGTTGTAAGGAAATTTGTGAAAGACTACAGTTGGACTACACAGCGGGCCTTAAAACGATGAGTAAAGGAATGAAACAAAAGACAGCCTTAGCTGCCGCATTTTCTTTAGGTTCTGATGTACTGATCTTGGATGAACCTTCGACAGGTTTAGATCCGTTGATGCGTGATGTGTTTATTGATTTAATTAAAGAAGAAAAAGAGATGGGGCATACCATCTTCTTATCTAGCCATATTTTTGAAGAAATTGAACAAACTTGTGATCGTGTAGCTATGATTAAGGACGGACGAATTATTGATCAGCTAGTCATAGATGACCTTCTTCATAATAAAAATAAAACTTACAAATTGGAGTTTACAACTCATGAAAGTTTTCAACAATTTCAAACGCTGGATTATGAGTTGGCTGATGTAAATGAAGATGATTTGCAACTAAGAGTGAAAATCAATGATAAAGATATCGATCGTTTGGTAAACGATCTTCAACATTATGATATTTTATTCTTCAAGGAAATAAAAACGAATTTTGAAGATTACTTTACTAATGTATTCAAGGAGGAAGTAGCCAATGTTTAGTAAACCGATTTTTAAACAGAGTGTAAGAAGTAATGGGCCATTATGGCTGGTCATCACGATTGTTTTAAGTTTGTTGATCACTATTTTTATTGTAAGTTTTGATGCAGATGACATAGGACAAATCGTCAGTGCAGCAGAAGATACTTCTTTTGGATCACAGGTTTCTGATCTGGGGACCTTAATGGGTATGTTAGAAATGTTCTTTAAAATGCCTGCTATTTTACTTGGTTTAATCTATGGCGTGTTTTGTGCCAATAACTTAGTGGTCAGTGAAATCGATAGTGGATCAATGGCTTATACTTTATCGACACCGATCAAAAGAGGAACGGTCATTTTTACTAAGATGGTTTATATTATTGGTTCTACCATTTTGATGTTTGCTGTCACAGCAGGTGTCGGTATGGGTGTAACAGAAATTGTCCATAATAATCTTTCAGGTAATGCGATTACAGAAGATGTAGAAGAAACAGCGGCAGCGCTTGATCGTGATCCTTCTTATGTGCGTGATAATCTTTATATGGTCAAAGATGACGATTATGCTCTACAAGCTGGTGCAGATGCGCGTGGTATGGATCAGACAGCGTATGGTAAATATCTAGACGAAGCGATGAAGCGTGATAGTTTAGATAAAGCGTCTGATGAAATTACTGATAGCCGTAAAGATGAATACGATGATGACGACGATATGGATAAAGATGATATTGAAATCACTACAGACGAGTTGGAAGACGATCCCGGTATGATTTTAAATGATAGTGACGCCTTGAAAGAAGGTAGTCAGCCGCTCGGGATGAACGTTAATGAATATCGTGATTATGTCAATGATTTAGTCGATGAAAACGAGAATGAAGATGAAGAAGATGGCAATAGTCAAATGAATCCATCAGCTGTGTTGTCCACGGCTAAAGAAGTCACTGAAGATGAACTAGATGTAAGCTCAGCGACTGTAGATGACAATATGAATCTGATGAAAAACGACAATGCTTTAGAAGCAGCTTCTGAAGCAACAGACGTTCCAGAAGACCAATTGTCTAATATGATTGATGAATCAATGGTTAGCTCTGCAATCGACTCAGATGAAGGAACTGAATTTGACATTGAAACATTTGCTTGGTTGATTTTAGGTGTCACTTTGTTAGCATTAGCGATGGGAAGTATTTCCTTCTTTGCTAGTACATTGTTCAATCGGACAAATACAGCAATGGCCGTCGGTGGTGGATTACCGTTAGCCTTTTTTATTATAAGTATAGTCATTGAACAAAATGATAACCTAGAAGATTTGAAGTATATTACAATCACGACTTTATATAATACCAGTGAAATTATCGCAGATGGTGATTTCTTGATACAAATGGGTGTATTAGCTGTAATTCCAGTAGTTTTATACACCGTTAGCGGAATTATCTTTACACGTAAGGATTTACCGCTTTAACAAGAAAACTTAGCTTTTCGCAGAAGGGGGCTCATTTTGAGCTCCTTTTTTGTTTGGAGTAATCATTCATTCTTTTATAATTATTCTAAATAATATTTTTTCACAAGCTATATACTAATGATTATCGTTCTCAATTAACTGTTTTTGCTATCAATTAGTATGAATGAGTGCTAAGCTTTAATAGAAAGTTGGAGGGTGATGTCATGAGTAATTTTAAAAAATTTTCGTTAACAATTTTAGTTGGTATTCTTGCGCTAATTATGGAATTTGGTTTTGGTCGACCGCAAATTGCTTTTTGGATTGTTGCAATTGTTGGAGGACTTATGGCATTTTCTATGTTTATCGGCATGATTCAAACTTTAAAATCTGGCAAGTATGGGGTGGATATTTTAGCCATTACAGCTATCGTTGCGACATTACTTGTTGGAGAATATTGGGCTAGTTTGATGGTGTTGGTGATGTTAACAGGCGGAGATAGCTTAGAAGATTATGCCAGTCACCAAGCGGGACGCGAATTGCGGAACTTGCTAGAAAACTCTCCGCAAGTGGCGCATAAAATCGTCGATGAGCAATTGCAGGATATTGAAGTAGATGATGCAGCTGTTGGGGATTTACTTTTAATTAAACCAGGCGAACTTGCACCAGTAGACGGCACAGTGATTGCAGGAAGTACACTTGTTGACGAATCTTCTTTGACAGGCGAATCTAGACCCATTGAAAAAAAGCAAGATGATGAAATTATGTCGGGTTCAATTGTGAAAGATGCTTCAATCCGGATTCAAGTGGTAAAAAAGGCAAGTGACAGCCAATATCAAAAACTAGTAAAATTAGTCGAAGAATCTGAGGCAAAACCTGCTCACTTTGTTCGTTTAGCTGATCGATATGCGGTTCCTTTTACCTTAATTGCTTATATTATCGGCGGGATTGCTTGGCTTATTTCCGGAGATCCTGTACGTTTTGCTGAAGTTTTAGTTGTCGCATCCCCTTGCCCGTTAATTTTAGCGGCACCAGTTGCTTTAGTGGCAGGTATGAGTCGCTCGAGCAGAAATGGTATTGTAGTGAAAACAGGAACCACTATTGAAAAGTTAGCTAAAGCAAATTCAATCGCTTTTGATAAAACAGGAACTTTAACAGAAGGAAAACTGACGGTTGATGAAATATATTCTGAAAGTGAACAATTTTCTAGAGCAGATTTATTAAGTCTAGCTGCTAGTCTTGAACAAGAATCGAACCATATATTGGCGCGATCGTTAGTTGCGCAAGCTAAAAATGAAGGAATTCAGCTGCGATCAGTCAAAGATTTGCAAGAAGTAACGGGAAAAGGGGTTGAAGCATTTGTTAACGATGAAAAAATCCGTGTGGGAAACGCCTCATTTGCCGGAGACGATTTTGTAGGTAACACGAAAAAAACCGTGGTATATATTACGGTAAATAAGCAATATGTCGGCTATATTACCTTTAGAGATATTCTTCGTTCAGAAGCTAGAGAGACGATTGAACAATTAAAACAATTGGGAATCAATAAGGCAGTAATGTTGACTGGCGATGATCCGGAAATTGCTGAGCAAATTGCTAAAAGTGTAAATATTTCTAACGTCCATGCACAATGTTTACCAGAAGAAAAGATTCAAGTATTAAAGGACTTAGAGGAAGAACAACGGCCATTAATTATGGTAGGCGATGGCGTTAACGATGCACCAGCATTAGCTGTGGCAGATATTGGGATTGCTATGGGTGCTCATGGATCCACTGCGGCAAGTGAAAGCGCGGACGCAGTGATTTTAAAAGATGACTTAACTCGTGTGTCAGAAGCTGTTCGTTTATCCAAGGACACAATGAAGGTTGCGCAACAATCTGTTTTAATTGGTATTTTTATTTGTATTGCTTTAATGTTGATCGCAAGTACTGGAGTTATTCCAGCATTACTAGGAGCTGCATTACAAGAAGTTGTGGATACAGTATCGATTTTGAGTGCTTTGCGTGCAAGAAGAGATAAAAGTAGTGCCGGAATGCATATGAAGCTTAAAACGACCTAGATAATAACAGTTAATGTTTGAGTGGAAGATTAAGCGGATTACTGTGTAATGAATTATGCGCTTGTTTAATAAAAATCTGACGTTTTGTAAAATTTGAGTTTCCTGAAATACTTTGCTATAATATGAATGAAGAGAGGACGTACTAATCATACGTCCTCCAACAGCACCGATTAAGACGGTGGCGAGTTTTGATTATTTGGAAAATAACCGTAACCCTGCTAAAGTTGACGGTTATTTTTTATTGCTGATTTTTATCAGCTCAACAACTAGTGCAATTAAGGCAACGATAAAAGTACCGAAACCTAACACTAGTTGTAAAGCGTCTGAAACAGACACCTGGGCTTCTCCTTTCTAAAGATTTTGATAGTACGATCATACGCACCACCTCACTTTCTATAAAGATAGCCACCGTCATAAACTTTACTGTTATAAATATAATAACATACAAAATGTTTGTTTACCTAATAAAATTTTTGATTTGATAAAGTTATATTGGAAAACGAGCTTAGCAACTGTCTACTAAAATTGGTAGGCAGTTTTTTATTTCATAATACTTTTGACGAATGATTTAAACTATTTATTAGTCTTTGTAAGAATCATCATTTTCAATTGAAATGATCTCGTTCATATCATTAAGATCCAAAGCTTCAGCGATTCGTTTGAGGTGTCCAAGATCAACACGCTTTCGATCATTTCTAGCTAAATAACTAAGTGAAGAAATTTGTATATCTGTATCTATTCCCATGTCTCTTAATGAATCATAATTTTCTCTAGCAAGTTTATCAATATGTAAAACGATTTTCTTAGGTTGATATCCGGCTTTCATAGCAGTCACCCTCTCGAGTTTTTATTCATCTACTAAGAGCATAGTACAGTTATGATTCAGAAGTGTTATACATATCTATATCAATAATGATAAACATAAATAAAAACGCATAGGAACCTATGCGTAATAAAGACCAGTTATTTATTCTTCTTCGTTCTCAATAGAAATAATTTCATTCATATCATTAATATCTAGAGCTTCGGCAATTCGCTTAAGATGACCTAGATCTACACGTTGTTTTTTCCCACTGGCTAGCGGACTCAAGGCAGAGATCTGAACATCCGCTTGTCTTCCCAATTCTCTTAGACTTATATTTTCTTGTTTAATTAATTCTTGGATATGAACTACAATTCTTTTTGTTTTCATTAAAATAAGTCCTTTCGGTTGTTGCATCTAAAATTATTATAGTATATAATAATTTTAGAATTGATATAGATATCTATATCATCCGCTTTTTTGTTTTATTATTAAATTTTTTATAATCGGAAGGAACTTATATATTACAGTTTTTTGTAATAACGTGTGAGTTGTAGAAAATAGAAATTACTGATAAAAAACAATAGTTTAGTTATAGAATGATTTTATTTTTTGTTAAAAGAAATCGTTGTGCTTTAAGTAATTAATCTAGATAAAACTAAATGATAGGGGGGTAACTAGACAGAAGGCTTAACCCAATTTTTTCCAATCAAAATTGGAAAAAATTGGGTTTTTATTTGATTCTATTTTAATAAAAAATTGTATTTATATTTGTAACAAGTTGAACTAATTAACTTAAATGGAAAAGTTAATTATAAGAACTTTTCAGATATTATTTATATTTTACAATTTAATGAAAGCGGTAAATCTACTGAAAATATAATATCTATGTGAAACTAACTATTGAATATTAATGGAATAAGTAAGTTTTGAATGGAATGATCAACAGTGAGCAATATTTTGGGAGATTGAAGTAAGAATATAAAAGGAGTGATAAAGTTCGATGGAAACAACAGTTAGTAGTACTCAACTATTAGTTGGTTTATTTATTGGTATAGTAATTTTGATATTTTTGGCTATGAAAACACGTATTCATACATTTGTAGCGTTATTGATTGCCTCTATTGTTACAGGGCTAATTGGTGGACTGCCATTTGAGGGTGTAATGGAATCTATAACTGAAGGATTCGGGAGTACTCTTGGAAGTACCGGTATTATTATTGGTTTAGGTGTCATGATGGGAGCTGTCTTAGAAAAATCTGGAGCAGCTGAGAGAATGGCTTTTTCAATTATTAAATTGATTGGTCAAGGAAAAGAAGAATGGGCGCTAAGTTTGGCAGGATATATAGTAGCTATTCCGGTTTTTTCTGACTCAGGATTAGTTATTTTAACACCACTAGCTAAGTCGCTTTCTAGAACCACCGGTAAGAGTGTGGTAGGTCTTGGTTTAGCTCTTGCTACTGGCCTTCAATTAACGCATGTGTTTGTTCCGCCTACCCCGGGGCCTTTAACTGTAGCTGGAATATTGAATATCGATCTTGGAATTATGATTATTACAGGAATAGCGCTAACAATACCGACAATTATTGTTTCAACGATTTATAGTATTTGGGTAGGGAAAAAGATTTATCAAGTACCTAATGAAGATGGGACAGACTATATACGTAAAGACTATAAAGAAGAATACATTAAATCTATTGATAATATTAATCAAATGATGGAAAAGAAAAATTTACCTAATACAACGATGTCTTTTGCACCAATAGTAGTTCCAATTATTTTCATTCTTTCTGATACTGTAATGAATTTTTTAAATATAGAAGGAACGTTAACTACAATAACTGGATTTATTGGTAATCCAATTATTGCTTTAATCATAGGCTTGGTGCTTTCTATATACGGGCTTGCTAAAAGGTTTACAAAAGACGAACTTATGACTGCTATGGAAGACGGTATAAAAACAACAGGGATGATTATGCTTGTTACAGGAGCAGGTGGCGCTTTAGGTTATGTAGTTCAAGATGCTGGAATTGGGGTGGCGTTAGGAGAGACTATCATTTCATTAAACATTCCAGGTATTTTAATTCCATTTATTATTGCCGCAATGATGCGAATTTCGTTAGGTAGCGCGACAGTAGCCTTAGTAACTGCAGCGACTTTAACAGCACCGTTAGTATCTCAGTTAGGGTTAGATTCTACACTTGTAGGAATGTCAACTTGTGCTGGAGCAGTGTCTTTTAGCTATTTTAACGATAGTGGTTTTTGGGTATTCAATGGTTTATATGGTTTAAAAAATATAAAAGATCAATTTATGTGTAAAACTGTAATTTCATTTGTAGGAGCAGGGACTGCATTAATAGTAGTATTAGTTGCTAATGCTTTTGTAGGTTAAGAAAGGACATTTGAAATGAGTGAAAAGCAAAATGCCATAAGAGTAGATGAAAGAGACAATGTTTGTACAGTTGTTACTTCAACAGAAATTAATCCAGGAGACGTTCTTTTAAATGAAGTAAAAGCATTAGAAAAAATACCATACGGCCATAAAGTAGCGTTGGATGCTATAAAAAAAGATGGACCAATTATCCGATATGGCGAGGTGATTGGTTATGCTAATGCGACTATTAATGAAGGGGGGTGGATTAATGAAGATAAGATGCATATCTTAGAACCTGTAGACATTGCAAACTATTCAGTTGAATCTAATGACCCTAATAAAGAATATCGGTTTAGAGGAAAGTCTGCCGAGAAAAGATATTTTATGGGGTATCTTAATAAAGATGGTACAGCAGGTACTAGGAATATTTTAGCTATTAATACAACTGTTCAATGTACTGAAGGAGTAGTAAATAAAGCAGTTGAGAAAATAAAGCAAGAAATCTTACCGAAATATTCCAATGTGGATGACGTGGTAGCGATTAATCATATTTATGGTTGTGGTATAGCTATTGACGCGGAAAATGCAGATATACCGAAGAGAACTATCAGAAATATAGCAGAGAATCCGAATTTTGGAGAGGAAAGACTTGTCGTTTCCTTAGGGTGCGAAAAGCTTATTCCACAAGGAGCTTTCAATACTAGTCATCTAAACGAAAATGACTATTTAATTACTTTACAAGATTATAAAGGTTTTTACAAAATGATGGATGTAATTTGCGAAAAAGCAGAAATATTACTGAAGCGTTTAAATAAACGCAAGAGAGTACCATGTGACCTTAGTCATTTAGTTATAGGTTTGCAATGTGGTGGAAGTGATGCGCTTTCTGGAGTGACTGCAAACCCTGCTATAGGTTATGCGGCAGATTTATTAGTACAACATAAAGCTAAGGTAATGTTTTCAGAAGTCACTGAGGTACGCGATGCCGTTCATTTACTATTTAAAAGAATAAGGAATAAAGAATTGAGGGAAAAATTGGTAAATGAAATGCTATGGTATGACAATTACCTTGAAAATGGAAAGGTAGATCGTGCTGCAAATACAAGTCCTGGAAATAAAAAGGGTGGTCTTTCGACTATTATTGAAAAGTCTATGGGTTCGGTAGCTAAATCAGGAACTTCTGAGATTGTCGATGTGCTTTCCCCTGGTGAAAGAATTAAAAAGTCTGGGCTTTCATTTGCAGCTACGCCAGCTAGTGATTTTGTTTGCGGATCAGAGCAATTAGCTTCGGGAATGACTCTTCAAGTCTTTTCTACAGGAAGAGGAACTCCTTACAATTTACGGCAAGCGCCAGTAATTAAAGTGGCAACAAATAATGACTTATATAATAGATGGAATGACTTGCTGGATGTGAATGCTGGATCAATAGCTACGAAGGAAAAAACAATAAAAGAAGTTGGAGAAGAACTATTTGAAACAATTATTGAGGTAGCTAGTGGGAAAAAAGAAGTGAAATCTGAAAAGTATGGATTATATAACCAACTAGCAATTTTTAATCCTGCTCCAGTCACTTAAAGAATTATGATGCTTAAAATTTTTAAATAAAACAATAAAGGAGAATGTAAAATGTATATAGGATTTATCGGATTAGGTATTATGGGAAAGCCTATGTCAAAGAATGTATTAAAAGCAGGTTATGATGTTATAGTTTTTGATTTCAATGAAGACTCAATAACTGAGCTTATTAACGAAGGAGCGAATAAAGCTAACAGTGGAAAAGAAGTAGCAGAAAAAGCAGATGTTGTTATTACAATGTTACCAAACTCACCTAATGTAAATGCTGCGCTTTTTGACGAAAACGGAATTGCTGAAGGTTTGTCGGCTGGAAAAACTGTTATAGATATGAGCTCTATTTCTCCTGTAGCGAGTCAGGAATTTTCTACTAAGTTAGAAGAATTAAATGTTGACTTTTTGGACGCTCCAGTATCTGGGGGAGAACCAAAGGCCATTGATGGAACGATTGCTGTAATGGTTGGCGGAGACGAATCAGTATTTAATAAATATTACGACTTAATGATGACTATGGCCGGTTCAGTAACTTATGTTGGACAAGCCGGCGCAGGAAATATTACTAAATTAGCTAACCAAATGGTTGTTGCTACAAACATAGCAGCAGTAGGTGAGGCAATGACTTTTGTAAAAAAAGCAGGAGCGGATCCAAAGTTAGTTTTTGAAGCTATTCGTGGTGGGCTAGCTGGAAGTACGGTGATGGATGCTAAAATGCCCATGATTTTAGACAGAAATTTTGAACCAGGTTTTAGAATACAACTTCATATTAAAGATTTACAAAATGCTTTAGATACATCACATAATGTAAATGCTTCTATTCCAATTACTGCTCAATTAATGGAAATTATGCAATCGCTTAAGATTGATGGCCTTGAAGGAAAAGATCATGCAAGCGTTGCTCAATATTTTGAAAAAATTAATAATACTACTATTGAAGGTGAATAAAAACAGTTAAGGAATAAAACATAGAAAGTACTAAATAA
>ENA-OWLX01001178-OWLX01001178.1-metagenome-genome-assembly--contig:-NODE-1178-length-10034-cov-20.361459_pt1 | contig 10034 bp, 10 predicted proteins | sample MGYA00245351_ERZ651106 | MGnify/ENA primary metagenome ERZ651106 (study PRJEB26857, sample SAMEA4031768) | metagenome | biome: human; feature: oral; material: saliva | place: Philippines | collected 2014... | reverse complement strand
GTGCAGCACCTGTACCAGATCCTCCACCCATTCCTGCAGTGATGAAGACCATGTCAGCACCTTGCAAAGCTTCTGTTAATACTTCTTCGCTTTCTTCCGCTGCCTTACGACCAACTTCAGGTTGACCTCCGGCACCCAATCCACGAGTCAATTTTGGACCCAATTGGATAACTGTTTCAGCTTTTGCACTTGAAAGTGCTTGAACATCTGTGTTGGCAGCGATGAATTCTACACCGGCAACTCCTTCGTCAATCATACGATTGATGGCGTTACCGCCACCACCACCGACACCGATTACTTTAATAATTGCACCTTGTGCTGCTGCTGTGTCAAATGAAAATGTCATAAATACTTACACTCCTTAATCAAACATATTACCGATCAAATTTTTCATTCGGTCCTTGAATGTAGTTTTTGATTCTTGTTTCTCCTCATTGCTTGCTACTGGTATTTCTTGAGCATCTACCGGAGATTCAATCTTCTCAGCATTATATGCTGGCGCTGCCGGTTGTACCGGAGGAACAGATTGCGCTTGTACTTGAGGTTGCACAGGGCGATCAAATTGAATCGGTTGTTGACGCAAGACTTCGTCACCATGAACGGCAGCTTGAGCAATAATATCTACATCTGTCAAATTGCCGGCATATTCAGATAAGCTAATCACATGGGCAAAAGCTGGATTGCGAATTCCAATTTGATTTGGAACAAACAATTTCACATTTACACCAAAGACTTCTTGAGCCAATTCTTCAACACCAGGAAGGATCGCACCTCCACCGATAATAACAATTCCTCCAGGAAGATCTAATAAATGTCTTCTCTCAAGATCTTGCTTGATTTGCTCAAAAATGTGTTTGATACGTGCTGAAATGATTTCAGCTAAGTACTTCTCGGTCACTTCAACTGGTTCTACTTCACCAATGACTTCTACATGGAATACTTCGTTACCAGCAGATGGCACATAAGCTTCTCCATAGTTAAACTTCAAGCCTTCTGCCAATTTTTGAGAAGTCTTCAACACTTTAGAAATATCTTTGGTAACGTAATCGCCACCTTCTTGGTAGATATTTGTAAATTGAAGTTCTTGGCTACGAACAGATGCTACTGTTGTTTGGCCACCACCCATATCAATCACAGTTGCTCCGAATTCACGTTCGCCTTCGTTCAAGACTGTTTTGATCATAGCAAGTGGGGAAATGATGATATTTTCAACTTGTAGACCTGCACGTTCAACCGTTTTACGCAAATTGTGCAAGATTGTACGAGGTCCTGTATAAAGAAGACCACGCATTTCAAGTCGGATTCCCATCATTCCACGTGGATCGCGAATTCCTTGGAAACCATCTACTGTGAATTCCTCCGGAATAAAGGTGATCACTTCACGATCTGGTGTCATACTTTTTGTAAGAGCAGATTTGACAACGTTCTCAACATCTGCATCTGTGATTTCTTTTGAATCACTTGTGACTGGAATCATTCCTTGAGTTGCTTCAATTTGTAGTAAGTTTGCAGGCAACCCAACATTGACTAGATCGATTGAAATCCCTGCTTTTTCTTCAGCTTGGCTGATTGCATTTTTAATTGCATTTGAAGCAGCTTCGATATCTACTATAATTCCATCTTTGACGCCAGCACTTTTTGCATTGCTGACTCCAATTACATTCATTTCTCCATTGACATGTTCTGCCACCAATACTTTTATTGAACTAGTACCGATATCTAAACCTGTAAAAAAGCCGTCTCTAGCCATTACACCAGTCCTCTCTCTTTTTTGTTTTCACTTTACATCTATTTATAGCCCTTTTAGTTGGAACTATCCAAACTTCATTATAACACAAAGAAGCCTAAAATGGACATTTTTTCTACAATTATTTGAGATAATCTATGGGGTTCCCACATTTTCAGAAGAATTATCTCCCTCTGTATTCTGCTCTTGGGCTGCTTCCTCAGAATGCTCAGCTTGATTTTCCGTACTTTCAGTCTTCTCTTTTTCAGCTTGTTCTTTGGCTTCTGCGATCGATTGTTCACTGTAGCTGAAAACTCCAGCTTCCATATCAATCGTCGAATTATCGTCTAATTGCTTACTGATTGTCTTGTAGTAAGGTAGCTTACGGGTAATTTGGGAAATCGGAACCAAGATTTTATTATCATTTTTCATGGTAATGGTTACCAGGTCTTTGGTGACCTTGCTCGGTGTCAAATCAACCGATACAATTTTATCCGTAATCGAAGAAGAAATAGATTTCATTTGTTGAACAAACTGTCTAATCAATTCCCGATCTGAAAATTTCAAACTGATATAAGAGGATGGTAATTCTGAAGCAGGTGTTACTGTCTCTACTACTTCCCCATTTTCCAATACTGGATAGTGGTCTTCTCCCGTCACATAATAAGCCACCACTTTGTGTTCTGTCACATTGACTTTAAAGGTCACAGGGAATTGATAATTCATATGAACCTCTTTGATCCATGGACTAGTTGTTTTCATATTCTGTTCATAAACCGACTTATGAAGGAAGGTCGTAAGAGTATAATCTTCTTCTTTGATGCGACTTTTTTCATACAACTTTTGCTGGTCAACAGCTTTGTTCCCTGAAAATTCAATCACTTTCTGTGTAGACAAGGGACTTAGAAAATAGATTGAGACTAGAGCTACAATCGAGCTAATCCCGATAACAGGAAGAGCACGATAGAGATGCCGTTTTGCAACCGTAGGTTCCTTTTTCGGTTTGTTCCTTTTCAACCGTTTGAAAAAGGAAAGCTTTTTCCCCTGCTCCTCTGGAACATCTAGGTCCTCTATAACCGAATCAGGCACTTCTGATTCTGAACCTTCTGATTCTGGACCTGCTTCAGCCTCAGATTCAATTTCCACATCCGATTCTTCTAGATCACCCTCTGTGGCGGAAACGATTTCTTTCTCTGATAACTCTTCAGCTTCTTCGCTTTCCAGCTCTTCTGTTTCAGCCTCTTTGAGTTTTTCCAGGGCTTTTTTTTCTATATATTCTTTGTTTCTTTTTTGCCAGGCTGACAATTCTGTGATCTTGTCTTCCTTGGGCGTTTTTTTATTGTCCTCAGTCATTTTTTCCCTTACTGATATCCTTTTGAAGCATGCCGTAAAAGTCGTCTAGTGACAGGAGCTCTGTCGATTTTTCCATCGCTTGATGGTAGACTTGGCTCTGCTTCAACATTTCTTGAATGGTTTTGTTAAAAGTCTCAAGTGTCAATTGATCTTCCTGCACTTGTTCTGCATAGCCTTTATCAACAAAATATTGGGCATTTTCAAGCTGATCACCACGGCTGGCTTCTTTTCCTAGCGGTACAATCAAATGGAGTTTGTTCATGGCCAAGAGTTCAAATAGGGTATTGGCCCCGCCTCTAGTCACCACTAAATCCGCCTTTTGGAGCATTGGTAAGTATAGATCGGTTACATAATCCACTCGATACAGGCCTCCTTCTGCTTGATTCAAAGCAGGGTCTCCCGTTAAATTGATGATATTGTAGTGCTGTAAGAGCTCTGCTTGGTGTTCTGTTACAAATTCATTGAAGACACGCGCACCTGCTGATCCTCCAACAAAAAGTAGGGTCGGCAACTCTTTCCGGAATCCTTTTGTTTTCTCATCTAGCAGATCCGAAGTTGCCATATTCTGATTTGTAACCTTGGTGACCGCTCCGATATGGGCACTCTTTGTCAAACCATGGGCCTGCTCAAAGGTCGTATACATCTTAGTGGCAAATTTGTAAGCAATTTTATTGGCCAATCCCATAGAAAGATCCGACTCATGGATATAAACAGGAACACGAGTCAGACGAGCTGCGATCACCGGTGGTACAGAGACAAAGCCCCCTTTTGAAAAGAGAACTTGCGGGCGCACACGAAGCATGATCGCTATGGATTGGAGCGTTCCCCAAGCCACCTTGAACACATCCATCATATTCTGGAAAGAGAAATAGCGACGCAATTTCCCCGTTGCAATCGAATGGAAGCGCACCTCTAAGCCAGACTTCTTGATTTCTTGGTACTCAATTCCTTTTTTGTCGCCAATGTAATGAACTTCCCAACCATCTTTGATAAATTTTGGAATCAAGAGAAGATTGAGGGTCACATGACCCACTGTTCCTCCACCTGTAAACATTATTTTTTTCATCTTATTTCAATCCTTTTACTGTAGCAAGGAATTCATCCCCACGGACTTCAAAATTCGGATACATATCCCAGCTGGCATTGGCAGGACTTAAGAGCACAACATCTCCAGGGCTGGCCAACCCGAAGGCTTTCTTTGTAGCATCTGCTACATCTATCGCATCGATATAAGCGACACCCGCTTTATCCGCTGCACGTTTCACTCGTGGAGCGGATTCCCCTAGAATCACCATTTCCTTTAGACCAGCAATGTGAGGTACCAATTCATCAAACTCATTGCCTCGATCAAGTCCCCCTGCAATCAAGATGACCTTGCTATTATCAAAACCAGAAAGAGCTTTTTGTGTGGCTAAAATATTGGTTGATTTACTGTCATTGTAGAATTTGACACCTTGAATTTCATCCACATATTGAAGTCGGTGTTTGACACCCCCAAAGGCTGACAAAGTTTCTTTAATGACTTCATTCTCTACTCCCCGAACTTTTGCAACAGCAATGGTTGCCAAGGCATTTTCTACATTGTGACTACCTGGAACGCCGATCTCATCCGCGCGCATGACAACTTCTCCCTTAAACTTGAGAAGTCCATCTTCCAAATAAGCACCTTCCACTTTTTCGATTGTGGAAAATGGAAGGACCCTTGCTTTGGTTTTTGTAGCCAGTTCCTTAGCCAGGTCTTGGTTGAAGTTTAATACAATGACATCTTTTTCTGTCATATTCTTTTGAAGATTCCATTTGGCAGCTACATAATTTTCAAAAGAACCATGGTAGTCGATATGGGTTGGCATGAGGTTGGTAATCACTGCAATCTCTGGATGGAAGGCTTCAATGCCCATTAATTGGAAAGAAGACAATTCCATGACCAGAACTTCTTTTTCTGTCGCTGTTTGTGCGACTTGGCTGGCTGGAAAACCAATATTCCCAGACAATAGACCGCCTTGACCAGCAGCCGTCAAGACTTCTCCGATCATGGTTGTCGTCGTCGTCTTTCCATTTGATCCTGTAATCCCAATGATCGGTGCATCTGAAATCAAGTAAGCCAATTCCACTTCCGTCAGTACTGGAATGCCTTTTTCCAGTGCTTTTTCTACCATCGGGTTGGAATAGGGGATTCCTGGATTTTTGACCATGACCGCAAAGTCTTCATCCAACAATTCCAGAGGGTGGCCTCCTGTCACGACTTTAATCCCTTCTTCTAGTAGACTTTGGGCAGCTGGGTTTTCTTCAAAAGGTTTGCCATCATTGACAGTTACAATCGCTCCTAGTCGATCCAACAAACGGGCAGCTGACTCACCTGATTTGGCCAAACCTAGTACAAGAACCTTTTTATTTTCAAATTGTTTCACAAATTTCATATTTTTGTCGCTCCATTTTTATCACCCTCTATTTTACCTTTTTTTAGCAAAATTAAAAAGCCCAAAGGGCTTTAAAAATCACGTCACCGTTTATTTTTTCTGTTTGGTTGTCATTCTGGAAATATCAACCAAAGCCAGATAGCCAACAAAAGCCAGAAAGGCACCGACAAAAAATTCAGATGGTAGTTGGAAGATCTGAAATATAGCCAGACAAGTTAAAACAATAATAGAGACGATCAAGACCACCATGGTGACACTGTTCAAAGTACCACGAATGCTTTTTGGGGTCATAAAAAGGTAAAAAAGGAGAATCAAAATCCCTAAGATAAAATAGACCATTTTGTTTCTCCTTTCTTTTCGTATTATTCAGCAGCTGCTGATTTTTTCTTTTTATTTGCTTTTTCGCGTTCTGCTTTGTTCAAGATTTGTTTACGCAAACGGATCGATTCAGGTGTTACTTCCATGTACTCATCGTCGTTCAAGAACTCAAGAGATTCTTCCAAGGTTAAGATACGAGGAGTCTTGATAACCGCTGTTTGGTCCTTGGTAGCTGAACGAACGTTGGTCATTTGTTTTGCTTTCGTAATGTTGACAGTCAAGTCGTTCTCACGAGAGTTTTCCCCAATGATCATTCCTTCGTAAACTTCTGTACCTGGATTGACAAAGATCGTACCACGTTCTTCAATAGACATGATCGAGTATGTCGTTGCTTTTCCGTTATCGATGGAAACAAGAGCACCACGGTGACGTCCACCAATTTCTCCTGGAATCACTGGCAAGTATTGGTCAAAGGTGTGGTTCATGATTCCGTAACCACGTGTCATTGACAAGAACTCTGTTGAGTACCCAATCAACCCACGCGCAGGAACAAGGAAGACCAAACGAGTTTGACCGTTACCAGTTGCAATCATATCCAACATTTCACCTTTACGTTCAGAAAGGCTTTGGATAACAGATCCTTGGTATTCTTCTGGAGTGTCGATTTGTACGCGCTCAAATGGTTCACATTTGACACCATCAATTTCCTTGATGATTACTTCTGGACGAGATACTTGCAATTCATAGCCTTCACGACGCATGGTTTCGATCAGGATAGACAAGTGCAATTCTCCACGTCCTGAAACCGTCCATTTATCTGGTGAATCAGTTGGGTCAACACGAAGAGAGACGTCTGTTTGCAATTCTGCTTGCAAGCGTTCTTCGACTTTACGAGAGGTCACCCATTTTCCTTCACGACCAGCAAATGGTGAGTTATTCACCAAGAAAGTCATTTGAAGTGTTGGTTCATCGATGTGAAGGATTGGAAGAGCTTCAACTACATCTGTCGGTGTGATAGTTTCTCCAACGAAGATATCTTCCATACCAGAGATAGCAATCAAGTCACCAGCTTTAGCTTCTTGAATCTCACGACGTTCCAAACCAAAGAAACCAAAGAGTTTTGTTACGCGGAAGTTCTTAGTCGTTCCATCCAATTTAGAAAGGGTTACTTGGTCCCCAACTTTTACAGTACCACGGAAAACACGTCCGATACCGATCCGTCCAACGAAGTCGTTGTAATCAAGCAGGGATACTTGGAATTGAAGGGGCTCATCTGAGTTATCAACTGGAGCTGGGATGTGATCAATAATGGTATCAAAAATTGGTGCCATTGTGTGCTCTTGATTAGCTGGATCATCTGAAAGTGAAGAAGTTCCGTTGATCGCTGATGCATAAACAACTGGGAAATCAAGCTGATCATCGTCCGCACCAAGCTCAATAAAGAGCTCCAAGACCTCATCCACTACTTCTGCTGGACGAGCAGAGGGTTTGTCGATTTTGTTGACAACAACGATTGGAACAAGGTCTTGTTCCAAGGCTTTTTTCAATACGAAACGAGTCTGAGGCATGGTTCCTTCGTAGGCATCTACGACCAATACAACCCCGTCAACCATTTTCATGATCCGTTCCACTTCTCCACCGAAGTCCGCGTGTCCTGGTGTGTCCATGATATTGATCCGAGTTCCGTTATAAGCAACGGCTGTATTTTTAGCAAGAATGGTAATCCCACGTTCTTTTTCAAGATCGTTTGAGTCCATTGCACGCTCTTGCAATTCTTTACGTTCATCCAAGGTGTGCGATTGTTTCAACAATTCGTCTACCAAGGTTGTTTTACCATGGTCAACGTGGGCAATGATCGCAACGTTACGAATATCTTCTCTTAATTTTGTCATGATTTCCTCTATAAAATTTTAAATAATATTTCTAACTGAACAATTATACCACAGTCCTATCTAAAAAACACAGTTCAGCTAGTTGTAAATGTTTTCATCCTCATTTCTTTTCTCCGACTCGATTTCCTTTTCTTTTCATGATAAACTGGTTACAAAACTTTCAGAAAAAGAGGCGCCCATGAGATTAGATCAATTGATGGCCAGCCATCAGTATGCTCGAAAAGACATCAAACAGTTACTTGCAAAAAGACAAATCTTGGTCGATCACCTACCTGCTAAGAAACTATCACAAAATATTGACCCTGGACTTCAAGAGATTCAAATAGGATCACGGATCATTAGGGAACCGCGTCACCACTACTACATGCTCCATAAACCAATCGGGGCTGTGACCGCCAAAAGAGACGCACACCATCCAACGGTGATCGATCTAGTGGACCCTAAGCAAGAGTACCCAGATCTCTATCCGCTTGGTCGCCTCGATCGCGATACTAGTGGCTTGCTCCTGATTACAGATAATGGTCCTTTAGGTTTCCAACTGCTCCATCCTCAATACCATGTGGAGAAGGTCTATGAGGTAGAAGCCAACGGTCCACTCGAACCCGCTCATATCGATCGTTTTCAAGAAGGTATCACTTTTTTAGATGGGACTAAGTGTAAACCTGCCTCCTTAACCATTCTAGAGAGTCGTCCCAACTACAGCAAGGCCCAAGTCCAAATCTCAGAAGGAAAATACCACCAAGTTAAAAAAATGTTCTTAGCCGTTGGCGTCAAAGTAATAACCTTAAAGCGCTTGTCTTTTGGCCTCTTCACCTTGGATCCTCAGTTATCTCCTGGTGAAAGCCGGCTTCTGAATGATGTTGAACTCGCTTGGATCAAAGACTACCTTGACAAAACGAGATAAAAAGGCTCTAACCACACACTAGGTGTAGTTAGAGCTCTTTTTATTAAGCGTCTTTTTTCACTTTTCCATTCCAAGAATCGAGACCATAAGACAAGACATAAATATCTGTATAGCCCTGTTTTTTAAGATAGAGAGCTGCGTTGGTCACACGAGAACTCCGGCTATTCTCATAAAGCAAAATCGGTTTGTCTTTGCGCAAGGCCGCAAGACTCAACTTCAACTGAGTAGAAGGAATGTTACGCGCTCCTAAAATATGCTTGGCGTGAAACTCAGCTGGCTCTCGCAGATCAATCAATTGTCCTTGACGAATGAGCTCTTCAAACGCAGCATTGTCCACAAATTTGGCAGCTTTACGGATGCGGAAATAATTAAACGCCATCCATCCAACTACTCCTAAAACAACCAACCAAAAAATGATATTTCCCATCACTCTACCTCACTCTTTTTCAAAAATTCTAATTCTTGCTTGTGCTCTCTTCTTAAAACGGTATCGGCTTCTATATAATCGAGTCGCTCCATCAGGCCTGCATCATAAAGACGTTGAAGCTCAATTTTCATCAATTCGATGTCATAGAGACGCTTCCCCACATAAATGATGATTCCAAAACGTTTTAAAAATTGTTGAACATCATACAGATTTTTCATGTTCATTATTGTATCAAATTTAGAAAGGCTTTACAAGATTTTCAAGTAAATGAGGAAATTTTTCGATTCGTTTACGAATAAATAAGTATGATTAACTTTTATTTTTTTACCATCGGTACTTGCATTGCCTCTTTTTTGGGACTCGTTGTCGATCGCTTTCCAAACCAATCCATTCTCGCTCCTCGCAGTCATTGCGATCACTGCCAGCACGTTCTTGGAGTTTGGGATCTCATCCCCATTATCTCACAACTACTGCATCACTTTCGCTGTCGGTATTGTCATCAGACCTATCCTGTTTGGTACTGCCTTTTTGAGATCTGGAGTGGCCTGATCTTCTTAGCCTGTGCCAATGGTTTTCTTTCCCTGCCTCAACTTCTGACGTTACTCGGTTCAGCCGTTTTAGCTATCTATGACCTTCGTTTTATGGAATACCCCTTGGTGATCTGGTGCTGTATCCATACCTTCGTCCTCTTTTTATCCGGGAGTAATCTCCTTATGCTATTCTTTTTACTCCTTGCGCTGGGGGCTCACTTTTTCTTTATCGGAATGGGGGCAGGGGATTTTCTCTTACTAGCCACCTTCTCGCTGACCTTGTCCCCTAGCAAGATCCTCTATCTCATTCAGATCGCATCCCTCTTAGGGATCCTCGTTTTTGCCCTAAAAAAAGAAAAAGACCGGATTCCTTTTGTCCCCTGTCTTTTTCTCAGTTATCATGCTTTAGTGATTTTTACAATTTTTAGCAGATAAGATTTCTTATTTTGTAGCTTTGGCTTCTAGAT
>ENA-OWLX01001176-OWLX01001176.1-metagenome-genome-assembly--contig:-NODE-1176-length-10039-cov-12.126102_pt1 | contig 10039 bp, 13 predicted proteins | sample MGYA00245351_ERZ651106 | MGnify/ENA primary metagenome ERZ651106 (study PRJEB26857, sample SAMEA4031768) | metagenome | biome: human; feature: oral; material: saliva | place: Philippines | collected 2014... | reverse complement strand
TCCATGACTTAGTTTTGGACCTAAGGTTCCAAAACTCCCGAGTGCTAGAAACAATGGTGCTTCTAGCACTTTTCTCACAGCGGAAAGTTTCATTATATATTTAGATGCTCTACAAAAATGCAACATTTGAATTTTTAGCATCACTTAGATGTTATTTGTAAAAAAGGATTATCTATATTCTAGCAGAACACCGCAGGTTCTTTTATGATTGCTGCATAAAGTCTCTAACTAGTGAGTTAGATTGAGATTCAAATGAAAGATGCTATAATAGAATGAAAAGTGACTGGCTCATTCAGTCAGGAAATGATTGATAGGAGAAAAAGAAATGAAAAGACGAGTGGAATTATTTTTGATCATCCTGTTACCAATCCTAGGCCTTTTATTTCTAGGGGGAAAGATCATGAACATGACCAAGAAAACCGAACAGAAGGTAACGACCTCTTCTTCAAAGAAAATCGTTGAAAAATCAAAAGAAGAGATAAAAAAAGAGCAAATAGCCTATCTCAAAGAGCATGAGCAAGAAATCATCGATTATGTGAAAGCCCAAAATTCGAAAGTCGAATCCGTGCAGATTAATTGGGATGAAACTCAGTGGGGCGTGGCAGGAAATGGAACACCTCAAGGTGGTGACGAAATGATTCTCATTTTTGGAGGGTTTAATCAAAATACTGAATCCAGTTGGCGAGTTGATGTGGTCGTGGAAGATGGTAAAATTAATTTAAAGACGATGTCTTTGGGTCAATACTTAAGGATGGGTGGAAGAATTTTCGAATAAATAAGTTGATAGATCAATTCGAAGTGTGTAGATTGGAGAGAATTGAATGAAGAGACAAATGGAACTATTTTTGATCATTTTGTTACCGATACTAGGACTGGTTTTTCTTGGAGGAAAAATCATGACCCTGACCAAAAGACCCGAACAGAAGGTAACGGTTTCATCTTCAAAGAAAGTCGTACAGAAATCAGAAGAAGAAATAAAAAAAGAACAAGTAGCCTATCTCAAAGAGCATGAAAAAGAAATCGTGGATTATGTGAAAGCCCAAAGTACGAAAATTGAATCCGTTCAGATTGATTGGGATGATGTGAGATGGAGCGATGGCGGATTCTTGTTTCCTGATTATTCTATTGAAGTTTATGGAACAGTGAATCATATTGAAGATTCTGGATGGAGTGCCTCTATGCCGATTAATGACGATGATTCAATCGATTTGAAAAAAATTTCCATATTCAACGATATAACCATAGGAGAAGAAATATTGGAGTAGTAGTTTTTTCGATCTATGTTGAAATTTAAGGATAAATTATGAAGAAACATACTAAAATTATTTTGCTAACAGTAACATCAATAGTTGCTTTATTTAGTATCGAAGGATGCACTATAAAACCAAAAGAACAAACGAAACAAGCGCAAACTACCACCTCTTCCTCCACCAAAGAAGATGTAGAAGTGATCAAACAAAAGCAGCTCGCTTATCTGAAAGAACATGAACAAGAAATCGTAGATTTTGTGAAATCGAAGAGTTCAAAGATTGAATCTGTTCAGATTGATTGGGAAGAAATGCAATGGATTGATGGTGGAAATGGGACACCACAAGGTGGAGATGAGGTCATAGAAATTTTTGGTACCGTCAATCAACTTGAAGATTCAGGATGGAGGGTGGATGTTGTATTTAATTCTGATCAAAAGATGACTTTCGGTATGGGCCAACATATTAGTATTAAGGGTGATTCTATTGGGTAAGAACTGAAAAAATCAAAGCCTTTAAGGAGAATTCATGAAGAGACAAGAAAAAATGATTTTCACTTTACTTGCTTTATTTGTCGCATTGCTCATTATCACAGGCTGCACTGTAAAATCCAAAGAACAGATGAAGCAAGAAAAAATGAATGTTTCTTCCTCAACCAAAGAAGATGCAGAAACTGTCACACAAAAGCAAGTAAACTTTTTAAAAAAGCACGAGTCCGAAATTACGAACTACATAAAGTCGAATGATCCAGAAGTTGTTCGGGTCAAGTATGACTGGGATAGCGTGAAAATAGGAGATAGTGGTGCTTTTACGGAATCTGGATTTGACATCCGTTTAAAGGTCTATGGGGCAAATGGTAAGGAACTCAATGGCTATTCATTTTTTATTGTCCCAAAACCAAATGTTGAGAATCCAATTTCAATTGATTCAATCTCTGGTTCAAATTTTCCTTAATAAAATCAACAGATTATTCTACCTATTAAGAAGTAAGGAATCAAACAATCCATGAACTACCAGTTCATAATAGATCTAGAAATGATAGGTGGACATTTTAAAGAATAATCTGTACAAAATGATAGGAGTACTTATGAAAAATCGAAAAATCATGATAATAGTTGCTTCAATTGCAGTGTTGCTAAGTATAGGAGGGTGTACCGTGAAACATAAAGATGATACAAAACAAGGAAAGACGATTGCTACTTCATCTACGAAAGACCTAAAGGAAGATAAGGAAGCTATAAAGAAAAAACAACTGGACTACCTAAAAGAACATGAACAGGAGATTGTTGATTTAGTCAAAGCTCAAAATTCAAAAGTTGAATCCGTTCAGATTGATTGGGATCAGACACAATGGAGTGATGGTGGACTTACAACTCCAGAGTATTATATTAATGTTTTTGGTGGCATTAATAATATAGAAGACTCTGGTTGGGGAATAGATATTCCAATTAATGACGATATGTCAATTGATATGGAGGGAATGTTTATGCTCCATGAACCTACGATTGGAGGGAAGCCTATTGCCTAATTGGAATTTAAAAAGTTTTGATAATCTATATGCTTCATTAGCAGAATCAGCCTATAGAGATAGACCAACTAACTTTGTTTTTGATCAATTGAATAGAGACCAGAAGAATAGGTTAAAGGAAAATAAATCTGTATTACTTGATTTCTCTACAGATGGAAAAGATTCAGAAGGTATAGTAACTCATGGTGGCGGTACGGATCTACCGAATGGTGGCAAGGTTTATCTTCAACCGGATAATAAAAAGTTATTAGAGGATGAAGAAACTGGATACCACGCTTATTATGTCACAGATACTGAGACGATTAATGCGAATACGCACCAAACATATTTTTCGATTCGTGGAAGTGATGGTTTTGGAATTAATTTACCACAAATCAAGAAAGGTAATTTTAAAGAATTTAACTATCAAGATTGGATCAATAATGATGCTGCTTTTGCACTTACGGATGCGATTGTTCCCCAAGCACAATATGCTACAAAAGGGATGAAAGAAAAGATCGCTGAATTAGAGGAAAAAGCTGCACCGGATGCTAAAATGGATGTAACGGCTCATTCGCTTGGAACAATGGTATCCGTACAAGGTTTGGCAGGATTATCTGAATCAGAATTGAATCACGTTGGAAAAGCAGTTCTTTTTGATGGCCCAGATACAACAGCTAGTTTAAAAAAAGCTGGGTATAGTGATGAAAAACTGAAATTATTGGATAAAAAAATTGTTTATTATGTCAATCCTTTTGATCCAGTTAGTATGCTCAATCGGGATAAACCATGGGATCAACAACTTGGTCAAGTTAATGTAGTTGTCCCGATTAAGTATAGTAGTATGATGGACAAGTATTCTTCCCATGATTTTGGTGCCTATCAGATAGACAGTTATGGGAATATCCTAACTGCATCGGAATCCTATCATCCAGAGTTGTTAGTTGCTGGCCAGAGACTTGCTAAGCTGAACAGAAGAACTATAGATAATCTGAAGAACTATTTTCCTGATGAAGCAATTGAACGCTTTGTGACAATGAAACCAGAGGTATTCCAAAAACTTGCTTCATTGTTACATGAAGCATTTAAAGATCCTTGGAATCATAAGACAGAAATTTATTTAATATTTCGTGACGGATTTGGTATTGGTATCACTGATGCCACGAAAATAATTTCTAATATAACTTCAATTGCTTCAGGACTTTCAGAATATTTACAAGAATATGATAAGATTATCAAAGATGCCCAGAAAGCTTCTTTGGAATGGGATCGAAAAAATTTAGACCTCAAGAATCCTAATAATTTACACAACAGAATTAAAAGTGCTGGGACCTATAAGGAACGAATCTTACTTCGCACAGAATTGTTATATGCAGCAGTTCAATTGGCAGATGCAGATATTGAGCAGAAGGTGTCAGAAACAGAGAAAATGATCACGACTGCGGAAGGAAATGTAAAAATAGAGGTTGAATTATCTAGAAATGTTATTTTTGGATTGGGATGGGCATTGTCAACAAGTGAAAGAGAAAGTTTAATGACTGACCTGACTTTTGAACATTTGTGGGATAGCGGAATTGCAGAGACCGATAGAAGCAATTTAAAGAACTACAAAGAAAAAATGAGTGGCTTCTCAAAGAGTATGATTCAATGTGCACAGAAACTTGTAGAGGTTGACGAACAAGGCGCTGCTGATATTTTTGGATCCCTATCATAAAAGAAGGAGGAAACGATGCCAATAAGTTTACCGTTTATGAATGAAAAAATACTGGAAGGACTGAAAGCACAACAGAGATTGGCAATAAAAGCGGCTGTTGTAGTAGCAGTGAACACTATAAAGCTAAAGAATATATCTCTCCAAGCAAGACTGCATATAAAAGCAGAGGAATTAGAAAACTATGCTAAAAAGACTTACAGTGAAAATATCACGGATGGTCTTGAAGGACAAGCCGCAACTGCAGCAAAAGATTATTTGTCTAAAGTGAGCAAACCAGAACTTACTAGTCCGCTTAGAAATTGAGAATTGATAGAAGATGAAGGAAGATCTTTATAAATTAGAACTTGAATTTGATAGCAAGATGAAACAGTTAAAGAAAAAAGAGGAATCTCTTGAAGAAGATCTCTCTTATTTTCTACAGCAAACGGACCAGTTGAAAGAAGAAGTCTATCGCATGGCAGAAGGTGAGTTACCTGCAGAAGTTCATACTTATTTTTTCCAAATGGATGAAAATAGTGAACGATTTCGACGTGACGTCTTTGAACAATTGGATCAAATCCAGGAAGAGCGTTCAAAGCTCAAATGGGAGTATGACAACGAGATAGATACTCTCTATAAAAATCAGAAAAAACTGGAATCAGAAGCTAAAAAAAATCAGTAAGGTTGTCCTTACTGATTTTTTAGTTGGTTCCAGATGATGCTGTATCTGCGCCACTGTCTGTTGCGGTGGAACCTTGATCTTGCGCTGCAGACGAACTAGATTCTGTAGCAGATGAGCTATTGGTTTCTTTCTGAGAACTTGTCTCTGTATTGCTTGAATCGGTTTGCGTGTTGGTATTTGTGTTGGTATCTGTCGCGGTGGAGTCAGAACTCTTATCGTGAACGACGACCACACTGGTGCTACTAGATGGCTTATCTTCTGTTTTTTGATTGTCTTTATTGAGCAGGCTCATAATGGTAAAGGAAGTGACGATAATCCCTAAGAGACTGGCAATCGTAGCTACAACCGTTTGAAATACGGATAGGCCTTGTTTCACTTTTTCACCACGTGAGGGTCTAGAATCTGTAGTATCCTCAGGTTTTTGGTTTTTGTTGCTTCTTGAATATTGTGACATGTTGGTTCTCTTTCTATTCTGAAATGTTTTTTAATACTTTCCTATTATAAGTCATTTTCTGAAAAATGTCTAAAAAGAACTGAATTTTATGAAGTGATTTTACCTCATCTCTCTTTATCAAATCCTTGTCCCAAGCGGTTAGAAATGATAAAATAGAAGTTACGTAAAAAGAAAGTGATGGATGCGTAGGACATGATTTATTTTGACAATTCAGCAACGACCAAACCTTATCCAGAGGCCCTTGCGACCTATACAGAAGTGGCCACTCGGATCTGGGGGAACCCTTCTAGTTTGCACAATCTAGGTAGTCAAGCTACTCGTATTTTGGAAGCTTCTCGGAAACAGATTGCAGAGCTAATTGGAAAGAAAGCTGATGAAATTTACTTCACGTCTGGTGGGACCGAAGGGGACAACTGGATCCTCAAGGGTGTCGCTTTTGAGAAAGCTCCTTATGGTAAGCATATCATTGTCTCTGACATCGAGCATTCCGCTATCAAGGAATCCGCTGCTTGGTTGGAAACACAGGGATTCGAAGTGGATTATGCTCCAGTGGATGCGCGTGGTTTTGTAAAAGTAGATGAACTTGCTCGTCTCCTTCGTCCGGATACAACCTTGGTCTCTATCATGGCCGTCAACAATGAGATTGGCTCCATCCAGCCCATCCATGACATCGTGGCTCTCCTAGAAGATCGCCCAACGGTTAGTTTCCATGTCGATGCGGTTCAAGCTTTGGCAAAGGTAGCAACAGAAGTTTATCTACCAGAGCGCGTGGACTTTGCGACCTTCTCTAGTCACAAATTCCATGGTCTTCGTGGAGTTGGCTTTGTCTACATCAAAGAAGGCAAAAAGATCACCCCTCTTTTAACAGGGGGTGGCCAAGAAAAAGAAATGCGATCAACAACTGAGAACGTGGCAGGTATCGCAGCAACCGCAAAAGCCCTACGCTTAGCTATGGAAAACCAAGAAGCTTTTGCCAGCAAGACCCAGCAGATGAAAGAAGTGATCCGCAAAGAATTGGCCAACTATCCAGATGTCACTATCTTTTCTGGTGAGGATCATTTTGCCCCTCACATCTTGACTTTCGGGATCAAGGGAGTTCGTGGAGAAGTAGTGGTCCATGCCTTTGAAGAGTTTGACATCTACATCTCGACGACCAGTGCCTGCTCTTCCAAAGCAGGAAAACCAGCTGGTACCTTGATTGCTATGGGAGTGGACAAGAGTATTGCCCAGACAGCTGTTCGCTTGAGTCTCGATCTTGAAAATGACATGAGCCAAATCGAGCAATTCTTGACCAAGTTCAAACTGATTTACGAACAAACACGAAAAGTACGTTAATTTTAGAAGGAAATCAATATGACCTTAACCTATTCAGAAATTATGATTCGCTATGGAGAGCTTTCTACTAAAGGGAAAAACCGCATGCGTTTCATCAATAAATTGCGCAATAATATCCAAGATGTTTTATCTATTTATCCGGCTGTCAAGGTGACAGCGGACCGCGATCGGGCCCATGCTTATCTACATGGGACGGATTATGAGCCGGTGGCAGAATCCCTCAAGCAAGTTTTTGGAATCCAAAATTTTTCACCTGTTTACAAGATTGAAAAATCAGTTCCAGCCTTGAAAGCTGCGGTACAAGAGATTATGAAGGAGATTTACAAGGAAGGCTTGACCTTTAAAATCTCAAGTAAGCGGAGTGACCATACCTTTGAACTCGATAGCCGCGAACTCAATCAAACCCTGGGTGGCGCTGTCTTTGAAGCGATCCCAACGATTCAGGCACAGATGAAAAAGCCAGATATCAACCTGCAAGTCGAAATACGAGAAGAAGCAGCCTACATCTCTTATGAAACCATCAAGGGGGCAGGAGGTCTTCCAGTTGGGACTTCTGGAAAAGGGATGCTCATGCTATCTGGTGGGATCGACTCTCCAGTAGCTGGCTACTTAGCCTTGAAGCGGGGTGTGGACATTGAGGCGGTCCACTTTGCGAGCCCTCCTTATACAAGTCCTGGTGCGCTGAAAAAAGCGCAAGACCTAACACGGAAGTTGACCAAGTTTGGGGGCAACATCCAATTTATCGAAGTGCCATTTACAGAGATCCAAGAAGAGATCAAGGCTAAAGCGCCAGAAGCTTATCTCATGACCCTGACTCGACGCTTTATGATGCGCATTACAGATCGGATTCGTGAGGAAAGACGTGGTCTCGTTATTATCAATGGCGAGAGCTTGGGACAAGTGGCTAGTCAAACCCTAGAGAGTATGCAGGCTATTAATGCAGTGACCAATACGCCGATCATTCGTCCAGTAGTAACCATGGATAAGCTGGAGATCATTGACATTGCCCAAGAAATTGATACATTCGAAATCTCGATTCAACCATTTGAAGATTGTTGTACAATTTTTGCGCCTGACCGTCCAAAAACCAATCCAAAACTTAAGAATGCGGAGCAGTATGAGCAACGCATGGACGTGGAAGCTTTGGTTGAGCGAGCTGTAGCAGGGATCATCGTAACAGAGATCACACCAAAAGCAGAAAAAGATGAGGTTGATGACCTGATTGAGGATTTGCTATAGGAGAGACTGGGAGTATCCAGCCTCTTTTTCTACCCAAATTTAAAGGAGATAAAATGAAAAAAATTATCGTATTAATGACAAGTTTGCTTCTGTTGACAGGCTGTGTTAAAGTGTCCTTTACTGTCCCGAAAAAAGAAGAGAAGACTAGCCAATCAAGCAGTAGAAAAAAAGAACCCCTCACATTTGTCAGGGCCGAGCAGTATAAAGACCAGGACAACGAAGTCTTGGAAGCGTCTGAGAAATTTATCAAGGAACATCCGACGCTTGGAGATGCCGGTAAATTATTTGTCTTTTTCCCAGGTTATACGTTTGGAAATGAGGAGAATCGCTTCGCCTTATTCTTAATGGTGAATCGGACCACTACAAGCATTGATCGAGACGCCTCTTTTGTTCTGAACTTGGAATATGATGGAGCACCGCTTCTTGAAAATGTTACCGTAGACTATCAGATCAACGAATCAGGTATTTTAAAACCGAATACGGTTTCAGCTATTCCTGTCAAAATCACCAAAGAACAAGAAGAAAAATTGAATAGCATGACCGATTCGTCGAAAGCTAAAATGAGCTTTAAAGACTTCAAATTTAAAAGCAACTGATAAGAGGATGGAGATAAAAAATAATAAGACTTCAATCACCCCTGAACCTAGAACTGTCTTTTAGGTTGAGGTTTTTTTGATCGCAACAGAAAGAAAGGGATCTAGTCTGTAATAGGCAGGCTAGATCCTTTAAAATATAGAGAGTTACAAGAAATATTCAGTAAGCATAGCTTAGTTCTTGGCTTGAATTGCTGCTTGAGCGACCGCTAGTCTAGCAGCAGGAACCCGGTAAGGAGAGCAGGAAACGTAAGTTACTTGAATGTCTTGGAAGAAGGAGATAGAAGAAGGATCTCCGCCAACTTCGCCACAGATACCGATAGCGAGGTTTGGTTTTACCTGACGTGCTTTGCGGATGGCGATTTTCATTAATTCACCGACGCCATCCTTATCAATTTTTTGGAAAGGGTCGAAAGAAAGAATATCCTTATCCTTGTAGTGGCCAATGAATTTTCCAATATCATCACGAGAGAAGCCATAGGTCATTTGAGTCAAGTCATTGGTTCCAAAGCTGAAGAAATCGGCTTCTTGGGCTAGTTTATCTGCAGTTAGGCAGGCGCGTGGCAGTTCAATCATAGTACCAATTTCATAAGGGAAAGGCTCATGACCATATTTCTCGAAAAGATGTTCAATATGCTGAACGAGATACTCTTTGATACATTCTAATTCTTTTTTGTCAGCTATTAAAGGAATCATGATTTCTGGCTTGATCTTTTGACCTTCTTGATGCAATTTGATGGCACTTCTAAATATAGCTTCCGTTTGCATCTTGTAAATCTCCGGTTTGGTTATACCGAGACGGCAACCACGGTGTCCCAACATCGGATTACTTTCCTGCAGACTTTCGATGCGCTCGGCCAATTTTTTAGGATATTTTTTGAGTTGTTTGGCCAGATTTTCAATATCTTGATCGTCTTTCGGTAGGAATTCATGCATGGGTGGATCGAGTAGGCGGACAATCATTGGTTTATCTTGAACTGCTTGGAACATGTGATAAAAGTCCTCTTCCTGGAAGCTTAGAAGTCTATTGAGGGCTTCTTTTGTTTCTTCCTCTGTATCTGCTAAGATGAGGCGACGCATTTCAAGAATTCGTTCTTGTCCAAAGAACATATGTTCCGTACGAGCTAACCCGACCCCTTTGGCTCCAAAGTTCATTGCTGTTGTCAAGTCTTTGACAGTCTCGGCATTGGCTCGAACTTGAAGGATGGCGACTTCATCTGCCCAAGCAAGCAAACGCTGGAGGTCTTGGTTATTTTCTACTAGGACAGTTGGAAGTTCGCCACGATAAA
>ENA-OWLX01001173-OWLX01001173.1-metagenome-genome-assembly--contig:-NODE-1173-length-10054-cov-4.211921_pt1 | contig 10054 bp, 8 predicted proteins | sample MGYA00245351_ERZ651106 | MGnify/ENA primary metagenome ERZ651106 (study PRJEB26857, sample SAMEA4031768) | metagenome | biome: human; feature: oral; material: saliva | place: Philippines | collected 2014... | reverse complement strand
GCGCCTGAAACACACTCACCCGTAGTGAGATCGTATACCTCTTTATAAAGAGGCGAGGCGATAGTTGAGTGCCCGTCTTTCTCTCCAACAATGCCGCGAGCAATCACAAGAGACTGACTATTAGGGTCACGATGATCGCATGCATAATACCCATGCTTAGTCTTAAAAATTGCATACTGCTGACCTTTGACGAGGGCAACTTCGCCCCAATTTTCTTCGAGTTCACTTTCGGGACAGATGCGAACCCAGGAAGATGCTACGGCGGCATTTTCAGTCATACGGCTCTACCTTTCGACAGGTGCTATCTATGCAACCGGTCACAGTCAAGAGCTACATATCAAATCAGCATAGACAGAAGGCGGCATACGAGAGCACAAGTATTTCTTGTGTGTTCTGTTTGGAGTCTACCCTATAAAAACCACAGATAAAAATATGACATACCTAAGCTACTAAAGGTCTGAAAAACCCTTAAAAACACAGCACTTTAGGGAGTTTAGGCTTACCTAAAACAACAATCCTTAGGGTCAAAAACACCCATTAATCCCTAGATATTTCAAGGAATTTCCTTAAAATTTTTCTCAAAAATACCGATTTTGGCACTTTCGTCGTATAGCCTCTGTGTAAGATAAAAACAGCGACTTTTTACAAGCAAGAATCTGCGTATAAAACAACATAATCCCACACTCTTGTTGTTCTGGCTCAAGGTTTGTTCCCGGTTTTCCTGCATTGCCGGTTCCTAGAGACAGGTCATTCTTTGCTGAAGTCGGTATACACACAACTAGGAAGGACAAATATGTCTCAGAACGGCCCTGGGAACACCGCCCGTAATATTCTGGTCGTCGGTGCAGGACCCGCAGCATGGCGTTTTGTACGCGCTTATCATGAAGGTGCCCAAGACGCTGGACGCGCCTCTGACACCATTACCGTTCTCAATGATGAACCGTATATTCCGTACGACCGCGTTGCTATCGAACAGCTTTTTAAAGATACCGACAAAGACCTTACCCTTGGCGACCCAGCGCTCTGGGACGAGTCCACGATCAATCTGGTCAGCAACACCCGCGGCGAATCGCTCAACCGTGACTCGCGCGTTGTTAAAGGTTCAGACGGCGTAGACTACCCCTACGATGTGCTTGTATTCGCTACCGGTTCAAGTGCGGTGCGCATTCCGATTCCTAACGCAGATTGCGCCCATGTATTCCGCACCGCAGACGATGTTAAAAACATGGTCTCCGAAGTTGAACGGTTGCAGACTAAACTTGGGCGCGCACCGCGCGGTATTGTTGTCGGCGGAGGCCTTCTCGGGCTGGAAGCCGCAGAAGGTCTCAAAGACCTTGGTGCCGAACCCACCATTCTTGATGTTGCCCCGTGGCTTCTCTCCGTGGAGGTCGATCAGGGCGGCGGTTACGCGGTCAACGCCCAGATCAAAGCAACCGGGATCGACATCGAAACCGGTGCGTTCATATCCGCTATCAACAAAGATGCCTCAGGCGAGGTTATTTCGGTCTCCGTAGCAGATTCCACCTCGGACGAAGCCGTTATTCACCAGATTGATGCAGACCTCGTGGTCTTCGCTGCAGGTATTCGCCCCAACGATGAGCTGGCACGCGCCGCTGGACTAGAGACTGGCGAACGCGGTGGTATTCTCGTCAATAATGCATGCCACACAAGCGACGAGCATATCTGGGCTATCGGCGAAGTAGCCTGCGTACTTGGACGAACTTGGGGTCTGGTTGCCCCCGCCAACGCGATGGCGGATGCGGTCGCCAAGAATCTGCTCAACGGCAACGAAGATGCTCAGGTCGAAGAATTCGATATCGCCACGAAACTCAAATTCTCAGGCGTACAGGTTGCAGGCTTCGGTGACCGCCGCGGCACCACGGAAGGCTGCCTCGAAATTCTCTTCGCAGACCCCGCGCGCGGCATGTACCAGAAGATCGTGACCAGCGGCGACGCCAAGACTCTCCTCGGCGGCGTTTTCGTGGGAGACACCGCTCCTTTCGATTCCCTCAAGCCGCTGCTGGGACGAGAACTCCCGGCAGAGCCCAATGTGTATCTCACGGCGGCAGGTGGCGGCGACGGTATTCCCGATACAGAGCTGCCCGACGATGCCATTCTCTGCTCGTGCAACAACATTAGCTTCGGCGAAGTCCGTCAGGCAGTGGTTGACGGCAACCACGACGTACCCGCCCTAAAGGCATGCACCACGGCTGGCACCCAGTGCGGCTCCTGTGTGCCCATGCTACAGAGAACCCTCGAACAGCAGATGAAAAAGATGGGTATGACCGTCTCTAAGGCGCTGTGCGAACACTTCGATTTCTCCCGCGCAGAGCTTGCGGAAGCGGTACGCCTTACCAACCTCGACGACTTCGATTCGGTCATTGCACGCTTTGGGCACGGCGGCGACGGCTGTGCTATCTGCAAACCAACGGTCGCATCCATTCTTTCATCTTTCCGCAACTCCTACGTGCTCGATGCCGGTCGCGGCGGCCTACAGGAAACCAACGATCGTGCTCTGGCAAACATGCAGAAGAACGGTACCTATTCGGTTGTGCCGCGCATCCCCGCAGGCGAAATTCCCGCTAAGAAACTGGCCGTCATTGCTGCCGTTGCGGATGAGTTCAACCTCTACGTTAAGATCACCGGTGCGCAACGTATCGGTATGTTTGGCGCCCGACTGGAGCAGCTGCCCTACATTTGGGAGCGGCTGGTTGATGCTGGATTCGAATCCGGTCAGGCATACGGCAAGTCGCTGCGTAACGTTAAATCCTGCCTCGGCTCAACCTGGTGCCGCTACGGCGTTCAAGACTCGGTGGGTATGGCCGTCGAGTTGGAGAATCGCTACCGCGGTCTGCGTTCACCCCACAAGTTCAAGTTTGGTGTCTCCGGCTGTAACCGTGAATGTGCTGAAGCACAGGGCAAAGACGTGGGCCTGATCGCCACCACCAACGGCTGGAACCTATACCTTGGTGGTAACGGCGGCGCGAACCCCGCGCACGGGCGCCTGTTTGTTAAGGATGCTTCCAGCGAAGAAGTTGTTCGTTACATCGACCGTTACCTCATGTACTACATCCGCACGGCGGATAAGCTGCAGCGCACCGCCCGCTGGCTCGAAGACCTTGACGAAGAGCACGGCGACGGTTTAGCTCATCTGCAATCCGTACTCATCGAAGATTCTTTGGGAGTCTGCGAGGATCTGGAACGAGATATGCAGCGCCACGTGGATTCTTACCAGGACGAATGGGCTGCCACCCTCAAAGACGAACGCCGTCTGCGCCGCTTCCGCGCCTTCATCAACGAGCCCGACGGCAGCGATGAAGCAGCGCACCTGTTTGTTCTTGAACGTGAGCAGATTCGCCCAGCAACACCCGAGGAAATTGCTGCCGCCGAGAAGGGCGAAGGCAATACCGTGCTGGTGACGGGAGCGAAAATCCCAGTCGGCCCACCCAGCGCGCATAATCCTGTTCCAGCGAACGCATAAGGACCCGCCCATGTCACCTAAAATTCCGCCGTTTCCACCGCGCGAATTTGCGACGATAGATGAGGTTCTAGCCAATATTCCGGCGGGTGTTGCTCAAGACGCGCCTTTAGTTCCAAGCTCCCGGGCAGATGTACCCGGTAAGGTGTACATCGCCGGGGGCGGTCCCGGTGCTCTCGATTTGCTGACTCTACGTGCCGTTCGAGCGCTCGGTGAAGCCGATGTCGTGCTGCTAGATCATTTAGCTCCACAAGAGCTTGCCGAATACGCTCCAAACGCCCTGATCATTGACGTGGGCAAAGTACCCGGTAAGCATGCGGTGCCGCAGTCACGCATCCAGCAACTCATGATTGACTATGCACTCGCGGGCAAAACCGTGGTGCGGCTCAAAGGCGGCGATCCATATGTATACGGTCGCGGTGCTGAGGAGCTAGATGCTTGTTTTGCAGCCGGACTGGATGCTGAGGTTATTCCGGGCATTACTAGCGCTATTGCGGTGCCCGCCCGCGCTTCTATCCCCGTGACTCTGCGTAAAGTATCGTCGATCTTTACTGTAGTTTCGGGCCATTCGGGGCTTGATGAAACCGATATACAAGCTGTTGTTTCAACGCTGCGCGCTCACGGTACCGTGGTGCTTCTGATGGGCGTGCGTACTCTGCCGGATACTATCGAGCAGATAATGTCGTGCGGTGTTGAAAGCGATATGCCGTTGGCCACCATTGAGAAGGGGTTCACGGATCAAGAGCGCGTTATCGTCACGACCTTGCAGCAAGCTCCTCAAGACTGCCGAGACGTTAAATCACCTGCTATTACAGTCATTGGTGAGGTCGTCTATTATGCACGCGACGATCGGCATCAGTTCATCAGTCATGTACATGAACGGCTGCGTGAGCAATCCACGTCTTGAGTTCTCTGCCGCTCAGAAACTTGCTCCATAGTGGATTGATTATCCGCTGATTCTGGCGCATACAACGTGGCTTCCGTCTTCGTTTTCCTAGTTGTCGAAGGCGGAAGCCATTTTATATGCTTGACCGTATTTGAGTATTATTCGGTAGCGGTGACCAACGCCTCGTCAAGACGAGATAGAGCGCACTGAGCAATAATACGTGCGGAGGCAATATCGTGAGAGGATACCAACGGTGCAGCCACTATAGTTGAAGCGCTAACCGCCTCGATATCACGTCTCATCTTTTTGGCAAAAAATCCATCTGCAAGCAGGTACGGGGACGCGAACCTTGGTTGCTCTTGACGAGCTATATCAATTATTGTCGGCTCAATTGCTGCGATAAAAGCGTTTCTGGTAGGTGTGTGAAGAACTTCTGCGAGCAAATCGGCGGCGCGCTGCATATCTGCTCGCCCATCTTGGCGGGATGAGCCCGCGGCGCCTTGGACAACCGGTGGTGCGGCGGAACCGGCAGCTATTGTTTCATGCCATCCAACTTCCTCAAGCCGAGTTCGCTGAAGATGGGCAAGTCGCGCATCCGGCCCCAGAGAGGCAGCAATATGAATATCTTTAACTCCGCTGGTACGTGCAGCACGCCTTAGATCAACCTGGGTGTGAAATCCTGTGGACAGTAGAACCGGCACAATAACACAAGGCTCGCCATCCGGTAAGGCTTGAGCGGCTTCATCTACACTCGGTGTCTGCACGTCTACATAAGCTTCGTGAACTTTATATTCTCGCCCGTCAGACGTGCTTCGTTCATGAAGTAGCTTTTGAAGCTCGGCGCGCACGAGGGCAATCGCTTGGCGCCCTTCTGAAGAGTCAGTACCGTGAGAGGTCGCAAGAATATTGAGAACAGACATAGCTCAAGTGTACGCGTCTGAAGAACCCGACTCACCTATAAAGGTAATTACCACCTTATAGAAGGGCATAAAAGATGGGTACCCGTACGATGCGGATACCCATCCTTGTACCTATTCACAACACACGGAATTCGTGTGCTTCCCTATGTGATAACCTGCGGACTACCGCAGAGGTTCTTATACGTTGTCTTTCTTACGACGACGCGCCGCAACGAGAGCGGTACCTGCCACCAACGTTGAGCCACCAAGCGTCGTGAAGAGTACAACGCCGTCAGCACCGGTACGAGCCAGGTTACGCTTATTGGCTGAGGTCGTAGCTGCAGAGCTCGAGTTACTGTGCGCATTACCAGTATTGGCGTCCGGTTCAGCTTGTACTGCATCGCCTTCTGCAGATCCGTTCAGAGCAGCTGCACCGCCTTGTCCGCCGTTGTTGTGTCCAGCCTTCTTAGCGCCGGGGCGGGTTGCGGCGACGTTGGCATTGTTATCCTCACCACCGGGTGCCGGGTGCGAGTCATCAGAAACCATCGCTACTGTGTATGCCTGTACATGTTCTTCACCCTTGGGATTGCTAATCGCGACGATACCGTATGAGTACCCTGGACGCAGCTTTGCAGCTTCGACTTCCAGCTGTGCAGTGAACGAACCATCAACAATTTCTGAGGGTTTCACAAAGACGCTCTTGATGGCTTCGCCTTGTGCTTTACCTTCGCTATCCAATTCGAAGATAGTAACTTCAACGCCTTCTGAGACGTGTTCGCCGGTAAAACCAGTACCCCGGACTACAACGACGTTAGTTGCTGCATCGCCAGAGAAGTGTGCGCTATCGACACGCAGCGAAGCCTTATTCGCTACATCCATTGTGGTTTCTTCCGCAGACGATGCAGGGGCAGGAGCTGAAGGAGTTGCGGAGGGGTTAGCAGATGCGGTCTCTGAAGCTTCAGCAGATGCACTGGAGGGGGCTGCACTAGCTGATTCAGACGCGCTGGAAGCCTCGCTCTTCGCTGTATCAGTTGATGCGCTCGGTGTGGGAGCCGCGGACTCTTGGGGTTTGGGAGTTACTGTCTCTGTAGGCTTAGGCGCCTGGGTATTCTCGGGCTGCGCCGGTGCGGTAGTCGGGGCTTTTTTGTTACTAGATTCCTGAGGAGCCGGAGCCTCACTCGCTACAGTATGAGCAACGCGGCGCTGCTTGAGCTCAACGATGGTACCTGCTACAAGGTGATCTTTACCGCCGGGGTTACTGACAGCAACAATTGCATAGCTCTTATTGCCTTTCAGTCTGCTTGAGCTGACGTTCACAGTGGCGGTAGCAGTACCATCAATGAGTTCTTGGGCAGAGACACGACCGGTTGCAAGAGGGGCGCCTACAGGGCGGCCTTGAGCATTTACTTCCTGAATGCGAACCTCTATAGAGCTACCAACGCGCGGACCGTAGAAACCACTGACACGCACGGTGAAAGGGCTAAATTCGTTATCGGTGTAGATAGTGGCGGAATCAACAGAAACCTTAGGAGCGTTCTGGCGCCCCTCTGAGGTTTCATCACCCTCATTCTCAACCCCGATAACCTTTGTGCCGGGAGTAGCCTTTGAGGTTTTCTCGGTCTGTTCTGGAACGGCAGAGGTTTCAGATGGTTTAGCTTCAGGGGTTGAGGCTGAAGCAGTCTCAGAGGCGGTCGGAGATTCGGATTTTACCGGTTTTTCCTGTTCAGGCACCTGTGTAGAGGCCGCAGAAGCGGTTTCCTGAGCACCTGCCGGTTGAGCAGATGCGTTGGATTTTGCCCAAGGGATAGTCTGAAGCGGCAATGAGGAATTCTCATGCGTCGATTCAGTAGCGGAGGTATCTGAACCGGTCGAACTACCTGCTTCAGATGCAAAAGTAGCAGGAACATAGCTTAACGTTCCTGCTGTAATAACGGTCGCGGCGGCGAGTGCGTAGACACGGGTTGACTTCTTTGGAGCCATGTTTCCCTCTTTGAAGTTATGTGAGTTGAGCTACTGCATATTTCTGTGATGTGAGTGCCAGATTCAGTTACTCATTGACCCATCTCAATTTATCGGTGACGCCCTAACACTAGCATTCGTGAGGGGCTTGCAATGAGAAACTGTACCACCACCCCAAAAGTGTTACCAAATATTTATTTTTACCATTACTTAATCCACGTTAAAATCAGACCAATAGCGCATATATTACGAATATTGGGAGTAAACCTCAGGTTTCTCTTGAAGGAGTAATAAGAACGCCAGATACCGCGTGCGAAACCTTAGTTTTGCACGCGGTATCTGTAGCACCTCTTTAAATATCTACGAAGACCGGATGACCTTGAACTGGCTTGCCTGAGCAAGCGGGCGCAAAGTCACATGATCAAGATTGATATGGTGAGGGATATTCAATGCGAAAACTACTGTCTGGGCAACGTCTTCTGCCACCAAAGGGTTCTGTACCCCGGCATATACCTTTTCAGCAGCTTCCACAGACCCCAAGCGGTTCAATGAAAATTCTTCTGTATGCACCATACCCGGGCGAATCTCAATGACGCGCACATTGTGATCAGCTTCCTCAAGGCGCAGAGCCTCGGTAAGTCCCCGAGCACCGAATTTCGCGGCGTTATACCCTGCACCTCCTTCATAACCGCCTTCGGCTGCTGTGGAGGTCAGGTTCAGAATACTCCCCTGACCGTGAGCCCTCAGTGCGGGAGCAAAGGCACGCACAGTATGTAGAATTCCGAGCACATTCAGGTGGTACATCGCTAGGTAATCATCCGGATCTCCATCAGCAACACGGTCAAGACCGATCGCTCCCCCAGCGATATTAACCAGCGCATCAAGCTGTGAGTGCTCCATCATGATCTGCTTTGCAGCTGCGTTTACTGCCGATTCATCAGTAACGTCACAGGTTACAGGATGCGCTCCGGTCTCTGCTTCAAGCGTGCGAAGACGTTCGGTACGGCGAGCAAGCGCATAAACCGTCCATCCGGTAGCCGTTAGCTGTTCAACTGTTGCGCGACCGATGCCGCTGGAGGCACCTGTTACAACGGCAACTTTGCCTTCACAAGCGTTGGGGGCAAATGGGTTGGCAGGAATACGAGTATTGTCTAGCATCATGAAGTTACCTTTCCGCGTCGGTGGTGAAAGTCTTATTCATCTATGATGCCATACACAAAATTATCGTATAGAAAGATAGGCAATGCGCGCTGACAGAGTCACACGCGCATCGCACATCTGCGGGATAGTAGATAGCATTATCCATTCTTCCCGCTCTCATGAACCTTGCCTTTAAAGGTGCACAACGCAGTACTTTTAGCGTTTCCGCTGGGGAAAGCCCCATTTAGAACGTTTACCGTCGCGGAAACCCAGACGATGCTCAAAATGGCGAGAGCTGCTGCCCGTCTTCGTAGTATCGGGAGGAACGGTTCCTGCTTTTGCTGACATGAGGTATAAAATCCCCGCTCCCGGCAAGAAAAGCACAAGCGGAAGTATCATGTGCAGACGCTCTTCGTTGTATCCGGTTCGCGTTGTTAAATGCCAAACGCAAACCGCAACGATCGCGAGATGAAGAGCAAGTACCGTCATAACAGGAGCTGATATCTCAAACATGGAAGTCCCTTGAAAAGTTTTCCTGTGTGATATTCACCAGTCTACTCTTATGCGGTATCTTGTGATAGGGAATCGAGAGGTAACACACGATGAATAGATAAATACCTCACATAAGGCATGGAAACTACAGATATACCTATGGATCTTTTAGCATTTCGCTCTCGCAGCGCACGATGCAATGCTCTCTATACCCGCCGCGAGCAGCTTCGTGCTCGGGCCGAGCAAATCCGTGCAAGAACGCGTCGCCCCTGGAGCGCCGACCTACATTTCCTCTTCGGGCAAACCTACCGGGACCCAAAGTTCTATCATTATTTTTCGCATCTTCCACGCCGGGAACAACGCCGTTTTCTCTCATCGCAACGCGAGCTTATTGCACGAGTTGAGCGTGCATTAGCAGAGTACGAAACACAGGCATATGGTGCGTGATAACCGATATTTCTGCGCTATACGGGATATCTATAAACTCACTCAACGTAAAGCGCCAACCTATGCTACGCGATACACCGCCACAGCCCATAAAGTATGAGAAAATAGCCCCTATGGCTGAAAATACTCAGGGCTCAGACTCGCCCGCACAGATTAACGTTCCTGATCGTCCCGCGCTCGAAGGCCTCGAAGACAAACTCTCCGAGCGCTGGGCACAGCAGAAAACTTACGCCTTCGACGAGAACACGACGCGCGAACAGGTCTATTCGATTGATACCCCACCGCCGACCGCATCCGGCTCGCTCCATGTGGGGCATATGTTCTCCTACACTCAAACCGACGTCATCGCCCGCTACCAGCGTATGAGCGGCAAGAACGTCTTCTATCCTTTGGGCTGGGATGATAACGGTCTGCCCACCGAACGTCGCGTACAAAACTACTACGGTGTACTGTGCGACCCTTCCGTTCCCGATAACCCAGATTTTCGCCAGCTGATTCCGCTCAAGGCCGATGGCTCACCCAAACCCGACCGCAGCCAAGCAAAGTGGCCACGTATTTCACGCAATAACTTCATTGAGCTGTGTGAAGAACTCGCTGTTGAAGACGAGAAAGTTTTCGAGCATCTTTTCACAACCCTGGGGCTTTCCGTCGACTGGTCCCATACCTACCGCACCATAGATGCGCATTCACGCAAAGTCTCACAGCTTGCATTCCTCAAAGACCTTGATGCGGGTAACGCCTATATGGCGGAGG
>ENA-OWLX01001172-OWLX01001172.1-metagenome-genome-assembly--contig:-NODE-1172-length-10054-cov-9.566757_pt1 | contig 10054 bp, 2 predicted proteins | sample MGYA00245351_ERZ651106 | MGnify/ENA primary metagenome ERZ651106 (study PRJEB26857, sample SAMEA4031768) | metagenome | biome: human; feature: oral; material: saliva | place: Philippines | collected 2014... | reverse complement strand
GGAACATGTCACCGCCCTCCCCTGTTCGGAACTTTCCCCCACTTTAACCCACCAAACCCCATATTTACGCAGGAACTTACGGCGTGGCGTGAAATACAACGAGTAAAAATGGCGGAATTTCAGCGAAAAAATCAGGTGGAGAAAAGTGGGGAAATCTTGCACACACTCGGTGAGTCGCGCTGCAGCAAACAATGACAGTCACAGACGATGACAAGATACCAATCGGACATAATTCGTTGTTATTGCAGCGTTTTCACGAGGCATGGGATCGCCTGGAGGGCACCGGTGCCACTCTCGGGGAGGATAGTGGGGAGGGAGGTGGAGAATCCCCGGGGTGCACAGTGGGGAGCGCAGTGGGGAGCGCAGTGGGGAGCGCAGTTGGGGCCGCGGGTTTTCTGGGCGGCGCGGCCAGGCTCTCTGGTTCCTCCGGTGCTCCTCATGCCGGTGGCGCTGGGGGTTTTGCACTACATGAAGCCTTCAGGAGGTGTGTCGCCGGCGTGTCGGACCCTCATGTAGTGCAATTCCCCCCGTTTGGTGGCGGTGAAGCCGTGGCTTGAGGTGGTGTGGCCGCGGCTTGAGGTGGTGTGGCCTCGGCTTGAGGTGGTGTGGCCGCGGCTTGAGGCGCTGTGCTCTCCAAAGTGCAGACCTATTAGGTGACAACAGCCAAAAATAGGCCATTTTGGCTCAATGGGACTGCGCTTTGGCGGATTCGGTGTCAATCTCGGCATGCTGCTCGCACGCCAACCCCTGAACATGCAAGTTAACCCTTTGATGCGCACGTAAACCCCTAGATGTGCGCCTGGGCGGCGTCGCCCAGGCGCATGTCGTCAGGTTAACGTGCGGAATTAGTGGCCCACGTGCACGTCATCGGGTTAACGTGCGAGTGAAAGGGCCCGCGTGCGTATGAGCGTGTGAGCAAGTGGCTGAGTTGCTTCGCGCGGACGGATCGTGTTGCGGTGACAGCGATCGTGCGGGGCAGAGGCGGCAGCTGGGCCCGTCTACTGGCAGCCTTAACCCTTCAATGCGCAGCTAAACCCTATTGGTGGCATGGTGGGCAGCCCGCCCAGGTAGCCATCTCACGGGTTAACGTGCGCATGAAGGGGCCCAGGCCGCCACCCATCGGGTGAGCATGCGAGCTAAAGGGCTCGCGTGCGCAGGACGCGTTCACAGAAACACAAGAGCGCCTGACGCCTCGCAGGCCACCCGACGCTCTCTCTATGCCCAGGGAGACCACATAGGCGGAACCCAGAAGGATCGCGCCTCTCGTTGCGTCCGGCGGCCGCGCCGTCGGCGCCGACAAGCCGACCTTCCAGCAACACGATTCGTCCACATACTTGGCCCCAACCACCTAAAACACCGACTTTCCCGCACAAGAAAGCCAAAAAGTTACCCCTCCAGCAACACGTAGTGTCCTATAACCCGATTCCGGCGCTGACCGCTCGGAGTCGACGGAGTCGACCGGGGCGCCCCGACGCAGAGACGCCGAGGGGCCGACCTGACGGTCGACCCCTCGGCGTATCCCATCAACACAGTGCGAGTTCTCCCAGATGACTCCTCAAACGTAGCTCGTCGGCATTACTCGGACCCGTGCGGCCCGCGCCGTGTTCCCTTGCGATGACGCTTACTGTAAGGAGCCAACCTTGTGGGACCCCACAGGCAACCTGGGAAAAGCCTGGGACTTTATGCGCTCGCGTCCCGACGCGGTGTTCGGGGCGCGAGCGAGGCGCGCGCCTTGGCACCATGGCAGGGATGCTACAGGAGCTGGCCCGTGTCGGAGAAGTGGTACCACTTCCACCCGATGCGTACCCATCCCGTCGCCATAGCTCCGGTGCCGGGTTGCAGGTAGTACCAGGCACCTCCGTCTGTGATCCAGCCGGTGGCCATCGCACCGGCTGTGGGATCTAGATAGTACGTATCCGTGCCCAGCGTCAGCCATCCGCTCTGCTGAGCACCCGTCGAGGAGTGGTAGTACCACGAGTCCCCGTCGAGCACCCACCCGGTCTTCGCACACCCATTCGCGTCGAATCGGTACACCTGCGCGTCGATGGTGAGCGTCGAACTGCGTTCAACAGTGCCATCCGCGTACCGGTAGCTCCAGCAGCTCCCGTTGTGCGACCACGATCCCACCTGCGGGGTCGGATCCGGCTGAGGACTGCCCGCGAGCGCCACCGTCACCGGGTAACGCAGATGCGTGGCGTCGCGCACCTCGATGCGCAGCGTCCTATCACTGCTTGTCGGGTTCCACGACAGAAGCGCAGAGGCAGAGTCGGCGTTGGCCGTCATGTCCGCCCAGTCGAGCACGCGTGTCTCGGTTCCGTCCGCGCCGACCTGCGTGGCTCGCATCTGGTATCCGCCCGGAACGCCACCGGTCACGGAGGCGGTGATCTGGGTCGGGGTACCGACGGATGCCAACAGCTCGTACCCGTCATCGGCCTCGGTGATTCCCGCGCCGGACACGGTCACAGTCGCGGGGGTGTACCGATGGATGCGCGCGATATCGAGGCGTGCTTGCCGCAGCGTTTTCTCAGCCGTGACCCATGCGGGCGATCCCTGCGCGTCGGCGACATACACGTCGATGTCGTCGGGTCTTCCCCCAAGCAGGTAGGAGTACAGGGCGAATTGTGTGGTTGTGGACGGCAGGACGACGACTCTCGGGAAGCTCCCCGAGAGGGTGATGTCCGTTATCCCTTCGCCGAAGAATGCACTCATCAGAGACGTATCCGAGGCGCTCTCTTCGTAATCCACGACGCCCTGGACTCCACCTCGCACGATGAGGTGCTGGGGAGCCGTGAGGCTTGTGCCCCTCGACGAGATCTTCCTGATCTGCGTTCCAAACTCGACCGTCTCGAGTCCCGTATTCGCCAGTCCGCCCGAGTATTGCACGGAGTCGGGAATCTCCAGTTCCGTCAACGACATGGCACCGTCAAATGCGTGGGCACCGATGGTCGTCACCGCACCAGGCAGGACAATCGACGTCAGGGCAGTCGACGCGAACGCCCTCTCCCCCACCGTTGTCAGCTGCGAAGGATAGTCTCGCGTGTCGTCGAATGTCACCGAGGTCAAAGCGGTCGATGCAAACGCGTCTGCTTGAATTTCTCGGACGCTCGCGGGAATACGAACGCTGCGAATCACCTGACGTGCCTCATCAAAAGCGGAGGGTGCGATCACCGTGACCGTATCCGGAATCGTCACGTCGGGCGAGGACCCCTCGTAGCTGGTCAAGACACCCGACGCATCGATCACAAAGTCCCGGGCGGCTTCGCCTTCGATCGCGACCGGGATGGACACGCTTCTCGCCCGCCCATAGCGATTTCTCACCGTCGCACGCAACGTACCGCTTCCTTCCGTGCTCGACGCCGTCACCGTCGCCGACAGCGTGTCACGGCTGGTCGTGACCGTTCCAAGAGAAGCAGGCACCAGCTTCCACGTCACCGTGCGCCCCTTGAAGGCTGACGCAAGGAACGCCTCAACTGTCGCCTCTTGCCCCGGCTGGAGAGTAAGCGAGGAAGTCGACAGCTCGATACCCGTCCATGATGAGACCGCGCGGACGCTGACCTGCGCGGTCGCGGACACGCTCGATTGCGTCGCGTCGGCCGCGGTGATCGTCGCGCTTCCGGTTCCCACCGCCCGCACGTGTCCTTGATCGTCAACGGTCGCCACGGCCTCATTCGAGGAGGACCACACGAGGCCGGTGACGGTCGCGTTGGCGGGTTCGTAGTCTGCGCGCAGGGTCGTCGTCTGCCCGACGATAAGCGAGGAGGACTGCGGAGTCAGGGACAGCGCGGTCATCGGGATCCCCGCCAGGTTCACGTGTGCCGTCGTCCGATTCTTGCCCGCGTCCCAGGCATACAGGGTCAGGGCGGCCGGGTTGGTCGCCGTCAGGGACTCGGGCAGGTCCTTCCACGCGATCTCGTAGTGGCTCGTGTATGTGCCGTCGTCCTGATGTGCGTCCGTCAAGCCTTCCGTCACCGAGTAGGCGGGTTCGTTCTCGGTTATCGCGGAGAACCCGTACCCGGCCAGCGGTGAAGAGTCGGTGATGTCGATGACCAGTGTGCGTTCCCCTGCGTCATCCCTAACGTCGAGCGTGGTCACGGCGGGAGCTTGGGTGTCCAGCATCAGCTCGTAGCTTTGCTGGTGCGTGGTCGAAGACGGGCCGTCCGATGCTGCTTCGATCGTGAGGGTGTAGGGTCCGTCGGGCAGCTGGTTGCCCGACGCGTCGAATCCGTCAAAGACCGCCGCGTCCGCGTGAGGGTTTTCGGCGGTGTCCACTTGGGCGTCGACGGTGTCAGGAACTTCCGCTGTCCCGTCGAAGGGGTACTTTCGTGCGCGGTGGCGCGTGTACGAGCGCACAACCGTACCGGCCTCGTTCCTGTAGGTGTAGGTCACCACCGGCACGTTTCGCAGCAGGACAGTACGAGGTGCAATCGACGTCGGTGCTCCAGGCAGAGTCGAACGCGAGACGACGTAGCGGGCACCGTCGAGTCCCACGCGCGGCTCATCGAGCGGAGCGCGCGTCGCCAGGTTGATCAGGGAAGACCGGTCGGCGTGGAAGTCGCTTCCCTGCGCGTCGAAGACGCTGGGGTCTCCCCAGGAGCCGTAGAACCCCATGTAGGGAACCGTCAGGTCGGGTGCCCCGTCGGTGCTCGCGAAGGTGACGGCACCGTCAATAAAGGTTCCCTTAGGCGCGTTCGCGGCGGTGTACGAGGCAAACTCAGCCTGAGGGGTCACCGTGACGGTCACGGAGGCACTCGATCTGGCGGGCACGCGCAACGCGTTCGCCGAGAAGACCAGGGAGATACCCTGATTCGCCCAGTTCTTGGAGTGCTGGGTAAAATACCCGTTTTCGGTGATCTCGGAGAGAGCTTGGCCGCCGAGCGTGTAGGTGTGGTCATCGCCGGACAAGTTGGTCAGCCTCACCGTGAAGCTCCAGCCCTGCGTTCCATCTCCGAGGTCTGCCTTCGGGCGAGATGGGTCGGACGCTCCTTCCACGGTCGGGTAGACGGCCGTGGTGGTTGCCGCGACCGCGTCGACGAGGCCAGCACCGACTCTGCGCGGCGAGTAATAGGTTCCGTTGCGTTGCTCAACGTCTTGGAGCGGATGAGCGGTGCCCATCAGGATATTCGCGACGACAGCGTCCTTATCTGCGTGGCTCATGCGCGCGAACAACGGATCGCTTGCGATGCGCTCACGCACGAGGGCGGCCACGCCGGCGACGTGCGGGCTTGCCTGCGAGGTGCCGGTCATTCGCACGTACTGGTCAAGATATCCAGCGGAGACGACATTGCCGCCGGGTGCGGTGATCTCGGGCTTGAGTGTGAGGTCGGGTGACACACCCCAGGAGGAAGTGGGATAGACCATCGGCATATCGGTCACGGGAACCTGGTCGGAATACGTGAGGGTGATCGTCACGCTCCCGGAGGCAGAGGATCGTAGCGCCTCGGCGAGGGTGTCGTGGTCTTTGTTCGTGATGGTGACGGTCGGCAACGTTGCGTGCTCGTCGATTATTGCCGCGTAGGGAACCACACCCTGATCGGGGTCTCCGAGCATGAGCGCTGCTGGGCGCGCTGACAGGGACTCAGCCGCACTCACTTGCCGCCAGGCACTGATCTCGTTGTTGTATTCCCCGTTCCCGCCGCCGTTTTCCAGGAGAATGACATCGGAGAGATCGCCCTGGTTGTCGGCGACGAGTCGCTCGAGCGTGCTTGCATCACCCGCGCCGGCGTCAATGACGCGGTAGGTTCCCTCTGGGATGGCACGCAGGTCAGCCTTCGCCTGATCATCCCAATCAACGGCGGCGCGGTAGAAGATCCGCTGGCCCTCGTACGTCAGATAGGGCAGGGCCAACACGTTATCGACCGAGGCGACGGTCAACGACGGTTTGAAGGAACCTGGCTCGGTCACCGTGGAAGTATCCGGTTCGGTCGCGTAGGGTGCAGCGCTGCCATTGAGGGTTCCGTACGCGGCAGACCCCTCATTCCCCGCGCACACGTTGACGGTGATACCTTCATCTGTCAGGGCTTTGAGCACACCATCGTAGACGCTGCCGGCCTCGCTGCTCATGCCACCGCCTCGCACAAGAGACAGGTTGATGATGTCCGGTTTGAGGATGAGGGCGTCATCGAGCGCATCCAGCACTGCCCTGTCCTGAATGCCGCTGCCATCTCCGGCCACTTTTGCAGCGATGATCTGAGCGTTCGGTGCAACGCCCCGCAGCTCGGGCGCGTTGGCGGCGGCGATACCGGCGACGTGCGTCCCGTGCAGGCTGTTGAAGATATATCCGGGATTCGGGTTGTCATCCTCGTCGGCGTAATCGTAGACAAAGGGGATCTTTGTGCTTACGTAACGTCCCCCTTTCCCGTGCGGGAGTTTACTGGTCAAGGCCTCGACGTCCGCTTGACTCATGCGCACGTCAACGCCGTCCATGGAGCCGGCAAAGGCTGCATGCCCTATCACCAGTCCTGTGTCGATGATTTCGATAACCTGGCGGTCGCCCTTCAGGCTGGTCTGGTTGGCGCGAATCATCTCGAGCGTGGAGGAATTGAGCACGTTGGGGTCAATGGCGGTGAGGACGGCGTCGTCTGCCTCCTCACTGATCGTCGTAGGATCGTAGGTTTGCTCGACGAATGCTGCCTTAACGCCTTCGGTGGCACGAATGGCCTCCAGGGAGGAGGCCGGGGCTTCGAGCGCGAAGCCGTCGAGCGCGTGGCTGTATTCGCGCAGGACGGTGACGACCGAGCCGGGTGCTACCCGGTCAACCTCTGACTCGATGCGGGCTTTCATCTCTGCGTGTTTGGTATCCGTGCTCAGCCCGAAGACACGCTTATCCCAGGGGATTCCGACGTCTCCGTCCTCAAGTTGGACGATGATCGTGGTCGGCGTGTCATCGCTGGCATGTCCATCAACGTCCGAGGCCGTGGCAGGGTCCTGCGGGATGCGCGGCTGGGCATCACCGCCGGACTGCGCGTCGTCGCGCTGGGCAGCGAGGGTGCGCTGCTGGGCGTCGTCGGTGACGGCAGCCGCGCGTGTCGATGGGATTGTGACCGGGGTAAAAACGAGGGCACCTGCCGCTATCAGCGCTAGTGCCATGACTTTTCGTCGGGACATCTGTGGCTCACTTGGTCGACAAAAGGGGTGGAGGTGAGGGTCGCGTCGCTGCTTCCCTCACCTGTCAATCATAAACCGATAGAGCTTAGTCGATAATTGATAATGTTTGACAGACAATCCTTCCAATAGTAGGCCTCCGCTATTTTAGCTAACATAACAACCCATTCCGACAGCCTTTAATGTTCCAACAGCACCTGACACCCCAGCATTTTACAAGGCTATATGGGGGACATGGAGACGCACTGTAATAAACTGACAAACTTTCATCCACGCCGATAATGGTGACCAGCACTGTAGCTGCGGACAGGTGTGCGCCCCTGGGTGGTGTCCCGGGGGCGCACACTCGGGCGCTCACGCCCGCATCAATCACTCAGCTCAGCTCCACTGGCCCGAATCAGAGAAGAAGTACCACGTCCCCCCAATCCACACCCAACCGGTCACCATCACACCCGACTCCTTCAAGAAATACCACGAATCACCAATCCGCAACCAACCAGTAACCATCGCACCATCGGCCGGATCAAAGTAATACCACGACCCACGAATCATCATCCACCCCGTGGCCATCGCACCACTATCGGGGTTAAGGAAAAACCACAATCCGCCAACCCTGACCCAACCGGTTGCCATAACACCTTCGGAACTCAAGTAGAACCACGACGAGCCAAGATGCAGCCAGCCAGTGGCCATTGCTCCAGTGGTCTCATCGAGGTAGAACCACGACGCACCTTGCTTCACCCAACCCACAACCTGAGCACCCGACGCCTGGTGATAAAACCACAACCCCTGATCCTTAACCCAACCGGTGCGCATATAACCAGACTCATCAAAGCGATAGACAGATCCGCCAATCACGAGCACGGTGCCCTTCGGGAAAGACCCATCGGCCCAGCGATACCACCAACCACGCCCGTCACTCACCCACTCGCCCTCCACGGGAGCCGGATCCGGGTTAGGAGCCGGATCCGGGTTAGGAGCCGGATCCGGTACCGCCGAGCCATCCAGGTGTACGGCCTGCTCGGTCGGGTTCAGTCCCCAGTCCCACGCGACCAGGTATGAGGACACAGGGGCCTCGCCTTCGTTACCCTTCTCGGCCCACGCGCGATTCAGGTCCGCGACCGGAACCTCGACGTGGTAGCGGTGCGTTCCGTCGGCCTGAACCTCACCGTCGCCGTCGAGGAGCTGGCGGTAGTACCAGGTGCCCTCCGCATCGGCACGCAGCTCGACACCGGCCAGCGGCGAGGAGTCGGTAGCGTCGAAGGAGAGTGTGCGTGCCTCACCCTCGCCCGCAACCGCGACGGAAGAGATGACGGGCGCTCGGGTGTCGAGGGTGAAGTCGTAGCTCATCTGCTGAGTGGTGAACGAAGGTCCATCCGTGGCTGCCTCTAGGGTTAGCCGGTAGCGTCCGTCCGGCAGTTCCTTCCCGGCCTCGTCCAGCCCGTCGAAGATGGGATCGTCGCCGGTGAACTCGCCCGGCTTCGTGTACCCGGTTTCCAGGTCGTAGAGGGACTTGCGCACCCGGCTCAGCGTGTACGAGCGGACGGTGTCCCCGGCCTCGTTCGTGTAGGTGGCGTTCATCTGTGGGACGGCGCGCAGCATGCCTATGCGCGGAGCGATGATGTGAGGGGCTCCGGGGGCCTGCGACCGCGAGGCGATGAGCCGGGTCGGATCGACTGTGACGACCGCGTTGTAGTCCTGCTTGTCGGCCAGCGGGTTCAGGCCGCCCAGCGGGATTTCGGTCTCGGTGTCCATCAGCGCGGAGCGGTAGACGTGCGCGGGATGTGTGTCCTCGTCGGACCACTTCTCGTCAAAGATCGCGGGCGCGCCCCACGCGCCGTAGAAGCCTACGTAGGGAACGGTCAGGTCGGGTGCCCCGTCGGCGCTCGTGAAGGTGACAGCGCCGTCGATGAATGTCCCCTTGGGGGCGTTTTCGGCAGCGTACGAGGCAAACTCGGCTTCGGGAGTCACGGTGATGGTGACGGTGGCGCTGGAGGACGCGAGAACGGTCACGGAGTCGGAGGAGAAGGTCAGGGAAATACCTTGCCCTGCCCAGTTCTGCGAGTGCTCCAGGAACATGCCTTCTTCGACGACCTCGGACAAGGCCTGCCCACCGAGTGTGTATGTGCGCGCCTCAGGCGCGAGGTTCGTCAGCTGCACCTGGAAGGTCCAGCCCTTCGTGCCGTCGCCCAGGTCGGCCTTGGGGCGCGAGGGGTCGGAGGCCCCGATTACGGTCGGGTACACGGACGAGGTCGTGGCCGCGACCGCGTCAACCTGTCCTGCGCCGACCTTGCGCGGGGAGTAGAAGGTGCCATCACCCAGCTCAACGTCGATGAGCGGGTGGGCGGTTCCCATGAGGAAGTTCGTGACGACCGCGTTCTTCTGCGCAGCGTCCATGCCGCCAAAGAGTGGGTCGGAGGCGATGCGCTCGCGCACGAGGGCGCTGATGCCCGCGACGTGCGGGGAGGCCATGGAAGTGCCCGATGAGCTCGCGTACTCTCCGTTCAAGATCGCCGAGGTGATGTTGCCGCCGGGGGCCGCGACCTCGGGCTTGAGGCGCAGGTCGGGGGTGACGCCCCACGCGGAGAATTCGGAGGCGGTCGGGTTGCTCGAGGACAGGACGATGCCGGAGTGGGTGACGGTCAGGTAGACGTCTTCTCCCTCGGCGTCGCGTATCGCGTCATGGATCGCGTCGCTGTCCTTCTTCGTGATGGTCACCGTCGGCATCTCGCGGGTGGACTCCAGAATGGCCTGGTACGGCGCATCCGCCTCATCGGTGTCGGCGATGATGAGGGCGGCGGGCGGCGGAGTGGCCTGCGTCAGGTAGCTGGCCTTGAGGTCGTCGGTCATCGGGATGTCGAGACGGGTATCCATGCCACCCTTGTCCTCGAGGACGATGGCGTCCGACAGGTCGTAGCGGTTTGTGCTCCAGTAGCGTTGCACCAGATCGGAA
>ENA-OWLX01001169-OWLX01001169.1-metagenome-genome-assembly--contig:-NODE-1169-length-10067-cov-5.943867_pt1 | contig 10067 bp, 6 predicted proteins | sample MGYA00245351_ERZ651106 | MGnify/ENA primary metagenome ERZ651106 (study PRJEB26857, sample SAMEA4031768) | metagenome | biome: human; feature: oral; material: saliva | place: Philippines | collected 2014... | reverse complement strand
CTTGACTTAGTCCAGTACCACTTCCGCCACCTTGAACAGAAATATTATAGTCAGGATTTTCCTGCACAAATTCTTCTTTCCCTGCGTCTACCAATGGTTGTAAAGCAGTGGAACCAACAGCAACAATTTTATTTTGTTCCTGCGAAGAATCATCCGTTTGATTAGCACCAGCGCCATTTTCCGCATTTCCTCCAGCACACCCTGCTAATAAAATCCCGGCTACTAAAAATAAACTGGTCAAAAGGAGGAATAGAAAAAAGGATGCCTGAAAGATTATTCACTGCCAAAATGCCACTTCCTTAGTTTCTATTTGCAGTTTCGCCTTACGTCCAAAGATAATGGCTCTATTGTCGGCAAAATGTCCGGCAGGAAAACCACAACACAATGGATAGCCATATTCTGCAGTATGGTTAGCGATAATGGCTTCCGCCGTCATACCGAAAGACACTGTATTGTCGTGCATGTCGGTCATGCCACCAACAATAAGTCCGGCTAAACCGCACAGTTTTCCAGCCCGTTTCAATGCCAATACCATACGGTCGATATGGTAAAGGTATTCGTCCAAATCTTCTAAAAAAAGCAGTTTGCCTTTTAAATCGGGAAAAGTGTCCGATCCTAACATACTGTAAAGCACCGATAGATTACCACCTACAACATCGGCTTCAACAGTTCCCAAACGATTCATGGAATACGTAGAAAAGACATAGTGCAATGGATTTCCTGTCAAGGCATCAAATAATGACTGTAAAGCGGCTTCTGAATTATCAGAAACATTGATAGGCATGGTGGCGTGAATACTCTCGAAACCCAATCTTTGCAGCTTACCGTGGAACACCGTGCTATCACTATAACCGATAATCCATTTAGGGTGTTTCAGAAATGTTGTAAAATTAAGATTGTCAACGATATGCAATCCGCCATATCCGCCACGTACCAACCATATTGCTGCAATATCATCCCTATCGAGATAATACTGAAAGATCTCTGAACGCAAGGCATCGTCACCTGCATACTGGTTGCAAACCGCAAAGAGACGATCATCATATACCGCCTCAAAACCTTTTTGCTGCAACCAAATAACGGCTTTTTCCATTTCTTTCGGAAAAATCTTTCGTGCAGGGGCCACCAATGCGATACGAGCCTTTTGTTGTAATCTGTCTGGAGATTTCATATCATTAATCCTTTGCGATTATTTATCCACACCATCCCTAACAATGTCTTCCTCATCAATTTTTTCACCATCATATTTCCGTTCCACACCTTGGATATAGGTGATTTCGAAAAACAGTTCCCCGGTATCTAAATATTTTTTCCATGCACCGTGTCGGATACCGCCGGCATAGGTTTCCAATTCCCGCATTTTTCCATTGGAATAATAATAAATATGCTTTCCATCCGGAAAACCACCATTAAAGGTACCTCTGAAAGCCATTTTACCGTTATCGAAATAACTCACCCATTCTCCTGATTTCCGGTCGTTTCGGTATTCGCCTTCCGAACGCACATTCCCACTTTGCTCTACCCATTTACCAACCTTCATTCCATCGAAATAAGTTCCTGAAACAATAAGTCTGCCTTGACTGTCATATTCCTTATAAACACCTTCCAATACACCTTTCAAATAAGATTCAACACGGGCTAACTGACCATTGTCATGAAACCATTTCCATTCACCGTCAGGTTGCCCTTCAACATAAACACCCGACTGCTCTTCTTTTTCATTCTGATAATAATACGTCCACCTACCCGATTTCAATCCGTCAACAAACAACCCATTGGTTTTCAATGTACTGTCAGGAAAAAATTCCTGATAAAAACCTTGTCGCCTACCATCGGTATCGACAATACCATTATCAATCAACAATCCATTCTTATAGGTTTGGGAAGCTATTACACGGCCGTTTTCATCGTATTCCCTCCACACACCTTCGCGTTTATTGTCACGGAACGATGCTTCACGCCTCACTTTTCCATCGGAATAATACTCGCGTTTGAAATGCAAAGGCTTATCGCCTTCCAATAATTGCTCCACATCGTCGATAAACTTCTTCACCTTACAAAGATTGCCCTTTTCATCGTATTCTTTGAATAAACCATCGCGTTTACCATGCCGATAATACATTTCCGTGTGCAAAGTCCAGTCGGGATAAAAGCTTTTCCAATAGCCATGCTTCAATCCGTTTTCATCGCACCGGTTCACCACTTCCCGACTGTTCACATATCCTCGTTTATAGCTGATGATTTCTTTCAAAACACCCATCGTATCGAAAACAGGGGAAAAACCCTCCTCGTAACCGTTTTTATAGGGAATAATCTGCAACTTGCGGTGTTTTTTATCGAGACGATGTCCTTGTCCCGACTTCATATCATTCACAAACGGTTCTTCCACAATGGCATCGGACAGAAAAATGAACCGACTACCATTTTTAAGACCGTTTTGGTAATTGACAATAAGCGTAGTATCGCCTGTTTCAGAATAAAAATACCAAGTTCCGTCAAGAAGAAAATCCTTTCGGTTGCCTTCCGATTTCAGTTGACCGTTTTCATGAAAAGTTTTCCAATAACCATCAGGTTTTCTATCTCTAAGCAGTCCTTCGCTTGATGGAGTGCCATTTGCATAACGAAAAACATGATGCTCGGTTTGGGCTATTCCATAAAGTCCAACCCCAACAACAAATGCCATTGTCATTATGCACGATCTTAAAAATAACACTGCTATCCGATAATTTTTCTGTGCAAAAATACATAATTTTGTAGCAGCATTTCGATTAGTTTTTCCTATCATTAATCGTTATATCAATATTCCAATATTATTAATTCATGGTCATTAGTGGATAATTAATACCTGTGAATTGTTTGATAACTTTTCAATAAAAATCTTGCAATTTTGAAAAAGATTCCAAGATATTGCAATTTGAAACAGCGAACAAATTATTTATCAATTGTTTTTTCTGTTCCATAAAAATTGCCCGATTTTTGAAACAGGTCGTAACGCATCAACGAAAAATGACCTTTTTATGTTCATTTCAGTTGAAAATAATGCACAAAAATTCTGTTTTCTATTTTTGTCAACATAACATTTATTTATACACCCATTATTGTAAAGTTATCAACAAGTGATTTGTTTATAACTTATTATTTTATTGATTATCAAAATAATATAGAAAAAATGTTGATTTTTATAAACGGATAAATTGCTCATTATTAACCCATCAAATCAATTGTCATTTCTAAAAAATCATACTTTTGCAGAATAATTATCAACAGGTGTAAAATGAAACGAATTATTCCTATAGCATCCGACCATGGTGGGTATGAAATGAAGCAGTATCTGATTGAAAAGCTGCAAAATAACGGTTACGAAGTGAAGGATTTTGGAACACATAGTGCCGAAAGTGTCGATTATCCCGATATGATTCATCCTTTGGCAAAAGCCATTCAAAACGGCGAGTATCCGCTTGGAATCATTCTTTGTGGCAGTGGTAATGGTGCTCAAATGTCGGCCAACAAGCATCCGCATGTCAGGGCTGCATTATGCTGGAATGTGGAATTGGCGCGTCTGGCAAGGCAACATAATGATGCCAATATTATCGCTTTGCCGGGAAGGTTTGTTTCGAAAGAAACGGCTTGGGAAATGATTCAGGTTTTTCTGACCACTGATTTTGAAGGTGGCCGTCATGAGAAAAGAGTTGCCAAAATAGAACAGATAGGGTAGTTCAATGGGCGAAAAGAGTACGGCATTCGAACAAGCCTGTCAATTGTCGTTCGACGAGGAACACTGGCAGAAAATCAACTATAGCACAAGTTGTTATGAACGCAACTATGCCAAAAGTCTTGCACATTACCGTAATATAGAGTTAGAAAAACAACGCGCTTACAAGTATCGTAACAGATCGATTCTTAATCTTGAAAAACTGCTTGTCGATTTTGAAACCCATTTCACCGACAATGGCGGCACTGTGCTGTGGGCGCGTCACGCCGATGATGCGCTTCAAATGATAGACGATATTATTGCGAAAAGCGGTGCGCGGTCTGTTGCACGATCCAACTCGTCCGTACTTGACGAAATAGGACTGAATAATCATCTGAAAAAGAAAAGCATAGATTTAGTAGAAACCAACATAGGACGTTTTATTTTGAACGTTGGCAGAATGGCCCCATATCATCCCATGTTCACTACTATTAATCTTTCGAAGGAAGAAATCAATGGGGTGCTGACCGAACATTTCAAGTTAAAATCAAGCAGTACTTCGCGCCAGATGGTGAACTTTATCCGTTATCAATTGTCGCAACAGATCGCCGATTGTAATGTAAGTATCACGGGTGCCAATTTTCTTATTGCCGATACGGGTGGTGTTGTCATCACTGAGAATGAAGGCAATATTCTGAATGCCACAAATACTTCGAAGATTAATATTGTTGTAGCTGGTATTGCCAAAGTTATTACATCAGCCGAAGACCTTTCAGTGTTGTTGCCGCTTCTTTCTATGCACGCACAAGGACAGAGAATGGCTACGATTAATAGCATAACATACGGACCATCATTAATGCAGGGTGATGAAAATATGATTGTTATTTTACTTGATAACGGTCGTACACGTGTTCTTGTCGATGAAAAACAACGTCAAATCATGTCGTGTATTCATTGTGGAGCATGTGCCAGTGTTTGCCCTGTTTACAAAAACATTGGAGGATATGCCTATAACAGTCCTTACATGGGTCCTTTGGGCATTATCATGACACCGCTGAAAGAGGGTACGAAAAAATACCAGCATTTGGCTTCTGCTTGTTCGTTATGTCGTCGTTGCACGGAGATTTGTCCTGTTGGTATTCCTTTGGACAATTTAATCTTGGAAAACCGTCATATTATTGCCAATGAACAGGTAGGAGACCCTAAAGCCGAAGCATTATTCAAGACGATGATACGACATTGCAAGTCGCGCAAAAGACTCGATTGTCCGCTATGGTTGAAGAAAATTGAAGTGAAGCGTTTTTTCCCGAAGTCAGGAAGTAAACCGTTGCCTCAGTTTGCTCCAAAATCGTTTAGCCAGATGTGGAAAGACCGAGAAGTGATCTAAGAGTATTTTTTCGATGAGTATCAAAAAATAAGAGGGTGACCAAAAAGGGTAAAATTTTGACTTAATGATTTTGTAACTTATTGATAATCAATATTAGTTTTTGCAAAAATTGCCCCAAAAAGGACTTTTTAGTCACCCTCGTCAGTCTATTTTATTCTCTTCTCATGATTTTGATTATCTTACAACCATCACCTGTTTCGAATAGGATACACCTTGCCTGTCGACAATACGTAACATGTAAACGCCTTCAGGCAATCCCGCCATGCTGATTTCATTGGTATCATGCTCTTCTTTCACCAATTGTCCAAGGGCATTGTAAACTTGGACTTCGGCAGATTCGAGACCTTCTATCGTTATCTTTTCATTGGTCGGATTAGGATAGAGAATAACTTGGTCATTATCGACTGTGTTTTCGCTTATCTTGGTGATATCAAAGCCACTAAATGAAGGAAGGTAGTTATCCAAAAAGGGATTGCAGTTCGCAGACGCGCACCAATACTCATAATCTTCTGAGTGTTCCTGCCCTAACACCCAATCATCGAGTGCCTCTTCAAGAGACAGGGTCTTGTACACAAAACCCGTATGGCTTTCAATGGAAACGGTGTCAGCAAAAATCCAATATGGGAATTGGAAGTAAGGTGTAGGCTCAAACGGGACCGCCCATTCGATGGTGCCTTCATTATACGTGACAGGTTCATCATCAAACCAATCATTCGGCCCGTCATGATATTTGAAGGTGTTGAAATAGCAATGCCTTATGGTTCCGAAATTGCCTTCTGCAACGCCCATCCTCGGGGTTGGCGGCCAATAACAGGCATAGTCACCGAACCAGTCGCCAATATAGGAATAGCAGTTCTCTATGAGGCCATGATTTTCAATGGCCAGGCCACCGTATTTCGACATCCATTTCAACGAATCGGCCACCGAAGCGCAATTCTTGATGGAACCAAAGTTATACCAGACAAACAGGCCCTCGGGTTCGCAATAATGGTTGGGGTAAGTCAACTTGCCACACCTCACCATGCAATTTGTAATGACTCCATCATTCTTAAATCCGAACAAGGCACTTTCACGGTTGGCGCCGTCCTTGTGCATCTCGTCAATTTCGACATAGCACCGGTCGATGACATTTTGCCGCATCTCACTCCCCGTTTCAAAGGGGTCTGCGCTTCCGAAAAACTTACCATCACTTTCGTTACGCCCTTCGGAATACACATGGCGCAGCACCACATTTTCTATTCTTGCACCGTATAAGTTTCCAAAGAAGCTCTCAAAGTTCTCATAATTCGGATTATAAAACAGTATAAGATTGTTTACAACAAACCCGTTGCCATTGAAAGTACCACAGAATTTAAGCCTGTCGGGATTAGGAGTGCCAAGATTGGTGCCATCGGCAATGGGAATCCAAAGGGCAGCCGCCATATCAACATTTGCTTCAAGTGTCACCGTCTTCCCGTCGAAGTTGTTTGCATCCTGCCCATTGAGGCCATTGGTCACCGAAATGAGCCATGCCAAAGCCTCGGCGGAATACAGATGCACATCGCCGTTTCCGTCCTCCACATAGCCTGCGGGCTGCTCGGTCACAAGATCGGTCCAATACTGCTCCGGAAGTTCCCTCTCCGGATTGAGGCGTCTTGGCGTGTGCCTCAGCTTTCTCAATGCTTCGTCAGTTTGCTTGGCGAAGGCTTCCGCCGACTTGGGCACGAACTGGTTCAGTTTTCCCTCCACGCCCTTTGTCCCGTTTGCTTCCATTCTCATGTAAAGGTTACCGAGGTCGATTGTGGCAAAGATGCTGTCGTTGTAAGGCGTTGCCTCGTCTTCTATGATGGTTTCGTACCATGCTATGGCTTGCTCGTAATGCTCCAATAACTCATCGCACTTGTTGGCGAGCGAACCGGCTAGGGCGGAAAGGCTTCCGTTGTCTTGAATCGTGGTGTCGTTAAGGTAATAATATTGCAATCCGGTATAGTTCTCGCCGTCATTTTCCTCTATCAGCATCAGTTTCTTCAAGGCGTTGAGCGCGCTGTTGGTGTTGGGATACAGTGTCACGATTTCCTTGTAGTTCGTCTTGGCGGAGGCGTAAAGCCCAATTGCCCATAGTGAATCCGCCTCAACTGATTTCCGTTGGGCTTCCTCGTCGTAGCTCGAGAGGCACGCACCATAGCCCCACTTGGGGAGGAAGTCGAACACAACGCCGTTGGTGGTGTTGGTAACGTAGTTGAAGCGGCTCCCCATCTGGGTGTCGGTGTAGTTCCCCCAAGTGTTGTATTCCAAGTCGAGCCGTGTGCACAGGCCCTTGCCATTCTCAACATTGTCCTCATACTCGACAAACCATCCCTGTCCCTCGCTTGTGATGCAGTTGAAGCGGAAGGTTTGCGGCAGGCAGCCACGATAGACATAAACCTCACAATAATCGTTGTCGTGAATGTGCTGGGTCTGGCCAACATTGGATGCTCCGCAGTTGCCCGTGAAGTTGCTCACGGTGCTTCCATTGAGCAGTTTCACCCCAGTGTGGCACTGGGTGATTTCGTTCTTTCCCTTGATGTCGGCTGTCGTTCCATACAAGGTGAGACCCGTTCCCAAGCACCCTCGTATAGTGTTCTTGAGAATTTGGCTGCCGATTCCCGATGTCCCACAGTTGAAGAGCAGGATGCCATCGGTGTAATGACGCGAGGACATCAACCCTGTGCCATTTACCGTGTTGTCAGCAATCATGATGCTTGAATAGCCCTCTATGCGCAGGGCATGCTCGTATTGGACACCAAAGGCACTGAAGGAGCAATTGCTGACCGAGCATGACGAGGTGTTTGATAACGAGGCCGTACTTGTCATATCTGCGGATGCTAAAAGCGTGGCATTCTCGAAAGTGCAGCCATTGATGACAACTGTCTGTTGCCCATAGATGGTTATTGCCAATGTCGCTCCGTTCTCGGCTTTAAAAGTTACGCCTTGGCCGATTTGGATATTACCATTTACCACGATTTCACAGTCGCCGCGTTTAGCAGTGATGATGGCGTTGTCACCGATGACGAGTGACGAGCCGTTTTCAACCTGCAGCTTGCAATAGTGAGCTTCTGTACCATACATATCAAGATTGACACCTTCGTTGATAGTCAATGTGGAGTGGCCATCCACTCTGACTGTACGGCGGGCAACGCGATCTGTAGCAAGGGTCAGATTGTTTTGTATGGGATTCTCGAAAGGCAGTAGATGGTAAGGGATGCCTAACCTCGTATTTCCATTGTTCACTATTGATACACTTGGACTTCCGGGATATTGCAACTCAAAGACTTCGTTCCAACGATAGTCGATTAGTGAAAATTCGGAAATAATTCCATTATGCTGCCCAAAATTTTGGTGCACCCTAAAAAACACTTTCCCTACACTATCAAGATTGTAAAACTGACCGTAATCTAAACAAAATTCAATAGGATCCTCATTTATACCTTGCATAGGGAGGCAACCAGCCCCCGACCATGCTGGAGGACAATTGAATGCGCAATACTGCATGGAACCAATTGACGCTATCTGATTAGCATTTTCTGCTTTGTCTGCAAATAAACTCAATTTCTTTCGACAAGAATGTTTAATCTTAACTTTTAATGTCATTTCAGGATGATATGAAGAAGTTGTCGACAATACGTGAACCTGTTTCTGAGTATCAAAATGGTTTGTATAAATTCCACCAGAAATGTATGGCATTGCCAATAAACGATAGGGCATATATACAAAACCTCCATTTCCAAGCCACCAATCCCCCCATGAATTGACAACCTTTAGTGCTCCTATTTCCCAAGTTTTCAAATCATTGGGATCAGAATTGGAAAATTGACCATCACCGTTAAAGTCATACTTGACATTGTCGTCATAACCCACTATTGTCATGGCATGGAGACCATCGTTTCCCCATCCTATTACAATTTTCTTTCCTGCACCACTGCTCTCATTGGGTAATATCCCGTAGTTAGCATTAAATATTTTGGCTGCAAAATTCGCCAACCCTCCAGAAACATCTCCAGAACCATGATCGTTTATCCAGTGCTTGAGAGTTTCCAAACCAGAAGGCGTGCGTACATCAATATGATGATACTCAGTAAGCACTTTGTTATTCAGAGCTTCATTATATTTTTCATATCCCGTTTCCCAGACATTGGCACGATCCAAATCTGAAAGATTAGGTTTGTACATTCCTCCATAATCTTCCACTGTAGGAATCCCCATTTGCTTGATGATATCCCAGCCTTGATAGTACCACGAGCCTCCATCTTTGTCTTGTTTATTGAGAAAATTCCAAGTAAAATGCGTTGGGTATTGGTTTTCGGGCAAACTGCCAGAAACGTTTCTGACTCGATTGACTTCGTATGTAAATGTGTATCCTACGCCAGAAGCTTGTCCGCAACAACCTCCATTTTGTGAGAACACAGGGCGAAACCAGGGTCGTTGTGAATTATCCACTTGAGATGGTAGAATGGTTGCGGAAGACTTTGAGAAAATCACTAAAGGAGGAATAGCGTCCAATTCTGCTTGAATTTCCGAAGTAACTTCTGGTAGGTCTCCAGCCCACCACGGTTCTCCATTCGGATCGGGGTTGCAGTTGATTAGTTGTGCGTTTGCTTTACCCATTAAACATACAGCAACGCATAGGATAAGTGTCTTGATGAGATTTTTCATGGATCCTGTGTTTATTATGGGGACTTCTATTTTTATACTTTTCCGATGCATCTATAGTCTCAGCGAAGTCCGTTAACCGAAACCTGTAAATAATGATGCTACAAATATACATTTTTTTGCTGATCTCAAGTTACAAATGCAACTTTTTTGTATAAAAAATTGACCTGACCCTGCAAAGTTAGCGAAAAAGTATTCAAATGGAGTCATGAATCCGGGTCTTTTTCTCTGTCCGTCGCTTAACTTGCTCTGCATCATTTTGATAAATGATTATCCGTATTTATACCTAAATTCATTTTTATAAGAAACAGCCGCCACCAA
>ENA-OWLX01001167-OWLX01001167.1-metagenome-genome-assembly--contig:-NODE-1167-length-10075-cov-5.854790_pt1 | contig 10075 bp, 8 predicted proteins | sample MGYA00245351_ERZ651106 | MGnify/ENA primary metagenome ERZ651106 (study PRJEB26857, sample SAMEA4031768) | metagenome | biome: human; feature: oral; material: saliva | place: Philippines | collected 2014... | reverse complement strand
ACGCCGCGGATGCCTGTCTCCGAGCCTTCCAATACGCTACGCAGGGCTGCCATCTTTTCCCGATTGGAACCTCGAAGGTCTATCACCGGCTGCAGGCGATCGATGGCCGAATCGCTGATGCCCTTTGTCCGAAGCTCAGCGATTACGCCCTCGCGTCCGATCTTGTCTAACTTGTCGATCGCCACAGTGATGTCGACGATCCTTTCGGCCTCCCCGATCACCTCGGCTATGCCGGCAAGAATCTTGCGGTTATTCATCTTGATCACCACATTGATGCCCAGACGTCGGAAGACCTCGTCCATGATCTGGATGAGTTCCACTTCGCAAAGCAGCGAGTCACTGCCGACTACGTCCGCATCGCATTGGAAGAACTCGCGGTATCGGCCCCGCTGCGGGCGATCGGCACGCCAAACGGGTTGTATCTGGTAACGCTTGAAGGGGAAGGTCAATTCGGATCGGTGTTGGACTACGAATCGGGCGAAGGGTACCGTAAGATCATACCGAAGGCCTTTCTCGGAGATCCTGGCCGAGACCTTCGGAAGGCTTTTTTCCTTCCAGTCGTCGTCGGTGATAGCCGAGAGAAAGTCGCCCGAGTTTAGGATTTTGAACAGCAGTTTGTCGCCCTCTTCGCCATACTTACCCATGAGGGTGGATAGTTGCTCCATGGCGGGCGTTTCGATCTGCCGGTAGCCGTAGAGGTGGTAAACCTGACGTATGGTTTCGAATATATAGTTGCGCCGGGACATCTCCACGGGCGTAAAATCGCGAGTCCCTTTCGGGATTGAAGGTTTCTGTGCCATGCTAATCTCTTCTGCTGCCTGAGGTGAATATGAGAATGTAATAAAGGAGGGTAGCCAATGAGCCAAGGGCTGCCACGACATAAGTATATGCGGCCGACTGCAGAGCGTCGCGGGCCATGCTATCGGTTTCCCGAGAGGTTAGTCCGGAGGTCTTCAACCAGGCTAAGGCGCGCCGACTGGCATCTATCTCGACCGGGAGGGTGATAAAACTAAACAGTGTGGTCAATGCGAACATGACGATGCCTATCAACATGAGTTGCGGAAAGGTTTTGATGAGCACCATGCCAGCCAGTAAGACCCACTGGACGATATTCGATGAGAAGCTGACTATGGGAACCAGCCTTGAGCGGAGCTTAAGCGGAGCGTAGGCGCAAGCGTGTTGGACGGCGTGTCCGCATTCATGGGCAGCCACCGCAGCGGCAGCGATGCTGTTGCTGGCATAGACGGAGTCGCTGAGGTTGACCGTCTTCTTTGTGGGATCGTAGTGATCCGTCAGATGCCCAGCCACGGACGTGACCCGCACGTCTTCGATGCCATTCTGGCGAAGCATACGCTCGGCCACTTCGCGTCCCGTCAGGCCTCCGGGCAAGGGCACCTGAGAATACTTTTCGAACTTGCTTTTTAAGCGACTTGACACCAGCCAGCTCAGCGCGGCTATGCCGATAAAAATGACCCAGTAAAGGGCCGTTGAAGAGGTAATCATTGGTTGTAGGGGATAGGTGATAATACTTTGTTTGGGGAATCGTCGAGGCAAAATAATAGTCCTCACGGAGGATGGAGGCGCTTCGTGACGTCTCCGAGCTTCCGGAGGACTATGCTTTTTGTCCTTCAGCCCGTGCGGTTGAAGGCAAAAAGAATGCCAGACGGCCTACTCGTTGTAGCGGATGATAGTCTGCTCGCGATCAGGTCCGACTGAGACGATCTTAATGGGTACGCCCAGCTCATCCTCGAGGAAAGTCAAATAGGCGTTGAACTCCTCGGGGAATTCGTCTTCGCTCTTCATCCTTGACATATCGGTACGCCATCCGGGCAGCTCCGCGTATATGGGTTCGGCCTTTGAAAGGTCAAAGGGGAAGCGATCCGTCTCCACCCCGTCCACGCGATAGGCCACACAAGCCTTGATGACGTTAAAGGTATCCAGGACGTCACTCTTCATCATGATCAGTTGGGTTACGCCGTCGATCATCACAGCGTAACGCAAAGCCACGAGGTCAATCCACCCGCATCGGCGACGGCGCCCCGTAACCGATCCGAACTCGTGTCCGCGCTCGCACATAGCCTCCCCCGTTTCATCGTGCAACTCCGTAGGGAAGGGTCCACTGCCCACGCGTGTGCAATAGGCTTTGAAGATGCCGTACACTTCGCCAATATTTCGCGGCGAGACTCCCAGGCCTGTGCAGCATCCGGCGCAGATCGTATTTGAGGAAGTGACGAAGGGATAGGAACCGAAATCGATGTCCAACATCGTACCCTGCGCACCCTCGGCAAGCACCGAGCATCCCTCACGGAGAAAGTCGTTCACTACATGCTCGCTGTCAATCAGCCTGAAGCCTTTCAAATACTCCAGCGCTTCGAGCCACGGACGCTCGATGTCAACTAAATTGTATCCGAAGTTCATCGCCCGAAGCATGTTTTCGTGTCGGCGTTTGGCAGCGGAATACTTTTCGTCAAAGTTTTCCAATAGATCGCCTACGCGGAGTCCGTTCCGGCTGATCTTATCGGTATACGTTGGGCCAATGCCTTTGCCCGTCGTACCTATTTTTCCCGATCCCTTAGCGGCCTCGTTAGCCAAATCGAGTATCCGATGGGTTGGCATGATCAAATGGGCTTTCTTCGAGATCATCAGTTGCTGCTTCAAGTTGTGCCCGTGATTGGCCAACGCTTCGGCTTCTTCCTTAAAGAGAAGCGGATCGATAACCACCCCGTTGCCAATTATGTTTGTCTTCCCACCCTGGAATATGCCAGAGGGGATGGAGCGGAGTATGTATCGCTCTCCGCCAAACTCAAGCGTATGTCCTGCGTTGGGTCCCCCTTGGAACCGCGCTACCGCATCGTACTTCGGCGTCAATACGTCGACCACTTTGCCTTTGCCTTCGTCGCCCCATTGGAGGCCTAATAAAACGTCTACTTTCATCTGATTCATTCATTTTTGGGATTATCCTAAGTCATTGCAACCCCTTCGTCGTTCATTTCGGGGATCGCCAGAGGTCATTGATTCACCTTCGTCATTCATTTCGGGCATCACCTCCACTCATTGACACCTCTCACCGATTCCGTTCGAGGAGCATTTCTATTCATTGGTTCACCTCATCGATTCAGTTTGAGGATCGGCTCAAGTCGTTGCAGGCCCGCAGCAGTTCACGCGGAGATTCGCCCGAAGTCACCGCTTCCCCTTCGCTGCCTCGGCCGCCTTTCGCTGGCTCATCCGGATTCGGAATTTGCATTTGGAGCACATACCGTAGATGTACAGCGAATGGCAATCGTACGTGAATTTGGGAATCCGCCGGTGCGCCAGCTCGCGCGTCAGTCGCTCGTCCTTCACCTCCGTCACGGCGCCGCAATAGCTACAGATGGCATGATGGTGAGTGGCGGCCGCCGCCTGTAGCTCGTACTGAACGAGTTTCGATGAGAACTGGTGCCGGACTACGATGCGCGCATCCATCAGCAGCTCAAGCGTGTTGTAAATGGATGCCCGACTGACATGAAAATGCGCTTCGTCGAGCTGACGAAGTAGCATTTCCACGTCAAAATGTCCTCTTATCCGGCAAATATGCTCCAGGATCGTGAAGCGTTCCGTCGTCTTCCTCATGCCGCGCTCAGTGAGAAAGCGGAAGAACGACTCTTTCACCGGTTCGAAGGCATAGATATCGACGGCGTTATCCATAACTGGATCGTCGGGTTGAATCGAGAAACGGAGTCCTAATTGTAAGTCGGCAGGAAGGAGTATTCCGTGCTGTAACGCATCATCTGATCCCCGTAGTCTTCGGTATAGTCGAGCGTGATGTCGGTCACCTTCCCCGAAGCGTCGCGGACAGCCTTCATGACTGGGTTAACGAAACCCTTGTAAGGCGCCAGATTGAGTCGAGCATAACGCGCCAGAACCTCCTCGTGCAGGGCACGGTCCACCTTCACGCCGTAGTCTTCCACCAACTTCCGACCTGCCTCAAAATCACCTTCGCTCTTGATTCGCTGCAGCTCGGCCAAAAGCTCCGCAAACAGCCCACGCAATTTCGCGTAATCGTTCACAACGACAAACGTCTTTCCGTCGCGCTTCGCAAAGTCCACGACATGGTCCGCACGACCCTTTTCGTACACCCAGCGAGCAATCAGCTGACGGTTTCGCATGTGCGCTTCCTCAATGTCATTGCCCGGTTGAATGCGCACCAGCTGTGTCATCAGCCCATTCATGATGTATTTGTAATACTCCGCCTTGTATGCTTCGGGATCACTCAGCAGTCCGAGCTCGATCAACTTAGGATCGGCTAGGTAGTAGAGAGCAAAGATGTCTGCCCGCGCCTCTTCCAACGTCGAACTGTACGCACCCAGCGCATTGGGATCGGTACCCTCGAGCAGTTGCCCAGAAGCATGACCCAGGCACTCATGAAGATCGGTGTGCAAGTTGTCGGTGATGAAGCCATACTTATCGATCCGCGCGTGCTCTGCATCGTTCCAAACGAATTCCTCGCGGAAACCATTGCCGAGAGACGCCTTGTCGTAGGCCTCGGTGATATTCTCTATGGTGACCGACTTCGAGCCATGATCCTTACGGATCCAGTCCGCGTTCGGCAAGTTGATACCGATCGGAGTAGTCGGATAGCAGTCTCCGCCCAGCATAGCGACAGTAATCACTTTGGCCGTGATACCCTTCACCTTCTTCTTACGGAAGCGAGGATCCATCGGCGCATTGTCTTCGAACCACTGCGCGTTGTCGCTGATTATCCGCGTGCGTTTGGTCGCCTTGCGATTGATGAAGTTGGCTATCGCCTCCCAACTGGCCTTCATTCCCAGCGGATCGCCATACGACTCGGTAAAGCCGTTTACGAAGTCTACCTCCGAGGCCGTATCCTTCACCCACAAAATCGCGTAAGCATCGAACGTCTTCAGATCACCCGTGCGATAAAACTCGACGAGCTTCTCGATCACGGCACGCTGCGCCGCATTCTCGGCGAACTGCTCAGCCTTCTGGAGCTCGTCCACGATATGTTCGATGGCCTCAGTGTATAGCCCGCCGACCTTCCACACCTTCTCTGTGAGCTTGCCATCGGCCGACTTACACAGCCGGCTATTCAAGCCGTAGGAAGGTGCGGTGGAGTCGTTCGGTGTACGCATTGCGGCGTAGAATGCCTCGGCCTCCTGCTGCGTCACGCCGCCCTCATAATAGTTATTGGCCGACGCCAGCAAGAGGTCTCCGCTGCCACTTTGCACCGTGCGCTTTGGCATCACCTTCGGATCGAAGATGACGGGCGTGATCTCCTTGAGCCAAGCGTCCACCGTCTGGCCCTTACGCACGGGTACATGCTTCGGGTCGAGGCTGCGAATGCACCGCGCGAAGTAATCTGCGGTAAATCCGGTGGGCTCGAACTTGTCCTCACCGTAATGATGATGAATGCCGTTAGCGAGCCATACGCGCTTGAGGTATGTCTCTAGGGCTTTGAATTGTGCATCGCCCCGATCGCCCCGATATTCCCGGTAGATAGCCTCCAGCGCTCGCCGAATGGCCAGATTGTAGCGGCAGTTCTGATCGAAGATTATATCACGCCCCATCAGGGCGGCTTCAGAGAGGTGATAGAGCAACTGCTTCTGCTGCAGCGATAGCTCTTCGAAGCCAGGCACCTCGTAGCGCAAGATTTCAATGTCGGCGAAGCGATCCACCGTGTAATCGATCTTCGGATGCTCGTCGTTTGCAGCCGTCGCCACGTGTGCGCCGACCGTAAGTAGTGATGTAGTCATAAGAAGTAAAGCAGACTTTCTCATTGTGATTGATGTCTATGTTGTTTCGAATCGGATAAAAGGCAGTAGGAGGTCTCTGTCAAGGCCCAAAGAAAGGGAGCGAACGCCGTTGGCTGACGGCCGCCCCCTGCTTGCTGATGGGCCTATCATATATAGGTATGCCGTAGCCCAGATTCAGACTAAGGCATCCATCGGCTCGTCCTTCGCTTCCCAGCCCAGCGCACTGGCGCCCAACACGGCTGCGTCGCTCTCCTTGAGCTGCGAGAACAAGAGGCGCGTCTTGCCTTGGAATACCTTCAGCATATGTGCCTCCATCGATCGCTTCACCGGCTCCATGATCAGGTCGCCCGCTTTGGACAACCCGCCGAACAGGATGATAGCCTCCGGACTGGAGAAGACTACAAAGTTGGCAAATGCTTCACCCAGAATCTCACCCGTGATGTCGAAGATCTCGATCGATAGCTTGTCGCCCTGCACGGCCGCGTCGGGGCCGCGTGCGAGGAATCGCTGGGGGCGGCCTCCACCTGGCGCGTCTTCGTCTCCATCAGCCACGACGGCCCTAGCGCCATCGCGCAGGTGATCATCGCTCACGCGCCCGCCTAACAGTCGCCCGGCACATCCCCCTCCTGTTCATCGGGTGGCTCCGGGGTGTGTTCCACAGCCGAATAATCAAAGCGCAACACCGCGCTCATACACGGGTCCGAGGACTGCTCCTCGGGCCCGTCGTGCATGTGAAGGAGGGGGCCAGAGCGCTCAGCGGGCCCGAGCCCGTCATTCGCGTGAGCCTCGACGTCGGGCTGGACCGCAAGGGACGGCGCTCCCCGATCGAAACCGGGCACAGCGCTTGGTGCAGCGACGGACACGCAGGCTGGCTCACCCGCTCCTCCGGACTCCGCCCCCCGCGCGTCGGTCGTGCCCTCGCCGTGGGGCTCCCCCAGCTCCGCGGGGGCGAACCCCGCCGCCCCGTTCCCTCGCTCATCGGGCGGGGCCTGCCCCTGCCTCGTCGAAAAAGGATCGTCCGGGCTGCCGGCAGTCGGCTCCTGCGTCGAATGAGCCCCGTTCTTCGTGTACCGCGACGTGCCCTTCGCCATGTCGTGCCCGACCGCACTCGCCCGGAAGACGATGGAGGAGCGAATCTGCCCGTTCGCGTCCACCCACGCGTTCGGGACAGGTCGGGCCACCACGATCACCGGATCGCCCTTGCAGCAGCAGCGAACCACGTTGTCGGCCAGCTTGTCCCACGTCTCAATCGTGTACCAGTAGGCCCCGTCCTCCACGTAGGAGGCGTTGCCCGTGCGCGCATCGACCGTAAAACGCCAGCGGGGAATCGCCAGGCGAAACGTCGTCACACACGTGTCTCCCTTGATGTGTTTCATCGTCGGGACCGAGCCGATACGCCCCTTCAGGGTCGTCGAAATATCCTGCATCATTGCTTCCCTTTCCGCTTGTCCCCGGCGAGTGCCGGATGCGTCCAGGAAACCCCCGTGCCTGCCCTCCCAGCAAGCGAACGCAGAGCGCCTGTGGATAGCCGACGCACCGACGCGGCCCCTGTGGATAATCCCCGACACCCATCGGTGCCTGTGGACGCGCGAACCCCGTGCACGCATACGAAAAGGCGGCACCCCGCACCGGGATGCCGCCTCACGCGAATAGGACGAGGAATCAGGCCTCGGCCGCCTCACCCATGGTGGGAATGCCGAGAGCGACGACCTCGCGAGCCACCTCACGTGCGCGCTCCGTCGTCACCGGCTCAGCCGGGAAGAGAACGCGACGGTAGTACTCCAGCTCCTGGATGGACTCGAGGATGTCGGCCAAGGCACGGTGGCCGCCGTGCTTATCCGGCGACTCGGCGAAAGCGGCACGGTACCAGCGCTTAGCAAGCTCCTTAATGGAGGACACGTCCACGAGACGGTAGTGCAGGTGGTTGATGACGGAAGGCATGTTCGCCTCGAGGAACATCTTGTCGGTGCCCACCGAGTTGCCCGCCAGGAGCGCCTTGCCCTCCTGAGGCACGAAACGCTTAATGTAGGACAGGACCTGCTCGGTCGCTTCCTCCATCGACACGGCGTCGGTCTTGAGGTCCTCGAGCAGCCCGGAGGAGGTGTGCATGGCGCGCACGAAGTCGTTCATGTTCTCCAGGGCGGCTTCGGGGGGCGTAATAAGGACGTCCATGCCGGGGTCGACGATCCGCAGGTCGCCGTCGGTGACCACGACCGCCACCTCGATAAGGGCGTCACGCTCGACGTCCAGGCCAGTCATTTCACAGTCGATCCAGACCAGGGGATCTTTCAAAGTTTTCACGCTCCCCATGGTAGTGCGCGACTCGTCATACGGTTGGGTGGGTCGCACCGGCGGTGGCGACTACTACACTGGAAGGGTATTGGAAGGAGTTTTCATGCCCGCTAGTTCTCACGTGACCACGCCCAAGGATATCCGGCAGGCCGCGGCCGCCCTCGACGGGGTGGCCGTGCGCACGAACCTGGAGCGCTCCGAGCGCCTCTCCTCCGAGGCCGGCGTCGATATTCTGCTCAAACGTGAGGACCAGCAAAAGTGCCGTTCCTTCAAGGTGCGCGGCGCCTACGCCCGCATGTCGCTCCTGTCCCCCGCCGAGCGCGAACGCGGCGTCGTGTGCGCGTCGGCCGGTAACCACGCTCAGGGCCTGGCCTACGCGTGCGCGCACCTGGGCGTGCGCGGAACCATTTATCTGCCCTCGAATACGCCCCGCCAGAAGCGCCGCCGCATCGCGACGATCGGTGGGACGTGGGTCGAGCAGGTGATTGTGGATGGCACCTTCGACCGTGCCAACGCGCTGGCGCAGGAGGCGGCGCGCGCGACGGGCCGCACCTACGTTCACCCTTACGACGATCCCTACACCATTGCCGGGCAGGGCACGATCGGCGTGGAGCTTGAGGAGCAGATGCCCGAGAACACTGCCGCCGTGCTGATCCCCGTGGGCGGCGGCGGCCTCGTGGCGGGCATCGCGACGTGGCTGCGCGCGAACCGCCCGGAGGTGCGAATCATCGGCGTGGAGCCCGCGGGTGCGGCGTCCATGCATGCTGCTCTGGAGGCGGGTCAGCCGATGTCGCTGGCGAAGGTCGATCCCTTCGTGGACGGTACGGCGGTGGGCCGGGCGGGCGCGCTGCCTTTCTATATCGCCTCGCAGTTCGTCGACTGTGTGCTGGTCGTGCCCGAGGGCGCGGTGTGCACGGAAATGCTGGAGCTGTACCAATCCGACGGCGTCATCGCCGAGCCCGCAGGCGCCCTCGCGTCGACGGCCGCTCACGTGTACCTGACGGATCCGGCGGATCGCAAGGCCCTGCTGGGCCGCTCCGACGGCGCGATCGTGTGCGTCGTGTCGGGCGGCAACAACGACCTGACGCGCTACGCGGAGGTCATGGAGCGTTCTCTGCGCCACGAGGGGCTGCGTCACTACTTCCTCGTGACGTTCCCGCAGCAGCCGGGCATGCTGCGCATGTTCCTGGAGGATGTGCTGGGTCCCGCGGACGATATCGTGCACTTCGAGTACACGAAGAAGAATAACCGCGAGCTGGGGCCGGCCCTGGTGGGTATTGATCTGACGAACCCGGATGATATCAACGGGTTGCGTCATCGGATGGAGGCCTCTCCCCTGCACGTGGAGGAGCTGCCGTTGGATTCTGAGATCACGCGGCTCGTGATCTAAGAGAGGGCTCAGCGTCGCAGAGGGGCGCGGCTTCGATGGACGAGGCCGTGGCCCCTCTCTTTTGTTGCTGTCCGCGGGCGCGTGTCCGGGATGGGAGCCGCCCCGGATTGAAGCATGGGCCGTGCGGGCGGTGGCGCGCCTGGCTGTGGGCGGCGGGGGCCGCGGCGCGGAGGGGATCAGGCGGCGAGGGCGACGGGGCGGGTGACGCGCACGCGCACCGCGGGCGTGGAGTTGAAGCGGTAGCCTTGGCCGCGCACCGTCGAGATGAGGTCGGGCAGGATGGAGAGCTTCTTGCGCAGGCGTCGGATGTGGGCGTCGACGGTGCGCGAGTCGGCTCCGAGCTCAGAGTCGGCCCACACGGACGCGAAGAGCTCGTCGCGGGTGACGGCGCGGTCGGCGTTGGATGCCAGATGGGCCAGGAGGTCGTGTTCCTTGGCAGAGAGCCCGGCGTCGCTGCCGTCGAGGGTGACCTGGCCGCGGTCGATGTCGATGTCGATGCGGGAGGAGCTCAGGCGCAGGCCGGCGAGGACGTCAAGGAATTCCTCGTAGGAGGTGGGGCGGTCGTCGGCGGCGCGGACGGAGGAGACGGGGGTGTTGACGAGGGTCATGGGTGTATCCGATTCTTCGGGGCCGCACTCCCACT
>ENA-OWLX01001166-OWLX01001166.1-metagenome-genome-assembly--contig:-NODE-1166-length-10079-cov-3.966281_pt1 | contig 10079 bp, 7 predicted proteins | sample MGYA00245351_ERZ651106 | MGnify/ENA primary metagenome ERZ651106 (study PRJEB26857, sample SAMEA4031768) | metagenome | biome: human; feature: oral; material: saliva | place: Philippines | collected 2014... | reverse complement strand
CTAAGGGGTACCGCCCGTTCCTCAAGCCCCAGGGCTCTTGGAATAAAGACGCATACATCAGCGATTTCCTGGGCCAGCTTCTTAGCCAGGGTCTCATCCTTCATTCGTACGAGGCCGAAAACCGTGGAGGAATAACTCTTGTCTTTGATACAGGTTTCCATCCAAAACTTGGCAAAGGTCTTCCATTCCAGCCGAAGCAGCATTTGTTCCAGCGCTAAGGTTTCCGGACTTTTGGCAAAGGCCAGCATGGTGCTTTCCAGGCTTTGTCCCTCCGGTATTTCCGGAATATCCAGATTCTGCAGGGTAAGGTTTACAATCGCTGCATCACTTAAAGGAATGTCCTCTCTCTTCCGTTCTTCCCCGGTCTTCTTTTCCGGCAAATGAAAGTTGTCCAACTGCTGAGACACCCATTTCTGCATTTTCTTTTTATTCCAAAAGGAAATGCCGGTACGTCCGGAAATTAAAATTTCCATCCAGGCCGCCATAAAATTGTCTTTAATCTGCAAGGGCTTTCCCCTTTGCGTTTCTACGAACTTATCCAAATTTTCCTTTTGTAAAATAGGATAACGAAAGCGAAGGGTTTCCAGGCGTTTTCCTTCTACCAGCTTTTCCTCCATATCCTCTGTCCTTTTGATTTTTTCAATCACCAGGGCAAAGCGCTTGACCACATCCCTTTCCTCATAAAAGCTTTTGGGCCAGTCTGAAAAAGGATTCCTTTCTTCCTTCACTTCACTTTGCAATAACATTTCTTCTCCTCATTCATGCTTCGTTCATATTTTGTTAGCACAATGTTTACAGCATAAACATAGTTTATTCACTCTTGACTTTTATACTGCATTACAGATAACGAAGTACTCGTTATCCACTAAATAAGATTTTTTTCATAATACTCGGCCGGGGCTTCCGTAAGGACGCTCCGGCCTCCTCCCTTTTATAGGAGACAGGAGAACTGTCCTAATCATAAATTCCAAAAGCTTCCGGGCTGTAAAAAATCAGAGTAGCTTATACTACACAAACAGCCATTCTGATTTTTTACAAGTCTTTTTTATTTCTCCGCTTCTTTAGCAGATTCTGTTTCTTCTTCCCTCTTTCCGTAAACTTTCTCTTCAAAGGGATCTCTCACTTCCACCTTCTTTTCATAGAGTCGGAAAATCCGTTTGAAAAAGGCGGAATTCATCCAGGCAATCAAAGGGTAGCCTAAAACAAAAAATACCGGCGTAAACATAGGCATAACTAAAATCAAAAAATAGCTTCCCACAACCAGCAAGACATCCGCAACAATCATGCCAAGAGTATAGGGAAGATGGCGAATGGACATTAGTAAGGCATGAATCAAGGTCCTTTGCCAGGTGTTATCAAAGCGGGAAAGCAGGGGCCAGACATAGAGAAAAACAAATAGCCACAATAAAAGCAACGCATCCGTAATCCCCCGGAAAAGAAAGCGTAATGCCGTATTATCAGCAAAAATCATGGAGAAAAAGCGATGATCCAAGAGAAGAATCACCAAAATCGGCAGTAAAATCATCCAGAGAATAATGCCCTCCTTTAAATTTTGTTTAAAGGAATGCATAAACATCCTGAAATTGCCCCGATCCTCCTCATGCACAATCTTAATGGTGCAGTAATATAAAGCCGTTGTAGACGCCCCTAGTGTCACAATGGGCAAAGAAAATAGAATCCATAAAAGATTCAAAACCATCATGTCCGCCAATCGACCTACAAATCGCCACACATCATTATCATAATTAAAAAAGCCTTGAAACATCTAACGCTATTCCTTCCTAACTCCTTTAAATATTTCCCTCTTCTCCCTCTTGCCTTGCTCTTCTAATTCCAAAAGGTAAGCCTTTGCATCCTTTAAAAAGCTGAGACTAATCAGTAAAATCACCAATCCTATGGGAAAAGCCGCAATAATGGAGACAGACTGCAAGTTTACCATAGAACTTTCGGAAAAGACTAGTGCCAAAGGCAGTAAAATCAATAAAATCGCCCAAAAGCCCTGTACCTTTCTGGATGGCTCCTGCCCCTCCGGAAGGCTTTTATAGCTATACTGTGCCGCCACCAATGCGATAGAATCAAAGGATGTGGCATAAAAGGCAATCATGGTCAAAAGAAGCAGGATAAATACCAGTCCGGGAAGCGGCAGGGTTTCCAACATTTTCACCACCGTAAGATAGAGGGAACCATTCTCCTGATAGAGCTGTAACACCGGCAATTTATGGAAAACCTCCAGGGACAACGAAAAATTCCCTAAAACAATGAAGCTTACATAGGTACTGCCGATGCCGAAAATGTATCCTCCCATAATGGTTTGTCGTATGGTTCTTCCCCGACTGATACTTCCGATAAAGAAGGGAGAAGCCACGCACCACACCATCCAATAGGCCCAGTAGAAAATCGTCCAGTTTTCCGGAAAATGATTTTCCCCTAGAGGATCCGTATAAGTTGCCATGGAGAAAAAGTGCTCTATCATCTTTCCCAGAGCATTCATTCCATTTTTTACGATAAAGGAACCTACACCGCTTCCGAAGAAAATGTAGAGAAGCAGGGCATAAAACAGCCAGGTACAAAGTTTTGCCAAAAAGGAAACGCCGTCCATTCCCTTTAATACTGCAAAGGTATAAACTACACAGGTGGCAATCAATATAATTAAGGTAAGCTCTCTGGTGGACAGCCCGCTGGGGATAAGCTTCTTAATGATTTCCGACATCAGGGGAGTGGCCACCGAAAAAGTGGTGGCTGTTCCTGCAAGAAGGGCAAAAACCGCCAGTAAATCAATTCCCCTTCCCGCCAGACCGTCGGTGTGTTTTCCCAAAATAGCTCTGCAGGCTTCCGAATATTTCTGCCGGCTTCTTTTCCGTACATGGAGCATAAAGCCGAAGGCTGCCGCCAGCACCAGATAAAATCCCCAAGGAATGGGACCCCAGTGGAAAAGGGTGTAAATACTGCTCCAGTCTGACAACTTTCCCAGGGACTGGACATAGGGATCATTGGCATAAAGAATCCATTCTCCGAAGGAATAAAAGAGAATATCCGCTGCAAGTCCTGCGGTAAACATCATACTTCCCCAGGTAAAAAAAGAGTACTTCGGCTTTTCGTCAGGCTCTCCCAAAACAATATTTCCTAAGGGTGAAAAGGCGATATAAAAGGAGAGTAAGAAAATGAAAAGGCCTATTCCCAGGTAGTAAACGGAAAACTCCCGCCCCAAAAAGCCTCGAATGGAGGATAAAATCTGATTGGAATGCTCCGGAAACAGAAAAAATGCAAAACACAAAAGAAGCAGAATACATAGGGGAATTCCGCTAATCCCATAGTCTATAGAATTCTTCGGACTTTCTTTTCCGGGCTTATTCACCGAAGCAACTTTCCTGATTTCCTTCTCCCTTTCTTCCCCACATTCTTCCTTTGTTTCTTTATCAGCTTCCTCTATAAATTCTTCCTTTGTTTCTTTATCAGCTTCCTCTATAAATTCTTCCTTTGTTCCTTTTTCAATTTCTTCCTTGATGGCTTCCTTGATGGCTTTCTCCATTTACTTCTTCTCCTTCTCCTCTAACAAGCGCTGGCTGTCTTCTCTGCGTACTTTTTGATAAGGCAAGCGAATAATCTTTTTATTTTCCCCCTCATCTTCCGCAGCTTTTTTTCCGGTACCAAGACGATAGGCCAGCTGAAACAGGGCCTTGGCCTGACCCTGTTCATCATTATACACCGTTCCCATCAAATTTCCCTTTTTTACCGCCTCTAATCCCACTGTGGTGCCGTCTATTCCGTAAATAAAGGGTCTTTTATCCTTAGGCAAACCGATTTTGTCATAGGCATCCAAAACCCCTAAGGCCATATCATCATTGTTGGAAAGAATCAATTCAATCCGATCTTGAAACTCCGGATAAAATTGCATCATCTTACTCTGGGCTTCTGCCCGGCTCCAGTTGGCAATGGCGTAGGACAGCTTTTCCATGGGAATACCCTGCTGCATCAAGGTATTGACAGAATACTCTGTCCGGACAATGGCATCCTGATGGCCGGCCTCTCCTTCAAACATCAGATACTGAATCACGCCGTCACCGTTTTTATCTACTCTGGGGGACAGAATCAGCTGTTTCTTTTCCGCGCCTTCCTCTGGGGTGGTCCGGCTTTCTTCAGGAGAAGCCTCCCGTTCCAGGATTTCTAAATCCTCCCGACTTTTTTGCAGAACAAAGTCTTGAATTTCCTCGGCATTTCCGGCCTTATCTTGACTCTTTTCGGAAGCTTCCTCCTCATCTTCCGGTGAAGCAAGAGGCACCTCCGGGGTGGGTTTTTCCGGTTCCTCGGAAAGAATATCCTCCGCCGCCATCTCCCCCTGCAAAACGCCGGATTGCTTGGCATCCGCCCCGACGTAATACAACTGATTCCATTGGGCCAGATCCTCATCTACCAATTCTCTGTTAAAGAAAATGATGGGGACATTCTTCTTTTTTGCCATATCGATAATTTCTGAAGGAGCGGTTCTATCCACCAGATTTACACAAAGAACATCACAGTCCTTCTCCAGCATTTCCTCTACCTGTTCATTTTGCAGAGGCTGGCTTCCCGCTGCATTGTAGCGAAACAGGCCTATTTCTACTCCCTCCGCTCTTTTTTTACTGATTTCCTTCTCAAAGGCCGTCATATACCCGGACAGAAAGGTATCGTAGCTGTCGTAAATCGTAACTCCGATTTGAAGCTTTTTCTTTTCCTTGCTTTCTTCCTTCCTTTGACAGGCGGAAAGAAGGGGCAACAAACAAATGGACAGGGAAAGGCAGACTGCCATAGCTTTCCTTAGCCCGGTTCCCTGTCTCTTACTGTGTCTTCTACTTTCTTCCGCTTTACCGATATAATCCTTTTTGTCCGCCAATTTCATGCTTTTCTTCTCCCCCTGACAGAGATTTTTCCTTCAGGGGCACTCCTTCTCCATTTTTATGCGTTACTGCTTTAGCTATTTCTTTTAGTCCCCGGTGGGAAAGAGAATTCGTTCTATTTCCTCACTATACATATTTTCCCCGGTAACCATATAAAAATTCACCACTCTATCCTCTGTTGTTTTTCGCTTTTTGGAAAGCTTATACCACAGATCCTCCATGGCATAATAAGCCATGGTGTATTGATCAATCACGGCCAGACAACGGATAACTCCCGTATCCAAGGCATAAACCACCTCTCGGGAATTTCCTACGCCGTAAAGCTCCACGTAACGCCTACCGGTTTCCTTCAAATAGCGGGATGCCATCTCCAGACTGTCATTTTCCAAAGCCACAATCAAATCCACACTTCTCTTGTGATTGGCCTTTACCATATCCTCCTGAATTTTTCCCCTATCCGGAAGCACCCAGGCAATTTCCTGTCCCCCTGCCTCCAAAACCGAGAGAAGACTATGTAGTCTTCTTTGCATATTGCCCTTATTCTGGTTTCCCGCCAGAATACCGATGCGTTTTTTCTCCTTGTGCAGGGTGGAGTGTAAAACCTGTTCCGCCAAAGCCTTCCCCAGTGCTTCCTCCTCCACATTGACAGAAGAAATATTTAAGCCCGGTTCCGTCGTTTCCTTCTGGGAATCCACCAGCATAATCTCCGCATTTTTCCCTAAAGCATTTAAAAGAGGGCCGGTTCCTTCCGTAGCTCTAAGCTCCGCGATGATGCCGTCCGCTCCGCTTTGAATCTCCCTTTGTATACTGATATTTTCCTGCTGAATGGAAACCAGACGATCGGTGGAAACAAAGCTGTATTCCATGTTGTAAGCTCGTCCTGCTGCAGTAAGTCCCATTTTAAAACCGGACCATGCATCGGAATTGCTATGGTCCACTACTACGGAAACCTTGAAACGCTCCGGATCATTTTCCCCTAACAGCCTTCCCACGGACAAAAACAGGAGAAGCAGGGCTACCACAAAAAGGCCTGTGGTAAATATGCTGTTTTCTTTCATTCCTTCTCCCCCTCTTGTGATCCGCTGTGAAAATTCTCTGTACTATGATGCATATTTCCATGCTCCAAGCTCTTTTGATTTTCTTCCGTAAAAGGAATAGCCGGTAGAAGCACCTGCACATCCGTTCCCTCATCCGGTGCACTGATGACTCTCAAACCGTAAATAGAGCCGAAACGAAGCTGGATACGGCGATGCACATTGATGACTCCTACGCCGGAACCTCTCTTTTTCTGGCTGGAGAAGCTGGAATAGTCACTTTCCGTCTTTTCCAGGAGGGCTCTGGCCTTATCCTCCGTCATACCGAAGCCGTTGTCCTTCACGGAAAGCAGTACGGAACGTCTGCCGTCCTCTTCTTCCTGAATCCTTCCGCTGACCAAAATCTCTCCATCCTCATCCATTCCCTCCATGCCGTGGTAGATGGCATTTTCCAGGATGGGCTGTAAAATCAGTTTTACGGTAAGGCAGGACAGCACCTCTTCCTCCACATCAAAATACACTGTAAACTTATTCTTAAAACGGATTTTTTGGATATTCATATAGTTTTTCGCATGCTGAATCTCCTGGGAGAGAGGGATAATGTTCTTTCCGGCAGAGAGGGAAATGCGGAAAAAGCTGGCCAGCTGGGTCACCATAAACACCGCGTCTTCCCGCTTTCCGCTTTCAATCATCCATACCACGGATTCCAAGGTATTGTAGAGGAAATGAGGATTAATCTGGGATTGCAAAGCATCCATCTCACTCTGCCTTTTTTCCTCTTGCTGCCGGATTCTCTCTTCCGTCAGTTCGTCGATTCTTTGCAGGGACTGTAAGAGGCTTTCTCCCAAATGGACAATTTCCGTACTTCCATAGGAAGAAATTTCCTCCATGGTGGGACGTTTCACTCCCATATTGCCTAAATCTTCATTTAACTTACGGATGGGGTAGGAAAGTCTCAGAGAAATCACCTGATTCATGACAAGGGCAATCAGAAGGGTCACGGAAATAACAATGAAAACGTAGTACAACATTCCTCCGGTAGCAAACACATCGCTTCCTTCTTCCAATACAGACACCAGCTTCCAGCCTGTATAGCCGATGGTGTCCACCACTATGGTTTTTTCTTTTCCGTTACTTTTCAGACGATGGATGCCGTCTTCCTGCCCAACGGCAAGCTCCGTATCCTCCTTGGCGTGTCCTCGATAAATTTCTCGAATCTTGGGATGATAAATCAGTTTTCCTCGCTTATCACAGAGATAAAAATACCGCTTTCCGTTAACCTGATTCAGCTTTTCCATCATTCGCTCAATCATTTTGTAATCCATGTCTACCAGAAGTACACCGCTGTCGCTTCTGCCTTCAAAGCTTAGTTCCACCACACGGCTTAAAGAAATGACCCAACGAGTGCGGTAGGAAGGATCATCAAAAAGATTCTGCACATGGGGTAGAGAAAAATGTAGGTTTTCCACCTGCTGCACCGCTTCCCGATACCAATCCTGCTCCGTTACCTTTCGATTTTTCTTCTCTGCGGAAATGGGCACCGCTGCAATGTATTTTCCCTGGGCGGAAAAAAGGGCAACGGAAACCAGGCTGTCCTTGTGGGCTTCATACAGCAGATTCATCTCCTGATTCAGTTTGCTATAATCCACATCCGTACCCTTAACAACATTGTAATAAAGAGCATCGGAAATTCTACGCATACTAAGAAGGTATTCCTCCAATTGAATACCTCCCTGCTTTAAAAGCTGCTCGGATTGGTTCTCTTGATTCATGCGAAGACGTATAGAAAACTGCGCATAAAGCACACTGGATAGAAATAGAATCAGAAAAATGGAAAAAATCATAAAGCTCATTAAGAGCATATTGTGAAAGGAACGAAGTGGTGAAGTAATAGAAAAGGGAAAGAGAACCCCCTTTTGCAAAAAAACATCAGACAATAGATTTTTTTTGAGACGTTTTTTCTCCAAGGAAATCCACCTCCCCTATACTTAGAAGGATTCTACAGTCCTTCTTTTCCCTTACTGTTGGATTTATATTTTGACGGAGACATTCCGAATTTCTTCTTAAAGGCGTAGCTGAAGTAATTCGGATCCGAGTATCCTACCGCCTCGGCAATAATATAGGTCTTCTCCTCCTCTTCCATCAAAAGGCGGAGAGCTTTTTCCATACGATAATCCGTAAGGTAGTTAATAAAACTTTTTCCGGTTTCCCGTTTAAAGACAGTGGAAAAATATGCTGCCGATACATGGAGCTCTTGAGAAAGAGCCTCCACTGTCAAATCCTTATCCATGTAATGACTGTGCACATGCTCCACCGCCTTCTTGACAAAGGACTTGGTTTTATCACTTCGCATCTCCTGAATGATGATCTGCATTTTCTTGCAAATCTCCTTCATCCACTGAGAAAGCTCTGCCAGACTGAACTGTTGCACCTTCTGGTACACATCTTCTTCCTTTGGAAAAATCAGACCGGTATCCACCTGATTGGCCAAGAGGAACTTATGCATATTGGTCACCAGATCCATTAAGAAGAAATGGTATTCCTGCAAAGAAGGAGAGTCCAGACGGCTGTTCTCTATATAAAGATCAATACATTTCTCCAGCTCTTCTTCAGAGGACATCCGGATACTTCGATAAATATCCAAAAGCCTTTCCTCATCAATAATCTCTTTATTAACCGTATGCTCTTCTTTATCCTCTAAACCGATTTCGCTGATGGCAATAGCCTTTCCTCTACCGTAAAGTACTCGATAAGCCACCGCATCTCTGGCCCCTAAATAAGAAAGCGGTAAATCCATTAAATTGGATACGGTTTTGCCGATTCCTGCTGTTACCGTTGCCTTACAAATATGTCTAGCCATGCGGCAAAGAATCTCACAGTCATCCGTAAGCCTTAAACTGTCCTTCTCCTGATCCAATTGGGCAATAAATAGTGTATGTCCAAGATAAGTAAAGAAGCAGGGACGCCAGTTCTTTTGCAGCCGCTCTTCCGCCAGCTTCCGAATGGACATGGTAATCAAAAGAGGATTAATGCCCTCCGGAGACAGGCTCAAGCTGTTATGCAGAATCACCACCGCATAATACTTTCCGGGAAGAGAAATCTGATAATCTAACAGTGCGCTTTCCAAATCCTGTTGGGGCAAAGTTCCTTCGATTAAAGAGGTATATAAGCTTTCCTGCAAAATCGGAAGACTTTCCAAATAGTAATTTTTCAGACGATGAATACTTTGCTTTTCATCAAATTCCTGATCCAAGGCCTCATGCACCTTCTGGAATACCCTGGACAGTTCTCCCGCGTCCACAGGCTTCAACATGTATTCCTCAGCCTCCAAACGGATGGCTTCCTTGGCATACTCGAACTCGTCAAAGCCGGAAAAAATGATAATCTTAATAGAGGGATATAACTCCTTCAGACGATGGGAAAGAGTTAATCCGTCCATATAGGGCATCTTAATATCAGTAAGTACCACATCGATTTGCTTTTCTTCCGCCATTTCCAAAGCTTCCAAACCGTTCTTGGCATAACCGACCAGAGAATACCCTAGACGATCCCAATCAATCTTTTGGACTATGGCCTCCACTACATCCTCTTCATCATCTACTAATAACACGGAATATTTTTTCATTAGTGTTTGTCTCCAACATATTTCTCTTCTAACGTTCTAAATCGCACAGCCATCACCAGGGTGCCCAAAACAATCAGTCCGATGCCTAAAAGAGGATGAACAATCATTAATATGGAAGACAACAGAGAAATACCTGCAAAAATCAGAATCAAAATTCCCGCCTCTTTACTATAAGCTTCCCGATCCCGCACGGGAGGACGTCCCTTGGGACGAATACTCTCCACATCTTTAAAAACCAACAGCTTAACGGCGTAATACAATAAAATCGCAGTAAATAAAAGGGGCAAGCCCATTTCCTGTCCTATTCTTTCCAACATTCCTGCTTTTCTTCTCCTTTAATTGCTATTTCTTTTCCAACTCCGGCAGAAAAAAAGCGTAGAATTGGGCACTATATCTTCTTCTCTTATCCCCAATATAGCCTATCCTCCTGTTTTTCACCAGTGCGGAGGGCGCATTGTAAGAAAATCTTTCGCGAGGCAAGCTTGGAAATATTAGAAATATTCTGTGAAAACTTAAAAAATAGTTTTTTATCAAAAGTATTAAATA
>ENA-OWLX01001164-OWLX01001164.1-metagenome-genome-assembly--contig:-NODE-1164-length-10080-cov-3.706534_pt1 | contig 10080 bp, 9 predicted proteins | sample MGYA00245351_ERZ651106 | MGnify/ENA primary metagenome ERZ651106 (study PRJEB26857, sample SAMEA4031768) | metagenome | biome: human; feature: oral; material: saliva | place: Philippines | collected 2014... | reverse complement strand
CTTCAGCCAAGGGGTATCGGTTTTATGTTGACTGTCTGTTGCAACCGTCAAAGGTTACAAAAGATGATAAACGGCTTGTACAGACATGGCTCGGGGATCGAGCGGATAATGCGGATCAACTCTTTCGCTCAACGGCACAGGTTCTGGCGAAGATAACTCATAATGTGAGCTTTGTCGTCACATCCGGGCAAAGCGGTGCCAGATTGAAATACGTCCGCTTTTTACCTTTAGACGACAGGCGAGCTATTATGTTGGTTGTCAGCGATACGGGCCAGGTGGAAGACAGCATTTATGCCAAGCCGGCCCATGTCGAGATAGACGAGTTGAACGTATTGGCACAGAAATTGACAGAGCGCTTGGCCGGCATGCAGCTAAGTAAGATTACGACACAAGTGTTGGATCGTTTCAGAAATGATATTGTCGACGATATTGATTTATATAAGGCGGCATTTCGAAATCTGCAACGGGCTTTTCGGAAGCAGGATTTATACCAGGGCGGGGCTACGGAGTTGTTGAATACTCCCGAGTTTCGCGACATGGATAAGGCACGCTCCCTTTTCAGTATGCTGGAAGAAAGGGAAAGGGTAATCCATCTTCTCGGCAAGGAAACGGAAGAAAAAAATCCTGTCGTCCGCATAGGCGATGCACGAACTCCCGCACCTTTAAATGATTGCAGCATTATTGAGGCTACATTCAGGCAAAGGGATGAGGTAGTCGGAAAAATTGCCGTTCTCGGGCCGACGCGAATGGAATATGCCAAAATAATCGGCTTGCTCGATTTTATGAAAGAGCATGTAGTGCAAATCTTGTCGTACCATCATGAAGACACGTAGGAGGTATATTGGATGAGCGAAAGTGAGGAAAAAAACACGCAAGAAAAGGCGGCTGTCGAAGAACCGGTAGTTGAAGAGGTCGTTGAAGATGTTGTAGATGATACGGCACAGACGGAATCTCAAGACGCGGGTCAGACGGATGGGGCTGAAGCCAAGGCTCAAGAATTTCAAGAGAAGTTCATGCGTCTGCAAGCCGATTTTTCAAATTATAAAAAGCGTTCTTCAGCTGAGCGTTTGCAAGTAGCCGGCGTTATCAAGGGAGAACTCATCAGTACGTTACTTCCTGTAATGGATAACTTTGAACGGGCTTTAAACGTACCGCAAGAAAAGCAAAGTGAAGAAGTAAGACCTTTTATTGAAGGATATGAAATGATTTACAAACAATTGGCCGGAGTTTTGGAAAAGGCGGGCGTCCGTAAGATCGAAGCTCTTGATAAACCTTTTGATCCGAACTATCACCAGGCGGTCATGAGAGTGCCTGCCGAAGGGGTAGCTAACGATACAATAGTAGAAGTGTTGCAAGACGGATATCTTTTAGGCGATAAAACGCTTCGACCGGCCATGGTAAAAGTAGCATTTAACGGTTAAATAATCGTGTATATATTGAGGAGGAATTCAGAATGGCAAAAGTTATAGGTATTGATTTAGGTACGACAAACTCCGTAGTCGCTGTTATGGAAGGCGGCGAACCTACGGTTATTACCAACTCGGAAGGTTCTCGTTTAACACCGTCCGTAGTAGGTTTTTCAAAAACCGGTGAACGTCTTGTAGGGGAATTGGCAAAGCGCCAGGCTATTTCCAATCCTGAAAATACGGTAGCTTCTATTAAACGTCACATGGGTGAAAGCTATACCGTAAAGATTGAAGGTAAAGATTATACGCCTCAGGAAATTTCGGCTATGATCTTGCAGAAATTAAAAGAAGATGCCGAATCGTATTTGGGCGAAAAGGTAACGCAGGCTGTTATTACAGTTCCGGCTTATTTCTCCGACAGCCAACGCCAAGCAACAAAAGACGCCGGTAAGATTGCAGGCCTCGATGTATTGCGTATTATCAACGAACCGACGGCGGCAGCTCTTGCATACGGCCTTGATAAGGGCGGTGAAGGTAAGATCCTCGTATTCGACTTGGGCGGCGGTACATTCGACGTATCTATCCTCGAATTGGGGGACGGTGTCTTTGAAGTTAAGGCAACGAACGGTAATACTCACTTGGGCGGTGACGATTTCGATAACGCCGTTATGAACTGGCTGGTAGAAGAATTTAAGAAACAAACGGGCATCGACCTTTCACAGGATAAGATGGCTGAACAGCGCTTGAAAGATGCGGCTGAAAAAGCAAAAATTGAATTGTCTACTGTTATGTCGACAAACATTAACTTGCCGTTCATTACGGCAGATGCCAGCGGTCCGAAACACTTGGATCTTACGCTGACGCGGGCTAAATTCAATGAATTGACGTCAGACCTCGTACACGCTACGATGGAACCGACTCGCCAAGCTATTAAAGATTCGGGTCTTTCCATTGATGAAATTGATAAAATCATCCTCGTCGGCGGTTCCAGCCGTATTCCGGCCGTTCAGGAAGCTATTAAAAATATTCTCGGAAAAGATCCGGATAAGGGCATTAACCCCGATGAATGCGTAGCTATCGGTGCGGCTATTCAAGCAGGAGTTCTCGTAGGCGATGTTAAGGATGTATTGCTTCTCGATGTTACTCCCTTGTCTCTCGGTATTGAAACTATGGGCGGTATCTTCACGAAGATTATTGAACGCAACACGACCATTCCGACGGAAGGCAAACAAATCTTCTCGACAGCTATGGATAACCAACCGTCCGTTGATGTTCATGTCTTGCAGGGCGAACGTGAAATGGCCGCAGACAACAAAACGTTGGGCCGTTTCGAATTGTCCGGTATTCCTGCGGCTCCCCGTGGAGTACCTCGCATCGAAGTTGCCTTCAACATCGATGCCAACGGCATTGTCAATGTATCGGCAAAGGACCTCGGCACAGGTAAGGAACAGAAAATTACCATTACGTCTTCGTCCGGTCTCGACCAGAGTGAAATCGACCGCATGGTAAAAGAAGCGGCTGCTCATGAAGCGGAAGATAAGAAGCGTAAAGAAGGTATTGAAGCTAAGAATAATGCTGATTCCCTCGTATATCAGGCTGAAAAGACGCTGAAGGAAGTCGGTGATAAAGCCGATCAGACTAAGGTTTCGGAAGTTAAAGATAAGATTGCCGCTTTGAAAGAAGCACTTAAGAGCGAAGATACGGAACAGATTAAAGCCGCATCTGAAGCATTGACGAAACCGCTTTATGATTTAACCGGCGATATGTATAAGCAGGCTGAAGCACAACAACAGGCTCAGCAGTCATCCGGTCAGGAACAGGCACAGGAATCGACGAGTGCCGGTGACGACAATGTAGTCGATGCGGATTACCAAGTCGTAGATGATGATAAGAAATAAGAAGTAAGAAAAGGGGCAGCTCGGAATGAGTAAAAAGGATTATTATGAATTGCTCGGTGTATCGAAAGATGCGAGCGAGGCTGATATAAAAAAGGCGTTCCGAAAACTGGCCATAAAATATCATCCTGATAAAAACCGGGATAACCCGGAAGAAGCGGAAAAAAAGTTTAAAGAAATCAATGAAGCATACAGTGTTCTTTCCGATAAGGACAAACGGGCACAGTATGATCAGTTCGGACCCGACGCCTTCCAAAACGGAGGCGCCGGTGCCGGCGGTTTCGGCGGCTTTGGCGGCTTCGGTCAGGGAGGTTTCGGCCAGGGCGGATTCCAGGGTGACTTTAGCGGATTCGGTGATATTTTCGACTCCTTCTTCGGCGGCGGTCGTGCGCAACGACAGAATGGACCCGAACGAGGTGCCGATTTACGATATGACTTAGACATTACTTTTAAGCAAGCCGTTTTCGGTGATGAAACGGAAATCCAGATACCGAAGGATGACACATGTGACCATTGTCACGGTAACGGTGCCGAACCGGGAAGCAAGGTGGATACTTGTCCGGAATGTCACGGTACGGGACAACAAAGGGTCGTGCAAAATACTCCCTTCGGGCAGATGGTCAATGTTCGTACGTGTTCTCATTGTGGCGGTACAGGTAAGATTATTGAAAAGAAATGTAAGAAATGCCACGGAACAGGTACGATTCGTGTGCGTAAAAAGATTAAAGTCAAGATTCCCGCAGGCATCGATGACGGTCAACGATTGCGCATAGCCGGTGAAGGTGAACCGGGAGTGCGCGGCGGCGGTCGCGGTGACTTGTATGTATACATTTTCGTGCGTAAAGATCCGAACTTTGTTCGTCGCGGTAACGACATTATTTCGCAGCAGACCGTCAGCTTTACTCAGGCCGCACTGGGTGCGACTATTCGTGTAGAGACTATGGACGGTAAAATTGACTTGAAAATCCCTGCAGGAACACAGACCGGAACCTTGTTCCGTATTAAGGGCAAGGGGGTTCCCGTTCTCGGGTCCAAGGATCGTCGCGGCGATCATCATGTTCAGGTCAATGTTGTCGTGCCGAAACGCCTCAACTCGGAACAGAAACGGTTGCTTAAAGAATTCGGCATAGCCGGTGGAGAAGATTGGCTTGTTGAAGATGAAAGTAAGGGTAAAAAAGAAAAAAATAAAAAAGAAGGAATCTGGGACAGGTTGACGAAAATAGTCCGTAACAGATGTATCGGATACAGTCAATTTGCAGCCGGAATGTAGGTCTTACAGGCTGCGGACAACGAGTTTGTTCGCAGCCTTTTTGTCGTATAAAGGAGAGGTGTATATGGAGTGGACGGAAATAGGATTACACGTACCGGTTGAAAGTGCCGACAGTGTTTCATCCCTTATTTGGGAATCCTTGGTGAATGTATCCGTAACAGACGGAGAAACGGATGAAAAGGGCATGAAATCTCTGACTGTGTATACGGAAGCTGAGGGACAACGTGTGGCTGAAGAAATTCGTCGACTCTTAGATTCTTTGTGGCAGGAACATACATGGCAAGACTATGATTTGACCGTTCGGCAAGGTGAGGGAACGGACTGGTTATATGCATGGCAGGAGTTCTTTCATCCTAAAAAAGTATCTGCACGTTTTTGGGCGGCACCGGTAGGAGCGTCCGTGTCGGTCCGAGAAGGTGAGGAAGTTATTCGTATCGAGCCGGGAGCTTCCTTCGGCAGCGGATTTCATGAAACAACTTGCATGTGTATTCGTTTCCTGGAAGACTTTGTTAAACAGGGACAAGTCGTATACGATGTCGGTACGGGTACCGGTATTCTGGCTATTGCAGCTGCCAAGTGCGGAGCTTCTACGGTGCGGGCCGGCGATTACGATGAGCAGGCTGTAGAACAGGCTCGACTGAATATAAAATTAAATGCTGCAGATGCCTGTACGACCTTGGCTGTCAGTGACCTGTTAGAACAAATGGTGCCTCGAGGAGAAAAGGCTGATCTTATTGTAGGAAACCTGGTTACGGACCTGATTCTTCGTTTGTTGCCGAATTTAAAAGATTACTTAAAAGAAGGCGGTCTGTTCATTACGAGCGGTATTATTGATGAACGCGTAGGAGAAGTCATAAACTATGCTGAAAGATACGGTTTTTCCGTTGAACGGAAAGCATTTGAAAACGGTTGGTATGCCCTCGTGTTAAGGAGTATATAATGCGTAAATTATTTACAGATTTTCCTATAGAAGGGGAATTCTATTTATCCCCCGAGGACTCTCGCCATGTTGTTCGCGTATTGCGTCACGTTACGGGAGATGTTCTTACCGTATCGGATGGTACGGGGATTGCCTATACTTGTCTTATTGCAGATACGGCCGGTGAAAGGGTCTTGATGCGGCCGTTGAAGAAGATTGTACCTGAAGATGAAACAGAGCGACATGAGCTGATTTTAGCTGCCGCTTTGTTGAAAAATGATCGTTTCGACTGGTTGGTTCAAAAGGCTACGGAGTTGGGGGTAGACCGCGTCGTTCCTATACAAATGAAACACTGTGTAGTAAAATTAGATGAAAAACGTCGTAAAGAACGTTGTGCAAGATGGCAGAAAATAGCCCTCGAGGCGGCAAAGCAATGTGGTCGTACTCGAGTCCCTTCCGTTGATGAAGTGAGGACCTTAAAAGAACTTATACAAGAATACGACCGGTACTTTTTCTTTATCCCTTACGAAGGGGAAGAAAAAGCGGCACGGATTGCCGTTGAGCGGGCGGCCGGGGAAGATACTGTGATCTGTATCGGTCCGGAAGGCGGATACGCTCCGGAAGAAATAGAGGAGCTTACGTCATCTTGCGAACAATATGCCGTCGTATCTCTCGGCAAAAGAATTATGAGAGCAGAAACGGCGGCTTTGGCGGCTTGTTCCGTCATTATGTATGAAAGAGGATTTGTTTAATGCCGACTATTGCTTTTACTACTCTGGGATGCAGGGTGAACCAATATGATACGGACAGTATGCGCGGTCTTTTTGCTGCCGCAGGTTATGAAGAAGCGGATTTTAGCGGTCCGGCCGATGTATACGTTATCAACACTTGTTCCGTCACCCATGTAGGTGAAAAAAAGTCGCGTCAAATTATACGTCGTGCCAAACGAAATAATGCCGACGGCCTTGTTATTGTCACGGGTTGTTATGCTCAGTTATCTCCCGATGTATTGTCAGCCATTCCCGGCGTGGATGCCGTTATCGGGACGAACGAACGAAAGCGCATCGTTCAAGTTGTCGAATCGTTACGTAACGAACGAAGCGGGCGGACTGTCCGGGCGGTACATGACATTATGGGAAGAGATGAGTTTGAAGAAATCCCTCTTTATCCGTCGGCAGTAGAACATACGCGGGCAGATTTAAAAATTCAGGAAGGGTGCAATAATTTCTGTGCCTATTGTATTATCCCTTACACTCGCGGTAGTCTGAAATCACGGCAACCCGATGCGGTTATTGAAGAAGCGAAGAGATTGTCTGCGGCAGGTTTTAAGGAAATCGTTTTGACCGGTATCCATTTAGGGGCCTACGGCATGGATTTGCCCGACAGGCCTACACTGGCACTCGTACTTAAAAGGCTCTTGGCGGAAACGGATATTGCCCGTATTCGTATGGGTTCTATCGAGTCCGTGGAAATCGGTGACGATTTGGTAGAGGCTATCAACTCTTCTTCCAGAATTTGTCCTCATTTACACTTACCCATGCAATCGGGGTCCGATGAGATTCTTAAGAGCATGAAGAGGCACTATACAAAAGAAGAGTATATACACCTTATTGAAGACTTGCATAAAAAAATTAAAGATCTTACAGTATCAACCGATTTAATACTGGGATTTCCCGGCGAAACGGACGAGTTGTTTGACGAAACAATGGATACTTTGAAACGCCTAAAGTTTTCCCATATTCACGCCTTTCCCTATTCGCCGCGGGAAGGAACTCCGGCGGCGCAAATGGAGAATCAGGTAAGCAGTGACGTAAAGAAAAAGCGTGTCGAAACGGTAAATGCCTTATCAAAAGAGCAAAAGGAAGAGCTTCTCGACAGCCTGATCGGTAAGACCGTTTACGTTCTTATTGAAGAAGTGAAGGGAACGACGGTTGAAGGATTTTCAGAACAGTACGAACGTGTACGTGCGGTAGTTTCGATCGCTTATACAAGCGGTCGTATTATAAAGATACTCCTGACGGGCCGTGACGGCGCGATTTTGACGGGAGTAGAGAAGGAGGATATATGATGGAAGATTGTATTTTTTGTAAAATTACGGCGGGTGAAATACCGAGCAAAAAAGTGTATGAAGATGAAGATTTTTACGCCTTTGAAGATATTGCTCCCGTAGCGCCTGTACACGTATTGGTTATTCCCAAGAAACATGTTAAAAGTATTGCGGCTCTTACGCAGGATGATGCGGCTGTGGCAGGGCGTATGCTCTTTGCCATTCAAAAAGTGGCAGCTTCTTTGGGCCTTGCTGAAGACGGGTATCGCGTAGTTTTCAATACGGGAGAAAAAGCGGGTCAAACGGTGCACCATATGCACGCTCATATTTTGGGCGGTAAAGAGATGGCATGGCCCGGTGTATAATATGACGAAGAAGAAAAAAAGGGTAACAGTTACCTTTAACTCGTCCGCTTTGATTCGTATTGCAGCAGTAGCCGCTTTGGCCGTCATTATCGCCTGGCTGGCTGTAAAGGGATTATAAGCAATCGGATGAATCTCAATGAGGTTCATCCGATTTTTTTTATGTATTTTTAAGAAAGAGTTTAAGTAATTTCACAGAAAGAGCGGCTATACTGAAAACATGAGGTGATAAGGTGACGGATTATAAAAGGTTCGGCTATAAGGGTGAAGATCTGGCTGCCGATTTTTTGCGTCGTAAAGGGTACGATATTGTGGCTGTCAATTATACGACCTCTTTCGGAGAAATCGATATTGTAGCCAGGTATAAGGGGACCACGGTTTTTGTGGAAGTAAAATCACGACGATCCGAACGGTTCGGCGTACCGGCGGAAGCGGTTCATTACAGAAAACGCAAAAAAATTGTTAAGACGGCGCAATGCTGGCTTCAACAGTATAAGGAGAACGACCGTCCTTGCCGCTTTGATGTCATCGAAATCCTAAAAACGAAACCCTCTTATGATATAAGACATATTACACATGCTTTTATAATGGAGTGTTGATTCATGTTTTCACGTATATACGGGGCCGTCCTATTCGGATTGAACGGTTGTTTAATTACAGTAGAAACAGATATAGCTAACGGATTACCGTCTTTTGATATTGTAGGTTTGGCTACTGTAGCTGTTAAAGAAGCAAAGGAAAGAGTAAGAACAGCCGTCAAAAATAGCGGGTTAGCCTTTCCCGTACGTCGAATTACCGTCAATCTGGCACCGGCGGATATGAAGAAAGAAGGAGCCGCACTGGACCTGCCCATTGCCGTGGCTTTATTGGTATCAAGCGGACAAATTGCGCCGGAATCATGTGAAGATTCCGTATTTATCGGGGAACTGTCGCTGGACGGTCTTATCAGGCCGACTGTCGGGGTTTTATCCATGGTCATTGCTGCTAAAGAAAGGGGTATGAGAACTGTTTACGTCAGCCCTGAGAATGGAGACGAAGCTCTTTTATGTGAAGGTATAACGGTTTATGAGGCCGAGACTTTCGCCGTACTATCTGATCACTTACGAAAGATACACTGTCTTTCTCCCTCTTCATCTAAAATGCTACAGGAGGAAGATAAGGAATACCATAATGACTTTTCGGAAGTACAGGGACAGGCAGTGGCTAAAAGGGTGATGGAAATTGCCGCTGCAGGAGGGCATAACCTGCTTATGACAGGGCCTCCGGGGTCTGGTAAATCTATGTTGGCAAAACGAATGCCTACTATTTTACCGCCTATGACCGTAAACGAGTCTTTAGAGGTTACGAGAATTTACAGTGTAGCCGGTATATTGAACAAGGCAGGTCGCATTACGGAAAGGCCCTTCAGAAGTCCCCATCACACCGTATCTGCAGCAGGTCTTATAGGAGGAGGTTCCGTGCCTAAGCCGGGAGAGGTGACACTAAGTCATAACGGCGTTCTTTTTTTGGACGAATTGCCCGAGTTTTCTCGTTCCGTTCTTGAAGTATTGCGCCAACCACTGGAAGACGGTGATGTGAGAATCGTGCGTGCACGGGCTTCTTTAGCCTATCCGGCATCCTTTATCCTTATTGCGGCCATGAATCCCTGTCCATGCGGTTATTTGCATGATAAAGATCACGTTTGTACTTGTTCGGCCGGAGAAATCAGAAAATATGTACGTAAAATTTCAGGGCCGTTATTGGACCGCATCGACTTGCATGTTACTGTTGAACGCCCTTTATACAGTGAATTATCTTCATCGCAGCGGCAAGAATCCTCTGCGGCTATTCGAGAACGTGTTACGGCGGCAGCGAACATTCAGGCGATGCGCCTGAAACCGTACGGAATCTTACGTAACGGTTTGATGGGGCACAGAGAGATTCGTGAAACATGTCCGCTTACGAGCGAAGGAAAAGAATTAGCGGCTCGGATTTTCCAACATTTGAAATTGAGTCCTCGCGGGTTCGATCGACTCATAAAGGTTGCCAGAACTATTGCCGACTTGGCCGGTTCCGATGTGATTGAAGCTTGCCATATTACGGAAGCGGCTGCTTACAGAGATACGGTACAGCGCCTGTAAGGATGAAGGAAGGGATACTTATAAAACGTGAAGGGGAAAGAGAATGCTTAACAGCTCTGGC
>ENA-OWLX01001163-OWLX01001163.1-metagenome-genome-assembly--contig:-NODE-1163-length-10081-cov-19.519449_pt1 | contig 10081 bp, 13 predicted proteins | sample MGYA00245351_ERZ651106 | MGnify/ENA primary metagenome ERZ651106 (study PRJEB26857, sample SAMEA4031768) | metagenome | biome: human; feature: oral; material: saliva | place: Philippines | collected 2014... | reverse complement strand
TCAACTGTGCGGAGGTGGGACGACGAAATCGAATTCTAACGAATGACCGATTTCTATCCCACTCTCTCTTTAGAGTTTTTTAGGAAGAGGTTCAATGCCATCAAATTCCAAAATCGATCTTACTCAGATTTTTTATCCTCGGGTGTGATGGTATCTAGAACTTGATCGACTTTTTGCTCTCTTTCCAATTCATGATCCGTTTGAATCATATCGATTTGATCTTGTACATTTGTCTGCTGGACTTGTGGTTTATATAGCGAAGCAAATCCTCCTCCAATCACCAAGAGACTCGCTCCAAGGACGCAAAGCCTTTTGACATGCCAGGCCATTGGCAAGGGAATTTTCGCTCCAATACCTGATTTCTTGACCCAATCCGAATGGTCTCGCATCACACGATTTGCTACCATCAGAGGCATCAGGTAGCCAAAGAGTGCAATCACCGTTGTCAACCCAATAACCCGAAAACGATTCTGATTCGACGGAGAAACGTGGTTCACTTCCATCAGGACCATGCCCGTAATCACCAAAATAATGACCAGTAATAAGCCCAAAGATCTCCATAGACCTTCTCGACGGTAACATTTCAATTCATCAAACGACATCTCGTTAAAATTCTTATTCACTTTCCATCAACTCCTTTGGTTTCAGGTATTTCCAATTAATCCCTATTTCGATTGGAGAGGGGACAGATGATTGACCTCGTCCTCCAAGTATTCTTTAGCCTTTCTAACGATATAGAGCGATTCATCTTCTGAGACTAACTTGCGAAAGAGCTCACTTGCTCTATCTGTATCTCCTTTAAGACTAGCATTCAAGGCTTGGTAGTAGATCATTTCCAACTGCTGGTACTTGAAGTCATTGCTTAAGCCTTCGAAATAATCATTGCTTTGGTGCGCAATGGTTAAATCATAGAGAGCAAGACAGACCTTCTTCGTTTTCTCATCTAGTGTAGGGTCTGTGATAGTCAATTCGTCTAACTGAGCTTCTAGCTCTTCTCGAGTCAAATTAGGATCTGTCAGCACGATTGAACGAATCAGATAACTCTCAAAAAAGTTCTTATATTTCTGGGATAGTTCCTTCTGACTGAGTGCTTCTCTAGCATCCTTGATGACAGTATCAAAATCTCCCATCATAAAAGAATAAGCAACTGATGTCAGTTTCATATCTATCTGTAAAATGGCCTTTTTCACATTCTTGTTCAACTGAAGGTATTGCTGCCAAAAAGCTAAATCTAAGACTACATGCAGCAAGGTGTTGCACTTGTTGGTATAACTCTTCTTGAGCCATTGGATGAATAAAAACAAGGCGGCAAGGACCAATAAGACGCCAGCAGTCTGAAGAAGAGTATCTCTGACCACTAACCCAATGCAAAAAATCAGAAGCATCGCCAAAAGGCCAGCCACTCTAGTATAAAGTCTATAGTTTTTGCGTAGTGCTTTATAATCCAATTTGTAACCTCCCATTCATGATTCGATTTTTGAAGGAATTCATTCATTTTCCAACAAAACAGCTTATCTCCCATCATACCGAATTTTCCATCTATACGCAACTTCCTTTTTAACTAGTGATTTATTCCAAAAAGAAAACACCCTTACGGGTGAATATTGCTTTAAAGGATTAAGAAAACTATTTCTTTTCCAAAATTTTTAAATAATGTGTTTTCTTGAATTGACCACATAATGTTAATACAACAAAGAAATACCACATTAAAAAACTTATAAACAATAACAGAAAGCTTCCGAAGGTAAGATATAAGAAGGATAATCCTAAGGTGATGAGTCCAAAAACAAGAATCAGCAAATAGGTTTTTAATCCATTTGACTTCTGTACTTGAAAATAATGCTCAGGTATTTCATAAGGAATGACATTCACTGTATATTTTTGTTTTCTGTGTTTCAATTGCCATATAGCGATGACAAACATCAATCCAAATGATAGCACTAGTGGGATAAATCCATGAAAGGATACTCGATCCGTTAACAGATAAATGCCATAAAAAAGGACGCCACTTGGAGTAAAGATAATGGGAAATGGAACACTTTTTCCGACATATAGTTTATTTTCTTTAGGATGATAAAATACTGTTTTTTTGAGATTCCCTTGATCTGCACCAAATTCGATCAAATCGCGTAAAGGGAATTATTGTCGATCCTTCGACGCTAATACAATTTGTTCAAAGTCCACTTCCGTAGGCTCCTGCTCAAGAGCTTTCTTTGCTTCTACTTGAGCTTGAAGATGCTCTTGATAATACTTCAGTAATTCTTTATTTTTTCGTTTAGTACCAAAGAATTTAAGTGTAATTGAACGACCAGAAGTCCCATGCCCCACGACCTTTCCTTCCACATAAATTGGATAATTGGTGATCCCTCGCGTCGAGTCCTTTTCTCCTAAACGGACCACAATGGTTAATGGGCCTAGACGATAGCGCTTGAAATTACGATCGACCACTATTTCCGTGTTCCTAATCTCTAGTCTTCCCATTGATGAAAAAGCAATCCATCCAACTGTCACTAGAAGAGAAAAATCAGCTAATAATACTATTAGGTTTTCAACAAAATTATCTTCAAGCAGCAATTGAATGATAGCGATAATCGTCGTCACTGCCAAAAAGATCAAAAAAGACAGCGAACTTCTCGAGTAAATATAAAATTTACGTGCTTGTTTCATTTATGACTTTCCTTCTCTTTAAAAAACTCTATTTCACAGTTCTAAAAGCACTTTCCATCATACCTGATTTCATCCCTGTATGCAACTTCCTTTTTAATCAGTGATTTAGCAGGCCTTGTCGATCTTGAAAGAACTTTAGTGAAGAGATTTCCATCTACATTTGAAAGTATCGTAAAATTAAGGTACAATAGAAAAAGACAACTATGTTGGAAAGGAAGAATATGAAAAAATTAATTGCACTACTATTAGTTTCCGGTTTAGCTTTAACAGCTTGTACAACAAATAAGAAAGATTCTAGCTCTTCAAGTTCAAGCAAAGAAAAGACCGAGCAGACATCAACTTCTAGCTCTAGCGAAAAAGATCAAAAGAAATTAGAACAACTGCGCAAAGATTTTAACGATGCCATGACCAATGACAATGCTGTCTTCCCACAACTCTCAAATGAAGTGGCTGAAGACGAAGCAGTGGTTAGAATCACGACAACTGAAGGGGATATTACTGTGAAGCTCTTCCCAAAATATGCTCCGCTTGCAGTTGAGAACTTCTTGACCCATGCAAAAGAAGGCTACTACAATGGCTTACTTTTCCACCGTGTCATTAACAACTTTATGATCCAAACGGGTGATCCGAAAGGAGACGGTACGGGTGGGGAATCCATCTGGAAGGGCAAAGATAAATCTAAAGATTCAGGTACTGGTTTTGAGAATGAGTATTCTCCATATCTTTACAACCTTCGTGGAGCCCTAGCCATGGCCAATTCTGGCCCTAACACTAACGGTAGCCAATTCTATATCAACCAAAATAAGGAAGATATCTCCAGCAAGCTTCCAACAGACCGATTCCCTGCTAAAATCATCGAAGCCTATAAAAATGGAGGAAACCCTACTCTTGACGGGGGCAACTACACTGTCTTTGGTCAAGTGATCGACGGCATGGATGTAGTTGATAAAATCGCAGCTGCCGAAACCGATGATAAGGACAAACCAAAAACAGATATCAAGATTGAAAAGATCGAGATCTTAAAAGACTATGACTTTAAAAAATAACAAAAGAGACTGGGCATAAAGTGTCCAGCCTTTTATATATGATAGTTATAACTGCAAGACGCAGTAGCTGATTGGCATCTTTGTTCGCCTTTTAAACTCCAAAGATGACCTATGCTGACGGAAACTATGTTTCCTTTATCTGCAACCTCCAACAGTCTCCCAGACTGTTGGAGCCTTGCGGGGGTGGGACAACGAACGATTTTTAGTCAAAATTCGTTCTGTCCCACTCCCTTTTATGTTTAAGTTAATTCATTAAAGTCCCAGATTTGGTCCATCCAGCCTTCATAGAAGTCTGGTTCGTGGCAAACCATCAGGATAGATCCCTTGTACTCTTTCAGGGCCCGTTTCAATTCCTCTTTGGCATCCACATCCAAGTGGTTGGTCGGCTCATCTAGTACCAAGACATTGTTTTCACGGTTCATTAAGAGACAGAAACGTACCTTGGCTTGCTCCCCACCGGATAAGACCTGGATTTGACTCTCGATATGCTTGGTGGTCAAGCCACAGCGGGCAAGGGCTGCACGGACCTCTGCTTGGTTAAGAGCCGGAAAGGCATTCCAAACTGCCTCTAGCGGTGTCTGACGATTGCCCCCTTCGACCTCTTGCTCGAAGTAGCCAAGCTCTAGATAGTCCCCGCGCTCGACTTCACCAGCAATGGGAGGGATAATTCCTAAAAGACTCTTCAAGAGAGTGGTTTTCCCGATTCCGTTGGCCCCGATGATGGCTACCTTTTGATTGCGCTCGAAGGTCAAGTTCAAAGGCTTGGTCAAAGGACGGTCATAGCCAATCTGGAGATCCTTGGTCTGGAAGATAAAGCGTCCCGGAGTGCGAGCGTTTTTAAATTCAAAGGAGGGCTTTGGCTTCTCACTCTGCAACTCAATGAGTTCCATCTTGTCCAACTTCTTCTGACGTGACATGGCCATATTCCGTGTCGCCACACGCGCCTTATTGCGGGCGACGAAATCTTTCAAATCAGCAATCTCTTTTTGCTGGCGCTCATAAGCCGCTTCCAATTGCGATTTCTTCATTTCATAGACTTCGAGGAATTGGTAATAGTCTCCAGAATAGCGAGTCAACTGCTGATTTTCCACATGGTAGACGATATTGATCACATCATTCAAGAATGGAATATCGTGGGAAATAAGGACAAAGGCATTTTCATAATTTTGCAAGTAGCGCTTGAGCCAATCGATGTGCTCTGCATCCAAGTAGTTGGTCGGCTCATCCAAGAGAAGGATATCTGGCTTTTCAAGAAGGAGTTTGGCCAAGAGAACCTTGGTCCGTTGGCCGCCTGAAAGGGCCGTCACATCCGTATCCATCCCAAAGTCCATAACGCCAAGAGCACGCGCCACCTCATCAATTTTAGCATCCAAGGTATAGAAATCCCGACTCTCTAATCGATCCTGGAGCTCTCCGACTTCTTCCATCAGAGCATCGACATCAGCTCCCTCTTCTGCCATGGCCATATAGAGGTCATTGATCCGAGCTTCAGCTGTGAACAAGTCATCAAAAGCTGTTCGCAGAACATCGCGCACAGTTTGCCCTTCTTTTAGGACAGCGTGCTGGTCCAGATAACCAGCAGTCACATACTTAGACCATTCCACTTTTCCTTCGTCAGGCAACATCTTCCCTGTCACGATGCTCATGAAGGTCGATTTCCCTTCACCATTGGCTCCGATAAGACCGATATGCTCTCCCTTTAACAAACGGAAGGATACATCTTCAAAAATAGCCCGATCCCCAAAACCGTGACTCAAATTTTTCACTTCTAAAATACTCATGATAGACTCTCTTTCGTAGATTTCACTCGTATGATTATATCATCTTCACAGCAAAAATTAAAGGGACTTCAACTCCTTTAGAGCTTAGAGAAATTAATTTTTAAGTAAAATATGTTAAGCAATTTGTAGACAAATCAAAATAAGATCTAACTTTTAAATTCCATTAAGAACATATCGAAACTTTCCACCGTGACAAAAGTGCTAGAAACATTATTGTTTCTAGCACTCGGGAGTTTTGGAACCTTAGGTCCAAAACTAAGTCATGGAACTTCGTAGAAGTTCGCTGACGTCCGTAGTCACCTAAGGAAAGTTTCTCGGATGTCTTTATCATAGAACTGAAGGGAGTCCAACTCCCTTTTCTTTTTACAAACCTAAGTCTGAATAGGGTTTCCGATAGCCCACTTGAACAACTTTTCCATCTTTGACAAGCAGTGGACGTTTGATCAGCATGCCGTCGCTCGCCAAAAGATCCGCTGCTTCTTTGACCGTCAGTTTCTCTACTTTATCTTTCAAGCCGAGTTCCCGGTATTTCATCCCGCTAGTATTAAAGAAAGATTTGATTGGTAGGCCAGATGCTTTGATCCAGTCTTGCAATTCTTGGCTAGTCGGTGTTTCTGTAACTATATTTTGACTTTGAAAGTCACATTGGAGACCGTCCAATTCTGATTTAGCCTTTCGACAAGTCGAACATTTTGGGTATTCAATAAAGGTATACATCGGTTTCATTTCTCCTTCCAGGTGATTCCTTCGTGGTGTAAGAGCCAGCGTTTGCGATCGAGTCCAGACGCATAGCCCGTCAGTTGTCCATCTTTTCCCATCACGCGGTGACAGGGAACAAGGATCGTCAAGGGATTGCGTCCAACAGCTTGTCCCACTGCCTGAGCTGAGCCGCAAGAAAGATCCTGGGCAAGCTGGCCATAGGTCTTGGTCTCACCATATGGTATCTCTCGCAATAACTGCCATACCCGCTCTTGAAAGGCTGTCCCTTTTGGCGCTAATGGAAAGCTGATGGCAATGGGATCCCCCGCAAAATAGTGGTCTAACCACTCTTTCACCTGTTCATGGTAGGGATGAACTTGCTCTAGTGTCCCTTCAGGATCTAGTACAGACTCTTTTGGATCATAAAAATCAAGCTCTACAAGGCCTTCCTCACTGACAATCATCGAAAGAAGCCCCATAGGGCTTTCATACCATTGTTTAAGATAGAGAGTCATTGTAGGCAGCCTCTGCTCTTTGGTCCCAGCGATCTTCTTCTGTGACCACTTGGAATAAACTGGTTTCTGCTTTTCGCTTGATTTTTTGATAAGCCAGACGGACCCCATCAATTGGGACCTTTCCACAATAATGATAGCCTAATTTTTCAAGCAAATGTTGCATGACCAGATTATCTGGGTGGGTATCGCAACGGAAATCAGGTCCTTTTTCTCCTTCGATCAATCCCTGAAGGAAGGTCTGAGCCACTCCTTTCCCGGCAGCTTCTTTAGCTACAGCGACACGGTGAAAGGTAACATACATATAGTTATCATGCTCCCACTTACCATCATAAATCTCATTATAGGCCGCTTCATTTCCCTTGTGAACAGCTGCATAGGCTACGATTTCTTGATCCTCAACGGCTACATAGCCACGACTTTCTAGTATATCCTCAAAAATGATCTCTTCATCTGGATAACCGTCCTGCCACTGGTCAACCTGTCTTTGGGCCAGACTTTTCTTGGCATCTTGGATGATTTCCATAATTCGATTGATCTCATTGGGATATGCCATTCTAATTTCCATCCTGTATCTGTCCTTTCTTACTCTTGGTGGTAACGAGCATAGAGCTCACTCTTTTGCAGGCCATATTGTTTGGCGACCTGTTTAATGGCTTGATTTTTCTTCATGCCGTCTTGGACCAAGGCATCGATCTCTTGGATTAAGTCGACCTCTTCTAAGTCTAACTCTTCTTCTTTAGCTCCTTCAACGATCAAGAGGCACTCCCCTTTGAGGGGATTTTCTTCCAAAAATACAACCAACTCAGAAATACTGCCACGAGTATATTCTTCATAGATCTTGGTCAATTCACGAACCAGGACAACAGGGCGATCCCCATAGACAGCCAACATATTCTCTAAGGTTGCTTTCACCCGATGGGGCGATTCATAAAAGATCTGCGTCTCTGGATAGGCCACTTTTTCTTGAAAAAAGGCCTTTTGCTGGCCCTCTTTGCGAGGAAGAAAACCATAAAAAATATGGGGTTGAGGGGCTAAGCCACTGGCAATCAACCCGGTAATTCCTGCACTAGGACCAGGAACAGCTACGACAGGAATCTCGCGTTCAATCGCTGCCTTGACCAAATCATGACCAGGATCAGAGATACTGGGGAGTCCTGCATCTGAGACTTGTGCCAAATCTTTTCCAGATTCTAAATGGGCGATCAGATCTGGAATTTTCTCCATGGCATTGTGCTCATGAAAGCTCGTCTGGGGAGTCGTAATCTCAAAATGCTTGAGCAAGAGACCTGTATTTCTGGTATCCTCCGCTGCGATCAAATCCACATCCTTTAAGGTCTGGACCATGCGGTAACTCATATCCTCGCGGTTACCGATCGGTGTTGGGACCAGGTAGAGGACCCCTGTTTTCTTTTCCCCTTTAAAACTTCGTTGGATCTGCATGCTTACTCCCTAAATAACAACTCGTCACAAAACATACACTCTTCATCGTTCTCACGGCGTTGACCGTAAGAATAGGTACAAATATGAAAACCATCATTGTAAATTCGTTGCAAATTTTCACGTCCGTGGTGTTGGGACTTTGCGGATGAGGTCTTTTCAACTTCTCCCAAACGCTCTCTCAATTTGTCATTTTCTAAGCGAAGAGCTGTATTTTCTTCGATGACTTGTTTCAAATTTTTCTTGATGGCTTCGACTTCAGCCAAGGTGACCAATAAATTCTGAGAAAAGCCGTCTAAAGCATCAAATAATTCTTTTTTATTCATTCTGACTCCTTAACTTTCTAAGCTCAAAACCATATATTCTAAAGCATTTTGAAAAGAAACATTGGCCTTCCACATGGTGCGAGCAAGACTCAATTTCTCCAGCAACTGCTGGGCGCGACTCAAGCGCAACTGCTCTTCTAAGACCAACTCCATCAAACGAAAAGCCTGGCTTTGTTTTTCCTTATCATCTGCTAAGCTCACCAACCGGGTCACTTCCAAATAAGCACGATTCAAATTGGATTGACACCATTCAATGAATTGATCACAAACTTTGGCCAACTCAAAAAAAGTAGCATTCTTCTTTTGCTGTTCGGCCTCTTCAAGACTAAAACTAAAACGAGCTAGTAAGTTGGCCTGTGATTTGATCAAGCCCTCTTTTTCTAGAAGTCCGGTTAAATAGGCTTGCTTTTTAGGAAAATGAACCTGCTGGGCCCGACTCTTGATGGTCGGTAAGATCAAGTTTTCATCAGAGGTCAATAAGAAGAGGTAGATCTCACTCTGGGGTTCTTCCATGACTTTTAAGAGAGAGTTCGCCGCATTGGTATGCATCTTATCCGCTTCTTGGATGATAAAGACTTGCCGACTTCCTTCAAATCCTGATTTAGAAAAGTCTTGAACCAGTGAGCGAATGCGGTCAGTCTTAATGATCTGGTTAACCGGACGCAGGATCTTGACGTCTGAGAATTCTTCTTCAGCAATCAAGCGACAGGACCGGCAGTTGCCACAAGGCCAGACTCCTTGTAAGTCTTGGCAAAACTGACTCTGAGCTAGCAAGAGGGCCATCTCAAAACTGGCAAAAGAGCCTGTAAAGAGATAAGCATGACTGAGCTGTTTCTGTTCTAAGATCTGGGAGAAGCGCTCTACCAGTTCTGGCTGGAGCTGTTGGATCTCTTCTAGCTTCATTTCAATATCCCCAAGCGATTTTCTAAAACAGCCAAAACATCCGCAAAGACTGCTTCAAAAGACTGACTGGCATCGATTTTCACAATGCGCTCTGGCTCCTTTTCATACAAGGCCAAATAGCCCTGTCTAACTTTTTGGTGAAGCTCCAAACCTTCCAGATCCAAACGATTGACTTCCCGCTCTTGGTTTTTCGCAATCCGAGCGAGCCCTTCTTCCACATCCAGATCAAAGTAAAGGGTTAGTTCCGGCTTGAGACCATCTGTCGCGAATTGATTGAGCCACTCGATATCTTCCACACTCAGCCCGCGTCCATAGCCTTGATAAGCGATCGAGCTGTCAATAAAGCGGTCCATCAAGACGATCTTCCCAGCTGCAAGGGCTGGCAAGACACGTTCCACCAAATGTTGCCTGCGACTGGCAATATAGAGCAACAATTCTGTCTTAGCATCCATACTGGTATGGTCTGGATCCAAAATGATCTGGCGAATCTTTTCTGCAATATCGACACCACCTGGTTCACGGGTTGTGATATAAGGAATTCTTTTTTCTTCAAGTAGAGGCAAAACGGCTTCTAGGATCGATGATTTTCCTGCTCCTTCTGGTCCTTCAAATGAAATTAATGTACCGTTTCCCATAGTATCCTCTTTCTGTTTTTCTTCTTTTTATTTTACCAAAAATAAGGGTAAAAATCTTGCATTTTAAAATAG
>ENA-OWLX01001159-OWLX01001159.1-metagenome-genome-assembly--contig:-NODE-1159-length-10098-cov-7.810614_pt1 | contig 10098 bp, 4 predicted proteins | sample MGYA00245351_ERZ651106 | MGnify/ENA primary metagenome ERZ651106 (study PRJEB26857, sample SAMEA4031768) | metagenome | biome: human; feature: oral; material: saliva | place: Philippines | collected 2014... | reverse complement strand
GCGGCATGTTCCTCAGCCCGCTCGTGCCGGACGTACCCGCTACGGTTGCAGGCGAAATGGCACCCGAAGAGGGTACCAATCCCGGCACCGATTCCAACGCCGTGCCCGAGCATTTCCTCGTGCCGCAGGCGGTCAAGCACATTGCCCGCGACCCGCTGGATGAGTTCTTCGACCCCGCGGCGGTGCGCCGAAAGTTCCTGCGCACCTCCAGCGGCATTAAGAAGGTGCTGCTGGACCAATCGGTCATCTCCGGGGTGGGCAATATCTACGCCGACGAGGCGCTGTGGCGGGCGCGACTACACTACGCGAAGCCCGCACGCGCCCTAAGCGCCGCCCAAACCCGCGAACTGCTGGAAGCGGTCACCCAGGTGCTGCGCGAGTCCCTGGCGGCTGGCGGCACAAGCTTCGACGCCCTGTACGTGAATGTGCTGGGCGAGTCCGGCTATTTTGAGCGCTCGCTGAATGCCTACGGTCGTGCCGGGGAGCCCTGCCACCGTTGCGCGGAGGCGGGCCGCACCTCCCTGATCGTGCGCGAACCGTTCCAGAACCGCTCCTCCTATCGTTGCCCGCACTGCCAGCGGGCGCCACGCTCCCGATAAGTAAAGGCTCTCGATAAGGCTTACGATAGGCACAAACTCACGCTAGATACGCAGATGACGGCGTAGCTACGTTCCTCCCAGATGGGGGATGTAGCTACGCCGTCATTCGTTTAAACCCTATTTTTCTAAACCGGGGCGGGGGAGCCAACCCGAACAGAAGCAACTAGCGGCTGTACTTGTCCCCGCTGTACCTGTCGCCGTAGAACAAGCCCAGACGCTCGTAGCCTTCCTCAATCGACACGGAAGGCTCCCACTGCAGAAGCTCACGGGTGCGGCGCTGATCAAACCAGTGCGCGGTCGACAGCTGCTCGGCGAGGAACTCCGTCATCGGCGGCTCATCACCGGCAGTCACGTTCTTCGGCAGACGCTCCCACACGCGCTCAATGACCTTACCCGCCAGAGCCGCAACCTTCGCCGGAACCGAGAAACGCGGGGCGGGAACGCCCACCGCCTCGCAGAAACCACCGAGCAGCTCAGCGATAGTGCGCGGCTGACCGTTCGTCACCACCAGCGCCTTGCCCGCAAAAGCGTCGAGGCGCTGATAGCCGCGCACCAGCGCATCGGCGGCGTTATCAATGTAGAGCGTATCAATCAGACCCGTACCGCCAGAGAGTAGCGGCAGGCGACCCGCGGCGGAACGCTCCAGAATGCGCTCGACCAGCTGGGTATCGCCCGGCCCCCACATCAGGTGAGGACGCAACGCACCCACACGCAAAACCCCGCCACCGGGCAGGGGAGTACCGTTCGCCTCCAGCGCCAGGAGCTCAGCGGCAGCCTTCGAACGCGCATAGTTACCGCGCGCATGCTCCGGGGACGCCACGCCGGCACCATCACCCACAATCGCCGCACCGGCATGAGCCACCGACGGTGAAGAAATGTACAGGAATGAAGACACCGAATGGTTCAGCGTCGCCTGCAGCAGGGTGCGGGTGCCCTCAATGTTGATGCGCTCATAATCAGCCCACTCGCCGCTGACCGAAACCTTCGCCGCAGCATGCACCACGCCGTTCACACCGGTCATCGCCAGATCCACAGCCTGCGCGTTCGTAATATCGCCGCGCACCTGCTCAAAACGCGGGCGAATCGAATCGGGCAGCAGAGCCGCAATACCCGAATCGCCGCGCTGAAAAACGCGCACATCGTAGCCGGCACGCAGCAACGCAAGCACGCTCTCACGACCCAGCAGGCCGCTCGCACCGGTAAAGAGGATGCGCTCGCCAGTGCGCGGCGCAAAGTCGGGCTCCTCAATCGGGCGCAATGAACGCGGGGCGGGGTCGCTGTAGCGTGCCGCCAGCGGCTGCGCCGGCTTGCGGAAACGAGCCGTCGGGGAAGTCACCGCGTGCGAAGTCGACAGGCGGGATGTAGACAGGCGGGGTGCAAACTCATGGGAAGAGGACTCCCGCGAAGAATGAGGGGACATCATACTCCTTAGACTTAGAGATCCGGCAGGCGCTTACGCCCCCGCAAGGACCTTCGACGCCCACTCACCCAGGGCGGGGCGGTCAATCTTCGAATTGTGGCGAATATCGGTCGGATGCTCGTGCACCACCAGCACCGCGGCAAGCTCCACGCCGGTATCCTCGGCGACCTTCTGACGCACCAGCTGCGAGAGCTCGAAGGGAGCCACACCCTCCGCAATGGGGAAGCGGTGAGCGCCGGGCACGCGGTCGAGCAGGGCACGCTTGAGACCAGACGCCGACTGGCGCGCCTCCAACGCGGTGGTATTCGCGGAAGCCTCAATGACCAGCACCGGGGCGGCAGTACCCGCAGGACCCACCGCGACCAGGGCGGCGCGGCGTACCTCCGAAAGCGACTCGGCGGACTGCTCCGCCGCAACCGGGGTCAGCACACCCTGCGAAGTCAGCAGTACGTGCGCGAGGCGACCCTCAACCCACAGACGACCCGAAGTGTCCAGGTGTCCGACATCACCGGTATGATGCCAACCCGGAGTGCTAATGGACTGCTCCTCGGTCACCCACAGGGTATCGTAGCGGTCCTTCACATGCGGCGCCGACACCAGAATCTCACCGGTCACACCCGGCTCATGGGTCAGCTCATCCGCCACCGAACCGTCCTGCAGCAGCGGCGCAATAGCCACCGCCGCACCGTAGACCGCGAAACCAACGCACACGCCATCACGAGCGAACGGGTCGAGCACCTCACCGGCAGCATTCGGGGTGCCCTCAGCAATCGCCTGGCGAATCATCTCAAACGACACATCGGTCACCGGCAGACCCTCGGTCATGCCGTACGGGGTGTGCAGGGAGGCGTTCGGCACCAGAGCGGAGAGCGCCTCCAGCAGGGGCACAGGAATCGGCGCGCCAGCACTCAGCACCGTCTGAACCTTAGCCAACGCCGCACGCTGCTCACCGCTCAGCTCATCGGCGGTTGCCACAACATTCACCAGGGCGGCGGGGGACGCAAACACGACCGACGCATCAATAGCCGCCGCAGCCGAGGCAAGGGCAGAAGCCGTCAGAGTCTTCGGGCGGGTCACATCCATCGTCGGGGTCACGCTGGTAGCACCCAGCGCCGGGCCCAACAGCGCAAACGGCGCGAAACCAGCCACCAGACCGCTACCGGGCGCAAAACCGTACGTATTCGCAATGGCATCACGCATACCCGCCAGCTGACGCTGCGTGTACACCACACCCTTAGCCGGGCCGGTCGAACCGGAGGTGTACAGCACCGCCGCATCAGCATCCGGCACGGGGGAGGGGAACTCCACCACGGTCGGGGTGGGCACCGGCGCACCCGGAGTACCGTCAGCGGCGGGCGCGGTAAACACCGAACCGGCAACACCCAGCAGCTTCTCCTGCACCGAACCCAGCGGCTCCACAGAAATACGCACGCCCGGCCACAGCAGGGTACGGGCGGCACTGAGCGCGGCGGGAATACCCACCAGGAAGCTCGGGTTAGCGCCCTTCAACGCGCGAGTCAGACCCGGCAGACCCAGACCGGTATCAGCCACCACAATGACAGCGCCCAGCTTCAGGCAGGCGTAAATCAGGGTGGTCAGGCGGGCACCCGGAGGCACCATCAGGTTCACGCGGTCGCCCGGGCGCACACCCAGGGCGTGCAGGCGGGTTGCGGCGGCGTTGACCTGCTGGTTCAGCTCAGCCCAGGTCAGGGTCACAGACACGGAGGTGCCGTCCCCCTTGGGATCCATGTCCACCACGGCGGTGGAGGTGTCGTCGGCGCGTTCGGTGAGGGCCGCGAGCATGGGGCGGAACGCCTCGGGAACAGCGCCCTCAGTGCCCTCAGTCGTAACACCAGCGGCGGCGCCCTCGCCGCTACTAAGACCGTGGCGGCGGGCGCGGGCGGCACGATGCTCCGCCTCCGCATTACGCGCCGGAACCAGCACACCATCCTCCAACGTGCCAAAGGTCTGCGCAAGCCACGAAATCATGGGGGTAGCAATATCGTAATCCTCAATGACCAGGTGCGAGGCCTTCTCGTAGCGGTGCACCTTCGCCTGCGGCATGCGCTCCATCAGGTCGAACAGGTAGCGGCGCTGGAACACCGGATCCTTCGTACCCCACTGGAAGAACGCGGGCACATCCAGATCACGGATCTGCTCGGCAATACGCTGCATCGGGGCGTAAGAGGGAATATCGGTGCCGGTCGGAATATCGCCCACAAAATTACGCACACCCTCACGCCACGCCGGATGAGCGTAGGGGGCGCGGTAGGTGCGGTAAATCGCCTCGTTCAGCGGGCTCGGGTACAGGCGCTTGGGCTGCTTACCCTTCGGCTGCGGCAGGGCACCATCAAGCGCCCCGGCACCGGCAGAACCCGGTGCGGGCAGGCGGCCCTCATTCTGAGCCAAACCCAGGGTCACATCAATAAACGCGGTCGAATCGTGAGTACCCCACTCGTGCACACCCAGCGCCAAGCGCAGGGCGGCAGGGATATTCTCAATGCCGTCATGGTAGACCGCGGTGTTCGTCAGCATCACGCCCGAAAGAATCTCACGATGCTCCAGCGCCCAACCAAAGGACACCAGGCCACCCCAGTCGTGGGCGAGGGTCACGACCGGCTTATCGGTCTCATCCAGACCGAGCGCCTTCGTGAAATCACCCAGGTCAGCAATACGGTCGGTCAGGGTGCGGCGCTCGCCCTCCAAATCCAGGTGGGTACGCTCCGAATAACCCATATCAATCTGATCGACCGCCACCACACGCCACGGGGCGCGCTCATTCACGCCCGCATCCAGCACGGTACGCCACAGGTACGACCAGGTCGGGTTACCGTGCACGCACAGAATCGTGCCAATCGGCTCCAAACCCTGCTCGACCAGCACCGGAAGGTTATCCAGGTAGTGCCAGCGGCGCGCGCCAGCCTGCTGCGCCCGCAGCTCAATGGGGGCGGAGGTGGGCACCTCCAGAAAGTGGGAGTAGCGCGGGTTCACGCCCGCCCATTCCTCCGGGTTATAGGGAGGCTGAGCCTTAGGGAAGTTCAAATGGCGCATGCTGGGGGAATCCTTCCGGATCGAATCGGTGAATGTCTACCGCACAAAGGTTAGGGTGGCCGGCTAAGGGCTGCCGGCTAACGGGTTACCACTGAATCTCAAGCAGGGCAGTGTTCAGACCAGAACCCACACCCATGCACAAAATACGGTCGCCCTTCGTGTAGGTCGGCGCGCACTCGGCGAGAGTCATCGGCAGAGCCGCCGCAGCCACATTGCCCCACTTCGGGAAAGTCATGGGGATGCGCTCACGCTCAATACCGACCGCCTCAATAATGGCGTTCGTGTGGGCGTTCGAAATCTGATGGGTCACGTAGGAGGTCATGTCGTTCCACTCCCAGCCGTCCTGATGCGCCTGCTCCCAGGCCTGCGCTACCAGCTCCAGGCCGTGCTTGAGCAGGCCCTCGGCGTCAGTGTTCATGCCCTGATCAGCCTCGCCACCGATGCACAGGTTACGGTGCTCGGTGCCCGCGCGGGACACCGAACCGATGATGCGGTGGCCCTCCGGGTGGCGGTCAGCGCGACCAATCACAGCCGCCGCCGCACCCGAACCGAGGGTCAGGGTCGCGAACTGCGCCAGCACATCCTCGCGGGTCGAATCGGGGTTGTTCAGGATGCGCACCGCGGTACGGTGCCACGGGGAAGGATCCTCGCCAGCCACAATCAGGGCGTAGTCGATAGCGCCCGCATCAATCATGGTGGAGGCGACAGTCATCGCGTTTACGAAGCCCAGGCAGGCGTTCGTAATATCGAAGTTCAGGGCGTGACGCGGTAGTTCCAGGCGGTCATGCACGCCCACCGAAACGGCGGGCTCAAAGTTATCGCGAGTCACCGAAGCGTTAATCAGCAGGCCAATCTGGGAACGGTCAATGCCCGCCTCCGCAATAGCCTTCTCGGCTGCGGCAACCACGCCGTCCTCGAAGGTCTGACCCTCAGCCCAGCCGCGGCGAGTACTAATACCGGCAAGGCGCTCCAGCAGGCCCTTGGGCATGCGCAGACGCTTATAGGTTTGGGCCAGCTGCTCATCGAAGTAGTCGCTCGTGACGACCTCCGGAGGCAGCTCGTGGGTGATGGACAGCAGAGCTGCGTTAGCGTGGCGAATGTCAGAGTTCATGCCAATTTTATCGGCGGATGCATTCAACAATGGTGTGGACCTTGAAAATAGAAGTCAGTGGGATACATAGAAAAACGCGGGGATGCGAACAGCGGCCCCGCAGAATTCGTGATGCTCATTCCAATCTACCGCACCGACCGGGCGAACCCGTATCCGTAGACCCAATATGAACGCGCCGTTCACCCCGCGCGTAAGATGATGCACAATGAGGAACTTTGAGTCACCTTCGCCCCTCGCACGCTACCGCCGCCCGCCCGCCGCACCGCGTACACTAGAGGGATGCCGCCACGCACCGCAGAACGTGCCCGGCACACACCAGTTCTCTTGCAGAAAGGCCCCTTGTGCACCTGATGTCGCTGACCCTGCGCGGGTTCAAGTCTTTCGCCTCCGCCACCACTTTTGAGTTCACCCCCGGCATTAACGCGGTGGTCGGACCCAACGGCTCCGGCAAGTCCAATGTGCTGGATGCGCTCGCCTGGGTGATGGGCGAGCAAGGCGCTAAGAGTCTGCGCGGCGGCAGCATGAAGGATGTGATCTTTGCGGGCTCCGGCGAGGCTGGTTCGGGCGACGGCGCCCAGCGTGCGCCCCTGGGCCGCGCCAAAGTCACCCTGATTTTCGATAATTCTGATGGCACCCTCAGCATTCCCGCTAATCGGGTGCAGATTTCGCGCACCATGTTCCGCTCCGGCGGCAGCGAGTACGAGATTAACGGTTCCCCGGCGCGCCTTGCCGATATTCAGGACCTGCTCTCGGAGGCGGGCCTGGGTCAGCAGATGCATGTGCTCGTCGGCCAGGGCCAGCTGGATGCGGTCCTGCACGCCACCGCCCAGCAGCGCCGCGACATGATTGAGCAGGCGGCAGGCGTGGTCAAGTACCGCCGCCGCCAGGAGAAGACCAGCCGCAAGCTGGAGTCTGTGGCATCGAATGTGACCCGCCTGAGCGACCTGGTTGCCGAACTAGATTCGCAGCTGCAGCCGCTGAGTGAGCAGGCTGAATCCGCCGCGACCGCACGCCAGCTGCAGGCGCGCATCCGCCAGCTGGAGGCAGTACTTTTGGCTCGTCAGCTCGGTGTTCTGCAGGCTGAGCAGGCGCAGGCTCTCGCCTCCGAAGCGGAAGGTGCCCGCCGCGCCGAAACCCTGAAAGAACAGCTGGAGGCGGCGCGTGCCGCATCCGCGAAGCATCAGCAGGAGCAGAACCGCCTGAACGCCGAGGTCACCGCCTGCCAGAAGGCCGTGTCGACCCTGCGCGAGTCCGCCGCGCGCGTGCGCACCGTGCAGTCCATCGCCGCCGAGCGCGTGCGCACCTACCGCGTGGAACTGACCGAGGCGACCGCCGCCGCCCGCGCCGGATACGAACGCGCCCTGGAACTGCTTGAGGAGCGCCGCGAAGAGGCAGAGCGCGCGGTGGAAAGCTACGCTAGCTTTGAGGAACGCTACGATGCGGCGCTGAAGAATGTTGAGAAGGCGGCTTCCGAGGTGGCGCAGACTGAGCGCGCCTCGGGTGAGGCTGCGCAGTCTCGTGCCCGCGCGCAGGCTCAGCTGGATGCCGCCCGCGCCGCTGCGGTGGAGGCGACCCGCGCCTACGCGGCGGCGGCTGAGCGTGCCGCAACCCTGCGTGAGGCGCTGGGCCAGAGTCTGGGGGAGGTGCAGAGCCTGGGGGAGGCGCCCGCCGAGCTCGGCGCTGAACCCGCCGAGGCGGTGTTCGACCCTGAGACCGGCGAGCTCATGGATTCTTCGAGCGAAGGCGCGAGCTTGCTGCGCGTGCTGGATGCCGTGCAGATTGACCCCGAGTATGCCCGCGCGGCGTCTGCGGCGCTGACCTCGCTGGCGACCGCGGCGTTGAGCGTGCCGGTTGAGGGCGCCGAGGTGTCGCAGCTGCGCGGTGATATTGCCGGTAATAATGACGGCGAAACCGCCCTGCCTGAAACCACCCTGCCCGAATCCTGCGCCGCCGAACTGCGCGAACTGGGTATCCGCCCCGCAACCGAGATCATTGAACCGCTCAGCGAGGACGCCGCCGCGCTCGCCGGCATCGACGAGCATGCCCTGGCGCGCGTCACCGCGGCGCTGAGTGAGCGCCTGGCGGGTGTGCTGTTCGCGCCGGATGCCGCCTCCGCAGAGCAAGCCCTGCACCTGCTCACCGGGAATGAAAGCGCAGGTCAGCGCACTATCTGGCGTATTTTTGACCCCGCAGGCACCGAGCACACCCGCTACAGCTTGCTCTACCCGGCTGAGGGCGCCAGTCCCCTGGAACTTGCCGCCGCATACCGCGCCGCATCCCAGGTTGTGACCCGCACCCGCGCCGAACTGGACGAGGCCGAGCAGGCCGTTCAGCAGGCTCAGACCGCGGCAGAAGCGGCGGTTGAGACAGAACGCGAGACAGCGAAGGCGGCGGGCGTGGCGAGCGCCGAGCATGCCCGCGCCCGCGCCCAGGCGGAGTCCCTGGAAGCATCCGCGCAGAATATTCAGGCTGAGCGTGCCCGCCTGAACGAGCGCCTTGCCGCCGCGGAGGAATCCGTGGCGCAGGCGCGTGTCGCCTACGAGTCGGCGCGCACCCGCGAGGATTCCTACCTGGCGGGCACGGGGGAGCAGGCTCCCGCGGCGAAGATTGAGCGCCGCGCCCAGCGTTTGGGTGAGGTGCTTGCCGAGCAGGTGAGCGAGCGTGAGCAGCAGCTGCACGCACTGAGTACCGCTCTGAAGAACGCCCAGGAGGGTTCGACCAGCACGAACGATGAGGTGCAGGATCTGCAGGCGGCGCACGCGGCGGCGCTGACCCTGCTGGCGCGCACCCAGACGGAGGCGGCGCGCGTGCAGGAGCGTGTGCAGGCGCTGGCTGAGCGTACCCGCCTGGTGACCGGTTTGACCCTGGAGCAGCTGCAGGAGGAGTACTCCGAGCAGCTACCGGTTGACGTGCCCGCAGCGGAGACTGCCGAAAATTCCGCCACCGAAAATCCCGCCTCCGAAAATCCCGCCACCGAAGCGGCGGCGGAGACTACCGAAGCCTCCACCGAGAGCGTCCGCACTCGCCTCAAGGCAACCCGCGCCGAACTGGAGGCGCTCGGCGCCATTAACCCGCTGGCGCTGGAGGAGTACGAGGCGCTTTCTGAACGCCACGCCTACCTGAACCAGCAGATTGAGGATTTGAAGGCGACCCGCCGCGACCTGAACACGGTCATGGACGAGGTCAGCAGCCACATTGCGGAGGTTTTCACCGCCGCGATGGAGGACATTAACACCCACTACCGCCGCATCTTTGAAACTCTCTTCCCGGGAGGCGAGGGCCACCTGGAGCTGGACGACCCGTCCGATCCGTTGAATTCGGGTGTGGAGATTCACGCGCGCCCGGCGGGTAAGAAGGTTAAGCGCCTGTCGCTGCTGTCCGGCGGTGAGCGTTCGCTCGCTTCGCTGGCGCTGTTGATTGCGATTTATATGTCTCGCCCTTCGCCGTTCTACGCCCTGGACGAGGTTGAGGCGGCGCTGGATGACCGTAACCTGTCGCGCCTGCTGCAGGTGATTGGTGAGCTGGGGGAGCGTTCGCAGCTGATTGTGATTACGCATCAGAAGCGCACGATGCAGATTGCGGAGACCCTGTACGGGGTGTCGATGCGCGGTGGTGTGTCGACGGTGCTTTCTCAGCAGATGGAGGAGCTGCGCGAGTTGCTGTAGCTCGCCGCGCTTGCCTAACCCTACCGCACACCCCTCAACCCGCGCGCCCCTGCCTAGCCTCGCTTGCCCATCCTCTAAACCTTGCCAGACGAGCCACCCCATACCCGTGCGCGCACCCACCCGGCGAACGTCACATGTCCTAGGAATGGTCATGTGCACCCCAGGGTACTGTTCACCGCCTGCGCCCGGGTACTATAGGGGGATATGTGCGAACGCCGCCCCGCCCTACCCGCGGTTGCGTGGTGTTTCGCT
>ENA-OWLX01001158-OWLX01001158.1-metagenome-genome-assembly--contig:-NODE-1158-length-10098-cov-13.396993_pt1 | contig 10098 bp, 8 predicted proteins | sample MGYA00245351_ERZ651106 | MGnify/ENA primary metagenome ERZ651106 (study PRJEB26857, sample SAMEA4031768) | metagenome | biome: human; feature: oral; material: saliva | place: Philippines | collected 2014... | reverse complement strand
CGGACTCACCCCCGCCCCCGGACCGATGAGGAGCGTTCGATGACTGCCCCGGATAATGCACGCAGCCCTCTCACCTCTATTCTTGCCTTTATCCGTGCAAGAAAACTGCTTGTCGCCACGCTCGCCTCGATCCTCGCGCTCGGCCTGTCGTGGCTGGTCCATCTCCCGACCGGCTACTCCGGACACGCGCATCCCTCACAGGCCCTCTCTTCTGATTTTTCATCTGGGTTTTCCGTCGCCTGGGAGATGACGAGCAAGGACTTGGGGGTCACGGCACCGGTCGTCGCCAGCACGAGGGTAGGCGAGGTCCTCGTCGTGCTCGCCACTGCGGAAGGCAGATCATCGAACGAAGAACAGGCCTTCTCAGGGACGCTCATCGGCATCGATCCCAGTGGATCTACTCCCACCGTTCTGTGGCGCCACGAGTTTACCTCTGATATTCGCACGCTCTTCACCTGGGACGACTCGATTATCGCGGGCAGCGAGACAATTCGAGCATCCGACGGGGTTGTGACCACCACCTGGGATTTTCCCTTGCCTGCCGCTGCCAGTGACCTCCGCAACCTAGATTCCCCACGCGTCCTCTCGGCAACACTCCCATCGTGGAGCGACGTTGCAAGCTTCATTCCTATCACCTGGCCCGTCGTAGTCATCTGCACGCCTATCGACGATGCACAGGAAGCCGATCGCAACGAGGAAGCCTCGTGCACTGGGTGGCACAAGGACGGCACCCAAGCCTGGAACTACGCGGTCACAAGGAACGCTGATAGGCACAGGGTTCAGCCAACCAGTATCACGACAGCCAACAGCCATCTCATCGTCGGGCAGTACGACGACAATTATCCGTACCTCGATTCATTCCTCAGCCTTATCGACGGATCCGTCACGGATCTCGGCGTGGCCTTCTCTGGTCGCCTCTCCATCGACACCATCTACGCGACAAGCGAGATCTACGCGACAAGCGACGGCTGGCTCGTCAATGGGATGGATTATGCGCAGCTTGAAGAAGGTGACATCGCTGTCCTAAACCCTGACGGCAGCCTTCGCGAGACGATGGCTCTGACCACCAACTCACTATCGTGGAGGACACTCATCACCACCACGTGCACGGATACCGATGGGCATGCAGTTCTTCCCACAGCCGAGCAGGCCCTCACGGCCCTGCGCACCGGGCACGGCTGGACGCCCATGTGCTACGAAGTTGACGGTGGCAGACCCGACAGCAGCATCTACGCCATCAACGGCAGGAACTTCTTAGCCGCCGACGAGGATGGAACACCCACCTACACGGAGTACGAACAAGGAGCATTCTTATCGGCTGACGGCTCACTGATCCTCGGCATCCAGTCGATCGAGAGCGACAAGAAGAACTCCACCAAGGAAGAAGCTCCAGCCTTGTACTACTCCCGGTCAGGCGTCACGATCGCCTCGCTCTCGCAGGTAGGAGCAAGGTCCGCACGACCCTTCTACGATGACCTGCTCGTCGCGACGCCCGTCCCTCAGCGCAATTTCTTCCTGCGTTACCTCGGTGGTTACCCCCACCCGGACACGGTGCTCATGGGCATCACGCCAAAGCGGGCGGGCTGAGTCGTCGTCATTGACGAGGCCTGGGCCCTTCGCGCTGCCACCCGCGCACCGCGAACGGACGTGACCCGCGCAAACCCGGCCCCGGCCTCGTCTGGCCTGCGACGCCAGCACAATTACCCGGTTGCTAGCGGATGCGGTTACGATCGGGTCCATGAGATTCCCAGACGAAGACGCCTACGACGAGGCCGGGGCCATCACCCGCCTCTGGTACAAGATCATCTGCCCCTTTACCTTCGGCGCACGCCTGTGGATGGTGACCACGTCCATCCTGTGCGTCCTCGCCGTCATGCATTCAGTGAACGGCTCGTGGGGCTACCACGGCCGCGCCGAGGACACCGGTTTTCTCTCCGGGAACTTCGTCAACGGCGTGCGCTTGGCATGGCAGATCGACGCGGCGGACGCGGGCCTGGACCGCATCGACGACTACATCGCGCGCGACGGACGTCTCTTCATCGTCGGCTACAAGGGAACCCAACGCGTCGCCATCGGCTACGACGCCTCCCACTCCGCCCCGCGCGAGCTGTGGCGCACCGACATCAACGACGACGAGACAGACGTGCACTGGTGGGACGGCGACCTCCTCGTCGGAAACACGCTGGTGTCCGCAGCGGACGGTCACACAACTACCGGATGGCCTACCTCGGGGGTTCGCTATGGAGTTTCCCCTTACGAACACCCTTCGCACACCGGCTGGTCCAGTGCCCCGATCGGTCCAATCCGCCTCTACTGCCCCGATCTCTCCATCGGACTGTGCGAGGCCTGGGACAAGACCGCAACACACGTGTGGGACTTCGACGCATCCAGCGGCTCCTTCCCCGACACCACGACTCCCGTGGACGGCTGGATCCCCATCGTCTACGCTGATCATCGTTCGGGGTATCAGCTGACCGGATTCAGCAGCACGTTTCTGCGCGGATTTCTGAACCTCTCGACCGGTGAACGCACCGGGATCGATGCGATCGAGGAGGCATGTGGTCCAGCAACGACCGAACTCGATGACGGAACCACGTCGTGCCGTATTACATTCCCCTACATTGGCGCACCACCCATCATCCGCGCCCAGGACGGTTGGGTGATCAGCAGCGGGTACATGCACGCAGCCACGGTCGCGCCCGACGGATCGAATGCGCAGGTCGTCACTCTTACGCAGGAGGCCGTCGCGCGCATCAACTACCTGAGCACCTATCCGCAGACGGAAAACTCACTGCCGACGACCGAACAGATCGTGCACTACGCAGCCACAGGAGACCACTCGTGGGACACAACAATCACGCTCACCGAGGGCTCGGCGATCATCGTGAACGACAGCGTCACGGTGGCTACGCATCAACAATACCTTGACATTTTATCCTACGACGCGTCGTGGTGGTGGGCTGCGCCCGCGATCAGTCAAGATACTTCTGTCCTGCTCATACCTCATCTCAAGGGCGCTTCGTCCAGCGACTATGACCTGGACTCGTGGCACCCTTCGCTCATCAACGTATCGGCTGCGGCGCAGGCGTCGACAGTGCCCGAAACATCATCCACTTACAGGCTGAGTAACGATGCGGTACATGGCTGGAACAACCTCAGGGTTCGCTCGGCAACTCCACTCTACGACGACCTCATCGTCGCCCGCATATCCCCTGAGACATCACCGTGGTACAAGCGCTTGCTTGGCATGACTCCTTCCTCCGGCGACCGCATCGTCGGCCTGACCCCCGCACCCGGACCGATGAGGAGCGCCCGATGACTCTCTCCAACACGCTGACCTCCTGGCGCAAGTCCCTCCCGACTATCCTCCGCCGCCTCGCCATCGCACTGGCCGTCGCCCTCGTTAGCGCGCTGGCCGTCGGTTCCTCCTGGCTCACGCACAGGCCGGTCGGGTACTCCGGCGACGCGCACGCATCCTCCCTGATCTCCCCGGACTTCGCCTCGGGCTTCGACGTCGCGTGGGAGATGACGTCCGCGGAGCTGGGGACCGACGCTCCCATCCGTGAGATCGTGAATGTCGACGGAACAGCCGTCATCTTCACCTCCTCGCTTGCATCCCCTGACGATCCACGTTCCGGGACACTCATCGGCATCGACGCAAGCGGAAAGACCCCCACGGTCCTGTGGCGTCATGACATCCACAACGGCAACATGAATCTTCTGATCTGGGAGGACTCTATCGTCGCCGGTGACGAAACAATACGCGCCGCTGATGGCGCAGTCACCGCTACCTGGGAGACACCCTTACCCACGACCATGAGGTTTGGGTACTACGCGGACGGGGCAGCAGTTCCTGCGACACTCGTGGGTAACGTTCAACCCATCAAAGAAGGGTCACGCTTTGTGCAAGTGACGTGGCCTGTCGCGCTCGTCTGTGCACCAACCGACACGAGGTACTCATTTGCTGTCCCAACGACGCAATTCACTTGCACGGCGTGGCGCAAAGACGGCAGCCAGGCGTGGAGCTATGTCACGGGCACAGAAGGAGACATACAACGCGGCCCCATCACTACCCCCGCCGTTAATGGTTACATCCTCGCCGGCCGCCTTAATCGAGAAAAAAGCTGGCAGTACGAGGCCGACGGGTTCTTAAACCTCGCTGACGGCACCTACACGCGCGGCGACACACAGGACGGCATCGATGCCGCGATGCTGTTCCCTGCGAGCGACGGATGGATCGATACCGCCTCATCCGGCCCCTCTTGGCAAGATGAAGAGTTTGTCGTCTACAACCCGGACGGGACTGAACGCGAGCGCACTGCGCGCTCGGTCGGTTCCCGAGACTGGTTGAGGATCCTGCACATGACGTGCTGGGATACGACAGGGCACATCATCACCCCCACAGCCGAGCAGGCCCTCGAAACTCTCCACTCAGAGGAGGTTTCCTGGGCTCCGCTATGCACACAACCACCGACCTATTCTGATTCTGAAGCATTCATCGGTTTCATCAACGGCAGGCCCCTGATGACGACGAACGAGGACGGCTCACCAGAGACGTATAGCTATCCCAATGATTCGATCCTCGCATCGGACGGTTCACTTATCCTGTATCCAGCCTCGACTTGGACAGCCGACGAGCCGAGGCAGGCAGTCTCCCTATCGCAGCCCCTATACTCCGCCCCCGAAGGTGTACTTCTGTCGAACCTCACCGAGGTCGGTGCCTACGGAGCCACCCCGCTTTACGATGACCTGTTGATAGCGAAGCCCAACCACCCCGACAGCTCCTGGCACCGATACCTCGGCACCTACCCCCACTCGGACACGGTGCTCATGGGCATCACGCCGAAGCGGGCGGGCTGAGTCGTCGTCATTGACGAGGCCTGGGTCCCTTGGGTGGTTCGGCTGCCGGTGCGTTCATCTCAGGAGTGGCGCCCTGGGCCTTTCACTGCGCACGTTAACCCTATGGGTGGCAGTGTGGGCAGGGCGCCCACACTGCCACCTCAAGGGCCCAGCTGCGCACAAACGGGTTAGTACGACCACCTGTCGCGAACCCTCACGCGCGACGACCCATCATGCGGGCCAGTAGGTAGGCGTTTGCGGCGGTCGCGAGCCGTCACGCACGACAACCCACCACACCCGGCCCCGGCCTCGTCGCGCGCGCTCCGAACCCACACCGCCGCTTGTGTGACGCATGGATCATCGGGCACAATCGTGACCATGTTAGAAAGCATCCTGTCCGTGATACCCCCGCCCGTCGCCCTCGCGATCCTCCTGGTTCTCCTGTGCCTGCCCTACGTCCTTATCACGAGCGCCATTGAACGCGCCAAGGGCCTGCCCGTTCCGAAAGACGTGCGCGAGGCCGGCAAAACCAAGGAGTGGAGGAAGCTCAACAAGCACCACGAGCTGACGATCAAGGGCTCGCGCAAGGCGCTGGCCACCGACGTCCGCGCGCGCCTCCTCGCCCCCACGATGCCCTACGCCCTGTGCCAGGCCAACCCGGTCAACACCTTCAAGCTGACGGACCCCACCGCCATCAAGCAGATGCTGCAGCGCGACTGGGGGCTCTCCGACCGCAACGGCCTGCTCGGCCAGGTGTACTCCCTCCTGCGGGAAGGCCACCGAGAGGACTTCGAGAACCTGCGTCGTCAGTGCGCCGACCCCGCCTGGGTATCTTCGACGCTCGCGCGCCTCGACAAGAAGGCCGACGAGGACACCTACGCGTGGGAGAAGCGTTGGCGCATCCACCGTCTTCTCAATAACGACCGACGCGTCCAGAACGTCGACTTCGCCGCGTGGGACTTCATCCGCGCGGCCATGCTCACGCGCGCGGGTGCTGGCCTGGGCTGGATCAGCGAAGAGGAAGCCTGCGACACCCTCGCGGTCATCAACCACGCGCTGCAGCTGAGCTACTCCTCGTGGGACGAGGCCTGGGATGCCTTCCGCACAACCCGCTGGTTCTGGGCGGCCGAAGGACAGGCGCAGGAGGCCACCAACGACCTGCACGACCGCCACCGCGGCGAGATCCTCATCGGCAAGAACGGCCTGTGGAGCGCGATCCCGTGGAACGCCCCCTACCCCGCGCCCCGTTTCCTCATCCTCGACGCGCTCGCGCCCACGAAGCAGTTGAGCACGCTGTCGCGCCAGAAGCGTGAGCGCTCCTCGCGCTGGGAGCTAGAACTCGACGACCAGACGAAGGTGCGCCTCGCTCCTCGACGCTGAGGACCTGCGGGCCCCGACCCAGCTCCACCACCCGGAAACTGGTCGGGGTCCGCGCACGTCGCCCAGGCCTCGTCCCCACTCCAACCGCCTTGAGGTTGTGTGGGCGGCGTTTCATCGGGCACAATCGTGACCGTGATTGCGAATTTTGTGTCCGACATTCCCTTCCCCGTATGGTTCGCCATCGGGTGCGTCATCGTGTTTTTGCTGAATTACTACGTCAAGCAGGCGATCGCCCGCTCGAAAGGCGCCGTTCCCGCGCCGCGCGATGTGCGCAAGGCCGACAAGGAAAAGGACTGGAACAGGCTCAACGAGCATCACACACCGAAGCTACGAGGCTCGCGCAAGGCCCTGGCGACCGACGCCCGCGCGCGGCTGCTCGCCCCGTCCTTCCCCTACGCCCTGTGCCACGGCAACCCGGTCGACGCGCTCGCAGTCACCGAGCCCGGCTCGACCAAGGACATGCTCGCGCGCGACTGGGGCATCACGAGCCGATCCGACCTGCTCCACCAACTCTATTGGCTCCTCCGGGAGGGACACCGCAAGGACTTCGGACGCACGCGCGAGCAGTGCAACAATCCATCGTGGGTGAAAAACCGCCTCGCGCGCCTCGACGAGATTGCCGGCGAGCAGACGGACGCGTGGGAGGAACGCTGGCGTATCCACCGCTTCCTCAATAACGACCGCGGCATCAACGACGTGGACTTTGGCGCGTGGGACTTCATCCGCGCGGCCATGCTGATCCGCGCGGGCGCGGCCCTCGGGTACCTGACGGACGAGGAGGCCTGGGACACCCTCGCTCTCATCAACCGCGCGCTTCACATGTCCTACTCTTCATGGAACGAGGCCTGGGATGCCTTCCGCCTCACCCGCTGGCTGTGGGCCGCCGAAGGTGTGGAGCAGGAGGCGACCAACGACCTGCACGAGCGTAACCGCGGGGAGTTCCTGATCGGCGCCAACGGCCTGTGGACGGCGATCCCGTGGGGCACCCCTTCCGTCGCGCCCCGCTTCCTCCTGCTCGACGCGCTCGCGACCGAGGGCGGCCTGCACCTGCTGTCGTACGCGAGGTGGCAGGACGCCTCGGCGTGGGAGCGTGAGTTCGACATGCAGGCCCGCACCCGCGCACCCCTGTCCATCGGCGGCAAGCCAATCGTCCAGTAGCAACACGCACCCTTGTAGGAGGCCGCAATGTCCGACCAGAACAAGCCTGTCCACAACGATGGCCCCAAGCCTGGCGGGAACACCGGTTCCGTCCACGGCGAGGCCCCGCTCATCCGCAAGAAGGAGGAGCTGACGCCCGAGCAGTACAAGCGCCAGCGCAACAACCTGATCCTCATGGCCCTGGTGATGGTCCTGATCATCGCGGCCTTTGTTGGCTTCATCTTCCTCAAGGACGCGCGGCTGGGTGGCGCCGCGTTCCTTGCCCCGGTGGCCGGTTTCCCGCCGCTGCTGTTCTAGGCACTTTCAGCAGTCGCTGTATCCTCCCCCGCGGGTCCTACTCGGGTGCCCGCGGGGGAGAATTTTGTCCGGGTGTCCTCCCGCATGCTCATGTCGTCCGTCGGCAAGCCGTTAGTCTTGACAGACAGCCCCGGGAGGACGCCCCCGTTTCTGTGCAGAACTGCCGCGCCTGCGCGCCGTTGCCGGTATAATGTCCCCATGGACTCCTGACATAATGCCTCCCTGCCCCTCCTCCCCTAGGTGCATTATGTCCACGATTGTCTTTTCCCACGTCTTCTTTTCCTACGGCACGCTGCCCGTCCTCACTAACGTCTCCTTCACGTGTGGGCCCGCCGACCGCCTCGTCGTTGTCGGCCCGAACGGGATCGGCAAGTCAACGCTGCTGGCCCTCGCAGCGGGCCGACTCCAGCCGGACTCCGGAACGATCACCGGCCCGGCACTCTCTGCGACCCAGCTAGTTCCCCCAATTCATCGGCCCGCGGCCACGCGGTCAGCACCGGGAGTCCCTCTGGCGTCTCTCCCTCCACTCGCGGGGGACAGGGAGTCCCGCACCGTCGCACAGCTCATCGATGCCGCCACGTCGGACACCCGCGGGCTGGCGGCGCGCTTCGACTTCCTCACCGAGCACCTCGCCCGGGACACCTCTCCGCGCGACGAAGCGGAGTACGACCGTGTCCTAGCGGCGATGATCACGCGGGACGCGTGGACCATCGACACGCGCCTCGAACAGACCCTGGAGGCCCTCGACCTAGGAGGCCTCGACCGCTCCCGCCCCCTCGCCTCCCTCTCCCCGGGGCAGCGTGCCCGCCTGCGCCTGGCCCTCACCCTCGTCGATCGACCAGAGGCCCTCGTCCTGGACGAGCCGACGAACCACCTGGACGCCGATGGGCGAGAGTACCTCACGCGCACTATCGACGACTGGCAGGGGCCGGTGCTCATGACCAGCCACGACCGGGCCTTCATTGAGCGCACGGCGACGGCGCTGCTCGACCTGGATCCGACACCGTGGCGGGCGGTGGCAATCTCCCAGGGAGAGCCCGCGGACTTCGGGGCGTACAGGGTAGGAGGATCCTACTCGGACTACCTGCGCGACAAGGCCGCCGCACGCTCGCGGCACACCGCGATCCATGCGGATCAGCAGGCCGAGAAACGCCGACTCGTATCTCACCAGCGGGATTCGACGGTGGTGGGGCATGCGCGCTTCAAGCCCCGCACCGAGATACGGATGGCACAGAAGTACTATGCAGACCGCGCCCAAACTGTGTCGACGAGGCGCATCAACGACGATTCCCGGAGGCTGTCGGTTCTCGCGGCACACGAAGTCCCCAAGCCCCGCTATGACCAGGGCGGGTTCTCTTTCCCTCGCGCCATGAGGACCACCACGGGCGGGGCATCACCGCACCCACACGCAATGGGCATCGCCCTGGCCGTCCGCGGCGCGTCGGTGGAGGGACGCCTCGCGCCGACCTCCTTCGAGGTGCGCTACGGCGAGCACCTCCTCGTCGCGGGGCCCAACGGGTCGGGCAAGACCACCCTGTTGGAGTGGATCGCACGCGGGGCCCCCAGCGGGGCGCACGGATGCATCGACGCCGCCTCCGGGGTCGTCCTCGTGCCCCAGGTGCTCCCGCGGCCCGGCGACCCCCTCATCCCCGAGAATGCGTGGCACCTGGGCATCGGGGAGGCCGGGAAGGGATTCGTTCCCCCAGCGGCGTGGAACCGGCCGCTCGGTGAGCTCTCCGCGGGAAACCAACGCAGGGCACAGCTGGCGTTCGCAGCGCGGGCCGACGCTCAGATCCTCGTGATCGACGAGCCCACGAACTACCTGGACCTGAACGCCCTGGAGTCCCTCGAAGAGGCGATGCGCGAGTGGGAGGGAACCCTGGTTATCTCAACGCACGACGAGTGGCTGATCACCCGCTGGTGGGGCAGAATCCATCAACTCGGCGGGACGTGAGGCAAGCAAAGACCCCCACATCGAACGCGAGGCTCGCGGAAGCATAAGGCAAGGCTTCCAGCGTACGCAGGGCCTTAGCCAGGACTGGCTGAAGCAAGTGGATAGGAAACCACGAACTGGATAGGTTATGACGTTGCGGATAGGAAAATAACCTATCCAGATCAGCGCTTCCTATCCAGATCGGCATTTCCTATCCAGATCAGCGGTTCCTATCCAGAACGCACAGCCCTCTCCCTCCCAGGTGAAGGACGCCGCGATGCAGCCCCCGCGCCAGCAGTCCCGCACCAGCAGTTCCGCAGTACCTGGCCCCGCACGGAGGCGTTACCCCCGCGCATCACCATCCGACTCGAGACACACACCCTCACTTCCTGTACACTGTTCTGTACATAGGCGAGCAGAGGAGCACCCCATGAAAACCATGACCTACACCGAGTCGCGCGCACGCTACGCCGAGGTCCTCGACCAGGTCG
>ENA-OWLX01001154-OWLX01001154.1-metagenome-genome-assembly--contig:-NODE-1154-length-10122-cov-6.693851_pt1 | contig 10122 bp, 9 predicted proteins | sample MGYA00245351_ERZ651106 | MGnify/ENA primary metagenome ERZ651106 (study PRJEB26857, sample SAMEA4031768) | metagenome | biome: human; feature: oral; material: saliva | place: Philippines | collected 2014... | reverse complement strand
GAAGTTGATGATCTTTTGAAAGACACAAAAACAGCAACTGACGATTTTGGTTTTAATAGTTCTTCTGAACCCAAAGAATTTACTTCGAGTTTTCTTGATGATGATGTTGATTATACAGTAAAAGAAGAGGAGGAAGATAAATAATGATATGTCCAAAATGTGGCAATCATGTTATTGATGATGCTAGATTCTGTACACATTGCGGTACAGCTTTAAAAAAATGTGTTTCCTGTGGAAGAGTAAATATCGGCGGATCAAACTTTTGTGTTTATTGTGGTCGGTCTATGAATTTTATTGAGAAGAGGGTAGAACCAAGTTTGAATCCTTACGGATATCCTGAAGATGCTTATAATAGGCAGCTTTCATCAATGAATCAGGAACATACAGTTATAAATACTCAGACTGTTCATAATCAGCCTAAAGAAACTATCAATCAGGAACCTGGAACATTTGAAAATAATGTTCATTTTGATGATGCTTTTACAAAAATACAGAATCCTTCTCATCAGAATACTTATTCCGGTAATTATGTAGATAATGCTTTTAATGATTATCAGAATAATTCTTATGTACCTCCCCGTGAGCGTGTTAAATGGAAAAAAGTAATGATTGCTTGCACTATTTTGATTGCTGCTACATTAGGTTCACGTTATTATCTGATGCATTCCGGACCGGTTAAGCTTAATCAGACAGATGGAGTGTCTTCTAAAAAAGGAGATCTTTCAAAATTCAGTGCATCAGAATTAAAAGAAATTGAAAAATATTCTAATAATAATAATGACGGACTTATTGATTCTGATGGAAAGAATATTTATATGACGGATAATAATGGTTATTTAGTTCGTCTGGATAATCATTTTGCTAATAAGAAAGTATTAGCTGATGAAAAGGTGTCTTATATTTATTTATCCGGAGAAACTCTTTATTATACAAATTCTTCTAATCAGTTATGTTCAATGAATAAAGATGGATCAAATAAACAGATTTTAGTTACTGACAAATGTTTTTATATTCATCCTGTAAACAATAAGATTTATTATCAGAATGATTCACAAAATGAATCATTAGCTGTTTATGATATAAATACTAAAAAGAGTGAAATACTTGTAAACAGACATGTTTATGCTATGAATATTCATGATCAGATGATTTATTACCTAACTTCTGATGCTGTTTATAGCTATAATTTAACAGATAAGAAAGATACATTATTAGTAAAAGAGAGTGCAATTTCATTAATATATAAAGATAATAAAATATATTATCTTAATAAGAGCGGGGAATTAATGGTATATGATAAACAGACTCAGCGGACTTTAACGCTTATTCAGTCAGCTTATTCTTTTGTTATGAATGATCAGTATATTTATTATGTATCAGGTAATGGTTCTCTTTATCAGTATGATATAAATACAAAAGCAACAGTTCTTATTCATAAATTAATTTCGATGTCTTCCAGTGACTATAATATATATCTTATTAATAATCAGATTTTGTTTAAGGATAATAAAAGATGGACTATTGTAGATGCTAAAAGTAAGCAATATACTCAAGTATATAAAGAATAAGAGGTTAATATGAAAATATCAGAAATTGTTGAAGCTACCGGCGGAACATTGCTTTGTGGAAACTTAAATGATGAAGTCAATAGTTTTAGTCATGATACCAGAACAATAAAACAAGGAGATATGTATATACCTATTATTGGTGAGGTATTTGATGGACATCAGTTTATTAATCAGGCATTTGAAAAAGGTGCTTCATCTATTATTACATCTTTACCAATGAGTGATGATACGCATAATATTATTTTAGTAAAAGATACTCATCAAGCTTTAGGAGATATGGCTCGGTGGGTACGCATACATTCTCATGCAACAGTTATTGGAATTACCGGAAGTGTTGGAAAAACAAGTACTAAAGATATGATTTATAGTGTTGTTTCTACTCGATATAAAGCTTTAAAGACTATTGGTAATTATAATAATGATATTGGTCTTCCTCAGACAATATTAAGATATCAGGATGAAGAAGTGATGGTTATAGAGATGGGAATGAATCATTTAAAAGAAATTGATTATCTGACTCATATTGCTTTGCCTGATATTGCAGTTATTACAAATGTTGGAACTGCACATATTGGAGAAGTGGGATCAAGAGAAAAGATCTTAGAAGCTAAAATGGAAATTACTCATGGATTAAATGAGAATGGTTTATTGATTGTGAATGGTGATAATGATTTATTACAAACAATTAAGGAAGATCATTTTCTTTTAGAAACAATAGGAATTGATAATCCGGCATCATTAAATGCGTATGATATTTGTTTAGAAGAAACAAAAAGCACTTTTATGATTGATTATCATAATCAGCCATATCAGGTAACAGTGAATGTTCCGGGAAAACATTTTGTTTATAATGCTTTAATTTCTATTCAAACAGGATTGGCTTTGTCTATTGATATAAAAGACTGTATTAGAGGTGTAGCCTGTTTTGAATTAACTAAGAATAGAGCTGATATGATTGAAACAGCTCATCATGTTCGTATTTATGATGGAACTTATAATGCTAATGTAGATTCTATGAAAGCTTCTATTGATGTATTATCCCAACATAAAGATAGAAAGATTGCAGTATTAGGAGATATGCTTGAGCTTGGAGATTATGAAGAAAGACTTCATAGAGAAGTAGGAACTTATTTATCTGATCAGAATATTGATATTACGTTAACAGTTGGAAAGGGAGCTTATTATATTTATGATGAAGTGATTAAGGCAGGGAAAAAAGCCTATCATTTTGCGAATAATAAAAAACTTATTGATTATTTAAAGACTATTATTCATCCTAATGATGTCGTATTAATTAAAGGTTCTAATGGAATGCATCTAAAAGAAGTGATCAAGAGTTTAGAGGAGAATATATAATGAAAGTATTACTTATATGTGGCGGACAATCCAGTGAACATATTATTTCAAGAATGTCTGCATCTAATATTAGAAAACATATCAAAGATAGTTATGAAGTAAAAATGGCCGGAATTACAAAAGAAGGTATATGGTATCAGATTAATGATCAGATTAAAGATTATGCCGAGGATTGCTGGCTTGACGAAAGTCAGTTAATTACTAATGTTTTTGAATATCTGAAATCATTTGATGTTGTGTTTCCATGTCTGCATGGCTTATATGGTGAAGATGGTACAATTCAGGGACTATTAGAAATGGCTGGTAGACCTTATACGGGCTGTCGCGTAGCAGACAGTGCTTTAGCTATGGATAAGGTTTTAGCAAAGAAAGTTTTTACTTTAGCTAATATTCCTACCACACCTTCATTATTTGCTTATAAAAGATATGATGGAAAACTTGTAATCATTAGAGATGATCAAACACAGACAGAAGATATTGTGAGTGAGGTTAAAGAAACACTGGGATTACCTGTCTTTATTAAAGCCAGTCGATCAGGATCTTCTGTAGGGTGTTATAAAGTCACTAAAGAGGAAGATATTCTTCCTCGCTTAAAAGAAGCTTCTCATTATGATTCTAAGATTCTTATTGAAAAAGCTATTCAGGCAACTGAGTTGGAAGTAGGAGTATTAGGAAATGATGATCTTTTAGTTTCAAGAGTAGGTCAGATTATGCCTCATGGTGAATTTTATACCTTTGAATCTAAATATGAAGATAAGCAGTCATCAACATGTATTCCGGCTGGAATCACTGATGAACAGGCTGAGTATATTAGAGAAAATGCTAAAAAAGCTTTTCATGCGATTGATGGACATGGACTTGCTCGCTGTGATTTCTTCTTAGATAATATGACAGGTGATATTTATTTGAATGAAATCAATACCATGCCCGGTTTTACTGATATTTCTATGTACCCTATGCTTCTAAAAGATGCCGGAGTGGATACATCGGATTTAATTGATAGACTGTTAGATCTGGCAAAACAGCGATAAGACAATTTTTCATCTTTTTTTGTCACTTATTAGATAATTCAAATCTCTTATTAATGAAACAAGGAAACTTGTTTTATGGCCATTAGAAAGGAGGGCTGCTTATGCTCAAAGAGAGATGGTTCTGTAAGCAGCTCGATCACATTAAAGATACAATGTTTGTTCTTGCTATGTCTATTCTTAAGAATGAAAGTGATGTTCAAGATGCTATTCAGAATACCCTCATGATAGCTTATGAGCATCTTGATGATTTAAGATTCAAAGATAAATTTAAACCATGGATTTTAAGAATACTTAAGAATGAATGCTATAAGATTGTTAAAAAGAGAGAATACAGTCTTGACGAAGAAACAATCACCGAAGAGTCAAAGGGACTAAGCAACGAAATGAAAATGACAATTTGGGATTATGTAAACTCTCTTGATGAAATCTATCGGAATGTTATTATTTTATATTATTATGAAGGACTAAGCATTAAGGATATTGCATCCACCCTTGACATATCATCAGATAATGTCAAAAAAAGAATGTCTCGGGCACGAGCGTTCTTAAAAAAATATATGGAGAAAGGAGATTGTTATGAGCGCTGACGATCGAAAAATTGCAAGTATGCTTAAAGCGAGTGCTCCTTCTATGAATAAAAATACAGAAGCTTTATTCAAAGAATATTTTCCTCAGAAAAGGTATTATGTCTCTTTAAAGTATACATTTGTATTTCTTGCTGCTGCATTTATTATTCTGCCCAATGTTTCTCCGCAATTATCTTATGCCTTGCAAGATCTTCCAATTATTGGGCCATTATTTGAGGTAACCTCAATACATCACAAAGAAAAGAATATAGAACAAAAGAAACCGATTATAAAAGGAAATAAGAAATCAGAAAAGGCTGTCACATATATGAATAAAAGTGTAGATCAATGGACCGGTCAGGCAATATCTGAATTTAAAAAAAATTATGGAAATAATCATATAGCTCGTTTAAGATCAGACTATAAAGTTATTACAAATAGTGAAAAATGGTTTACTTTACAAGTCTCTATTTATGAGACATATGCTGATTCTTTTAATAGACATCGTTATTATCATATTGATAAAAGAACAGGAAATAATATTAAATTATCTCAGCTATTTGATAAGTCATATGATTATAAGAAGATATTTAGTGAAAATATCATTAAACAAATGGAAGAAGCTATGAAAAAGGATGCCAATAAGATTTATTGGTTAGATGATAATATTGCTGAAAATTTTGAGCATATAAAAAAGAATCAGAGCTTTTATTTTGATAATGAGGGTAATATTGTGATTTGTTTTGATAAAGGTGAGGTTGCTCCTTATTATATGGGTAATCCTCAGTTTACAATTAAAAAATCTATATTTGATAAATATCTATTGTAATATATTATTTATCCTATTCCCACACATTTACAAATAGATATAGTCTTTGTGGAAGGTGAAGCAATTCACCTTTTTTCATTTTATGAAAAAATATTGTATTTAAAGATATAGATAAGTAAGATAAAAGAAAGAAATTCTATATAAGGAGCGGTATATGAAGAGATTGTTAAATTGTTATTCCAGTGACATGATGAGAATGAATGGAGAAATGTTAAAACAGGCTATTTTAGCCAGTGAAGGACGGACTGTCTTAACGGAAACAGTTGTTGCAAGAGAACCATTGTTAAGTGATATTACAAATGGAGAATTAGCTTCCGCTTTTGGCAGTGATATGATCCTGCTGAATATATTTGACTGTGATCATCCTTTTATTGGAGGTATTGAAGAATGTGATAATCCGGTTGCTAAATTGCAGGAGTATACAGGAAGACCTGTGGGATGTAATTTGGAACCTGTTGATTTACAGGCTCAGATGCTTGAAACACGCTTAGAGATTCCTACAGGAAGACAAGCTATTGAACATACTTATAAAAAAGCAGAAGAATTAGGTTTTAATTTTATTTGCTTAACAGGGAATCCGGGAACAGGCGTTTCAAATAGTGCTATTATAAATGCTATTAAAGAAGCAAAGAAATATTTTAAAGGTCTTATTATTGCCGGTAAAATGCATGGTGCAGGTGTTAATGAACCGATTATTGATTTAGAAGTCATTAAAGCATTTATTGATGCCGGAGCACATGTTATTTTAATGCCTGCAGTTAATACGGTACCCGGGTTATCAGAGGAAACGGTTACCAAAGCCTGTGAATATATTCATGCTCATAATGCTCTTGCATTAACAGCTATTGGAACATCACAGGAAGGTGCAGATAAAGAAACAATAAGAGAAATTGCGATTGTTAATAAGAGATGTGGAGCAGATATTCAGCATATTGGAGATGCCGGATGGAATGGTGTAGCGATTCCGGAGAATATTATGGCTTTATCTGTTGCTATTAGAGGAAGAAGATGGACTTATCACAGAATGGCTTCTTCTATTAAACGTTAAACCGGCTTTGCCGGTTTTTATTTAACAATTATTTATAAAAATTATGAACAGGGAAAATCAATTGAAAAGGCTATAATCAAGTGTTATAATTTGGATATGGAGGAAAGAAATAATGGATAAAAAAACAATTAGAGACATTGATGTTAATGGCAAGACTGTATTGGTACGTGTGGACTTCAATGTACCAATGAAAGATGAAGGAAAAACAATTACTGATGATAACAGAATTGTTGCTGCTTTACCAACTATTAATTATTTATTAGAACATAATCCTAAAGCAGTTGTATTATTCTCACATCTAGGAAAGATAAAGACTGAGGAAGATAAAGCTAAAAATAATATGGCGGTTGTTGCTCCCAGATTAGCTGAATTATTAGGAAAAGATGTTAAGTTTGTCAATACAACTCGTGGAGCTGAATTAGAAGATGCTATTAAGAATGCTAGTAATGGACAGGTTATTTTAGTTCAGAATACGCGTTATGAACCCGGTGAAACTAAGAATGATCCTGAATTAGGTAAATATTGGGCATCGCTTGGTGATGTATTTGTAGAAGATGCATTTGGTTCTGTTCATAGAGCACATGCATCAACAGTAGGTATTCCATCTTATTTAAAGCCTGCTGTTGCAGGATTCTTATTAGAAAAAGAAATTGCTTATATTGGAAAAGCTGTTTCTAATCCTGATCGACCTTTAGTAGCTATTTTAGGTGGTTCTAAAGTATCTTCTAAGATTGGTGTTATTGAAAATCTTTTAGGCATTGCTGATAAGATTATTATTGGCGGCGGTATGGCATATACTTTTGCTGCTGCACAGGGACGTACAATCGGAACTTCTTTACTTGAAGAGGATAAGATTGATTTAGCAAAGACTTATATTGAAAAAGGTGGAGATAAATTGGTACTTCCTGTTGATACTGTTGTAAATACTCAGTTTGCTGAAGAAGGAGATATCAAAGTTGTTGAAGGTAATATTCCTGATGGATATATGGGATTAGATATTGGTCCTAAATCAGTAGAGAATATTAAAAAAGCATTAGTAGGTGCTAAGACAGTTATCTGGAATGGACCTATGGGTGTATTTGAAATGCCTACATTTGCTAAGGGTACAATTGAAGTATGTAAAGCCTTGGCTGAATTAGAAGATGCTAATACTATTATTGGTGGTGGAGATTCTGCTGCCGCTGTTAAACAGTTAGGTTATGCTGATAAGGTATCTCATATTTCTACAGGTGGAGGAGCTTCACTTGAATATATGGAAGGCAAGGTATTGCCTGGTATTGATGCTGTAGATGATAAATAATAAAGGAGATAAGAAGATGGCTAGAAAACCAATTGTTGTAGGAAACTGGAAAATGAATAAGACTATTGCTCAGACAAAAGCATTTGTTGAAGCGGTAGATGTAAAAGTCAATACAAATCATGCTGACTGGGGTATTGCAGTTCCATATTTAGATTTACAGGCTGCTAAGGCTGCTAAGAATCTGATTGTAGCTGCTGAAGATATGCATTTTAAGGATAGTGGTGCTTATACCGGTGCTGTATCTGCTGAAATGTTAAAAGAAATTGGCGTTGAATGGACAATCTTAGGTCATTCTGAAAGAAGACAGTATTTTGGTGAAACTGATGAAACAGTAAACTTAAAGATGCTTCAGGCTTTAAAAAATAATATTCATCCTATTGTCTGTGTTGGTGAATCATTAGAACAATATGAAGCTAATGAAACAAAAGATGTAGTAAAGAAACAAGTTGTAGCTGCTTATAATGATGTCAAGAAAGAAGATGTTGAAAAGACAGTCATTGCTTATGAACCAATCTGGGCAATTGGAACCGGCAAAACCGCAACTAATGAAATTGCACAGGATGTATGTGGCTATATTAGAACTGTTATAGCTGAATGCTATGATAAAGAAACTGCTGATAAAGTAAGAATTCAGTATGGCGGATCAGTTAAACCGGAAGGCTTAAAAGCTTTATTGGAACAGCCGGATATTGATGGAGCTTTAGTAGGTGGAGCTTCACTTGTAGAAGATTCTTATCTTGCTATGGTCTCTGCATTAGATTAATCTTAAGGGCTCATTTGAGTCCTTTTTATGAGGACAAATAGACTATTACCTCTTTAATTCTTAGATATCTTAACATATAATAAAGATGAGGTGACAAAAATGGAACAAATTATTATTAAAAGAGATCAATTGCATATGACCGGTGAACTTTATTCACCTAAAGGTATAGAACGATATCCTTTAGTTATATTATGTCATGGTTTTGGCGGTAATATGGATTTAAATAGAGATTATGCAATGACATTAGTAAATAATGGATATGGAGCTTTTATCTTTGATTTTATTGGTGGAGGTATTGATATTAAGAGTGAAGGAAGTATGCTTAATATGTCTGTGCTAACAGAAGCTGAAGATTTAATGAAGGTTATTGAAACAATGAAGCAAAGATCTGATATAGATCAGGATTCAATCTATCTGATGGGAGCTTCTCAGGGAGGTTTTGTTGCAAGCTATGTTGCAGGCAGACTCCCGGATCTTATTAAAGGTCTTATTTTGCTTTATCCTGCTTTTGTGTTACAGCATGATGCCAGAAGAAGAACACCTGATTATAATCAGATAGAAGATACCTATGATGTCTTTGGAATTACTGTAGGAAGTATTTATATTCAAGATGCTTTATCATTTGATATTTATGATGAAATAGGAAGATATACAAGAGATGTTCTAATTATTCATGGTACAAAAGATCGTATTGTACCAATCAGCTATAGTGAACGAGCTATTAAAGTTTATGATCATGCTAAACTAAAAACTATTAAAGATGCCGGACATGGCTTCCATGGTAAAGAAAAAATAGAATGTATGGAATATATTCTTGATTATTTAAGACAGACTATATAGTAAGAATCCTTATCTAAGGATTCTTTTTAATATCTGATTTTTAAGTTACCGACATTAATGGATGCCTCAATAGAATAATTTCCGGATGTTTTCATATAAGATTTAGTATATTTTTGATCATTGACTTTTAAATCAAAATAATAGTCATCTAGTTTTTTGACTGAATGAATATCAATATTTTCAGCATTATTGTTTATATTTGATAAGTTGTAAAATTAAATGAGAAGAATCAATATAGATACTGCCGATATTTATATTGATATCTGTTTTTAAGAAGGATAGAGAAGAGATTCTAAGAATAGATGCTTTACAGTTCACTTTTCCTGATCTTCCAAAATTAAATAATGTATAATCTTTGCTACATTTATGATAAGAGTCTGATTATTTATTGTATATTTCAAAATCTTATTTTTAGGACCTTGATAATGTAATTCATTCTTAGTTCCTTTTTGGATCTCTATGCTTAAGGCATTTGTTTCAAAAAAATATGATCAAACCGTCAACCTCGTTGCATCGATATTTTGAGTTTATTCCCGACCATCGCATCAATCGGAACAAGAAACATCTGCTCTGCGATATCATTATATTGACGATCCTTGCTGTCATTTGCGGAGCTGAATCGTGGGATTCCATTGAACTTTTCGGCAAGACAAAACTATCATTTCTAAAGACTTTCCTTAAACTGCCCAACGGCATTCCTTCGCACGACACGATTAACAGGGTATTCTCCGCCATCCAACCAAGACTTTTTGAAGAAGCTTTTATCAAGTGGGTTGAATCCTTAAAGAATGAAAATATCACCAAAGAAGTCGTTAGCTTGG
>ENA-OWLX01001153-OWLX01001153.1-metagenome-genome-assembly--contig:-NODE-1153-length-10128-cov-7.378636_pt1 | contig 10128 bp, 6 predicted proteins | sample MGYA00245351_ERZ651106 | MGnify/ENA primary metagenome ERZ651106 (study PRJEB26857, sample SAMEA4031768) | metagenome | biome: human; feature: oral; material: saliva | place: Philippines | collected 2014... | reverse complement strand
GGCTTTTCCGGAAGATGAGCTGACGGGCCTTCGCCTCGGCTTCCTGTCGCAGCCGGAGCCACCCGTAATAGAGGAAACAGAGCGCGACGAGAATGAGGAGTGCTATCGCAAGTTCCATGAAGTGTTCTCCTAATTCGCAATGAGTGCGTTGATCAGCGTGCGAAGCCGCGTAGGTTCAGATGAAGAGAATAGTGTCTTTTCAGTGACCAGCTCTTCGCCCTCGCGGCGTACTGCCTGAACTGTGTCGGTGATCTTGAATCCGTGAGAGCTCTCTCCCTGTGAATCAAGAACCACGAAACCCGAGGCAATGGACCCCATTGCCTCATTAATGAAACTCGTACACGTTTCCTCGAGGAGCTCGGCGAGCGCGACTGACGTCACTTGTTCCATGCGGTGGATGCCCATCGGCATACGCAGGTCGCTGAGCCACATCTCGCTGTCGTTCGTCAGAATGAACAGCTGGAGGTCTGGAATCGCCAATTTTCCGTCGGTAGTGACATACAGTGTTGCGATTGTGCGGTCCGCATCACCGTAGCTCGCGATAATCTCCAGATCAGGGTGCGGACCGTCCTCCGTCGCTAGTCCACGGACCAGGAGAGACCGAATTCCTCGTATGTCCGCATCGTCTCGCGATTCCGTCGGAACGGTCATGAGCGGCCAATTCCATCCGTCCTTGATTTGGCCGATGGTGACCAGTTCATCGTCGGTGAGTAGGATTGTCATCGTCCGTACCTATCTCGCGTATCTTTAATGGCTTTTGTAATAATGTTCCAAGCGCCTTTGGCGTATTGAATCTTCCTTCCAATGGGATCGCTCTTTCGTTTCTCTCCACTGGACTCAACTAACGCATCCCACACGGAGACGCCTTTCGGCCACGGCCCGCTCATCTTGACGCGCGCGCCTTCCTCCCCGACGGCTTTCGACCATTTCAGTGCTTGGGTGCCCCACTTGATGGGTGCCGGCATCTTCTTGCCGATCTTTGCAAGCAAATCCACTCCAGTCGAGAACTTTTCGTAATCGCTCCCACCCTTCAGGGCCTGAATAAACTTGTTCGCATCTTTGAGAGCGCCGATATTTCCCGCCTTCGCAAGGATGTCATTAAGTCCTGTTCCGCTCGTATTCGTGGGAAGGATAGAACCAGGTTTGTTGCTTATCGTGCCCGGGGACATATTGCGCATGCCTTCGTGGGCTACCCCTGTGGAAGCACCCCCTCCCGAGGATCCTCCACCCGGTGATGATGCTTGCTCCTGCTCGTTGGCGTTGCGGGTCAGAGAGTCCGCACTCTTGCGCAGTGCTTCAGCAACCTGACGGACTTTCGGTGCGAGGTCCGATTGCCACTGGTTTCGGAAGCTGTCGGCGTCGGTACCTTTCCAGGGGCTTTCGGTGATCTGTCGGGAGAGCCCCTGGGTGATGGTGGACTCCAGGTACTCCGCCTTCTGGCGGAAGGTTTGCGCTGTCTTGCGTAGCTGTTCAACATCTGCGCCGACGGCTGCCATGATGACTCCTTCTGCTTAGTCGATCATTCTTGTGTGTCCGGTGAACGGGCGTCACGCTGAGATGATGGGGCTCCGACACCGGTGGAGACGGAGCCCCATCCGGAGAATCACCTGTTCGAGATATCCTGCTGCTCGCGTGCGTTTTGCGAGGCCTTCTGGCTTGCGTCCTTGAGAGACTGCGAAACCTGGCGCAGCTTCTGGGTCAGGGAAGAATTCCAATCGTTACGGAACTGGTCAGCGTCCTGTCCCTTCCACTCCGTCGACTGCATCGTGCTGTTCAGCGTGGTGATGATGTTGTCGATGTCCGACGCCTTCTGCTGCAGCTGACGAGACAGGTTCTGTACCTGCTCCACATCCATACCGACGAATGCCATCAGAGTCTCCTTTGTGTTGTGCCCCGCCGTGGTCGGCGGAGTCTTTGTGGGTTTCCCCTCGTTATTGATTTTGGCAATACTGATAGTTACTGGCAATGGGGACTAGTCCCCATGTCGTGTCACATGCGGGGGAGCTGGACTTTCCAGATCTTTCCGTTCTGTGTAAAGAATCCTCGGCCAGGACTCATCTCGCGTCCGGGCAAACCAGGAACCGACGTGCCGACAACCCCATCGCCATCCCCGAGCGAGGGGCACAGAACCAAGCCTGCACGCCCACCTCGCATCAACTGGCCGAGCGAACTTGAACGTGACCACCCGGGCAGGTCCGCCTCGGCGATAACGAGATGTCCGTTCTGTTTGGCCGCCACGATAGCGTTCTGGATCGGTTGATCTGCGTTTCCGTAGGTGAAGTCACCCAGCCCTTCAATAACGAGGATGACTCCTGGGGCATCCTCAGGGGCTGGTGCCTGGAAGAAGGGTTCCGACGCGGTCAACAATTCAGCAACGGCATCAGCGCCGCGAGCAGTCGACTCCCACACCGGATCCTCCGCCAGCGTGGAGCGCCCGGATGATGCGTGCAGGAACCGCGAGTACGGGTACGTTGCATGGAGGGTATGGACCAACCACGCCAGCGCGTTGGAACGGCCGGTCTGTGGGCCTCCACCGATAGCGAGTGTGCCGACAGCCCTGAATGAGAGGGGCGCGAGGGCCTCCGCCTCCATACCAATGACCGGGTACCCATTGAGCGAGGCGGGGATCGAATCGGCTGTGACCAGGGTGGGAAGGGAACCGATTGGCGTCGGTCGAACCCGGTTGCGCAGCACACCGATCAACGCGATTTCTTCCATCATGCGGGCTTGGGCGAGGGGATTGACGTTGCTGCCCAGAACAGCCAACTGCAGCACGTTGGGGTTGCCGACCTGCATGGCGCGTCCGGGGGGACTCGTGGGGGTGAGCACGTCCTTGGGGAGGCCGAGGTTGAGGTAGGACTCCTCATCGGTCATTCGCAGGACGATCTTGCGCTGGAAGTTTGAGGCGAGAGAGGTAGGGATCGCCTGCGTGCGATCCGCGGTGACAGCGACGTGGACGCCGACTGCGCGACCGTCGAGGAGGATCTGCTGGAAGCGGGTCCAGAGCCGTGCCTTGGCGGTGGTGGACTGGTACTCCTCGCTGAAAGCACCGATCCCGTCGACGAGAAGGAGCAGGCGAGGCTCGTCTTTCTTGCCGGAAATCTTTCGGTAGAAGGTCAAGTCGGAAGCGCGTACTTTCGAATATCGGCTTGCCCTGTCGTCGACAATGGAGCCGATCAAGGTGAGCAGACGCGTAACGCGTTCCTCGTCGTCCCCGGGAACGACGTCACCAACGTGCGGCATCACCTTGATCATGTCGAGGCCGCCGCCCGCGAAGTCGAGTCCGTACACCTCAACAGGTCCGGAATTAGGAGTGATCGCTGCCGCGACGGCCAGCGACCGAAGCGCTTGCGTCTTGCCGGAACCCGATGCTCCGTAGTAGGCGATATTGCCTTCTTTATCGGGCAAAAAATACTCGGTGATCTGATCCTGCTCGGCGGGTGCGTCAAGAACACCGAGGACCAGCTCGGAGTCACGTCGCTGCTTGAGTTCCGAAATGTCGTAGGTGGGCGCAAGCTCGGACAGCCAAGGTTTACGCGGCTGCGGAATGCCAGCCATCGCGGCGGCGCTCTTAAGGGTTGCGACGACGCGTTGAATATCCGTGGCGACGTCGTCGCCCGGACGGGGGAGCTTCGGCGTGTGCCACTTAGGAGTCAGACCAAACCCGAGCTGTTCCACCTCGACGGAGACGGTCTTGACGTCCTCAACTGTTTTCGCCCCCGGGTAACCGCTCTGGAACACGGAAATACGTCCGGGACCGGTCTTTGCGGCGGCGCGGCCGGGCGCAGACTGGGGGAAGTGAGCAGCCATGGTGTCTCCGAGAACGTCCTGAGAGTCGTCCGTGTCTGCCATACGTAGGGCGACGCGCAGGTTCGTGTTCGCTCGAAGGTTGTCCTTGATGACGCCCGAGGGACGCTGCGTCGCGAGGATGAGGTGCAGGCCGAGGGAACGTCCACGCTGGGCGACGTCAACGACCCCGTCGACGAACTCGGGGACCTCGCTGACCAGGGCTGCGAATTCGTCGACGACGATGATCAGGGACGGCGGACAGTCGGGGTCTCCGGACTTCTCCAGGGTGACGAGGTCCTTGGCACCCTTGCTGTTGAGCAGCCTCTCTCGGTAGGTGAGTTCTGCGCGCAGCGATGTGAGGGCTCGTCGGACGAGGAAGGGGGAGAGGTCCGTGACCAGGCCGACGAAGTGCGGGAGTTCGGTGCACTGGCCGAAGGCTGAGCCGCCCTTGTAATCGACGAAGAGAAAAGACAAACGGTCTGGGGAGAGCGTCTGAGCCATGCCCAGAACCCATGCCTGGAGAAACTCGGACTTGCCGGCACCCGTCGTACCGCCAACTAGGGCGTGTGGCCCCTGGGTACGCAGGTCGAGATGCAGTGGGGCCCCGGCTCCCATACCCACCAACGCCGCCATGGACATCTCCGGGACTGGTGTGTGGAGGGCCCCGGGTGTGCGGTCGATGATCGAATGGGAGGCACGCCAGTGCTCGATGACTGCCTCCGGGTTATCCGCGAGTTCCTTGCCGGTGAGGGTCACGTATGAGATCGCGCCGGGCAGATCCGAGTCGTCGTCGACAGGCACTCCGCCGTCGATAACAGGTGCGAGCGAGCGGGCGAGGCGGATGATGTCCTGTCGGCCGACGCGGTCCACAACTATGCCGGACAGGACACGGGAACCGGAGACGTCGCCGATTGACGCGGTTCGCTCCTCAACAGCGACGAATGAGCGGCATGCTGCGGGAAGATCGGCAAAATTGGAGGCGCTCCAGACGAAGTAGATCCCGTGATCGGGGCCGAGTTCGGCGATGCGGTTGAGGCGGGCGATGTCGGTGGTAGCGTCGTCGACGAAGACGATAACGGCGGGGATGATGTTCGGATAAGAGACCCCAGCATCGAGTGGCGTTCCGCTTTCCCGAGGTGACCGTGACGGGGAATCCGATGACGCGCTCTGCCCCTGGCTGATTCGGGCCTCGAGCACTCCTTCCAACGCCTCGAGAAGCAAAGCACATGAAGGAGAATCTGCCGCGAGGTGAATAGATGAGCCGAGCGGTGAATGCGGGGACGCTGCATGAGGGAGCCATTCGAGCCAATCCCAGACACCCACACGTGAGTTGGACGTCATGCACACTGTGACGACCTCGGCCGGGGAGTATTCAGCGGCGATCTGGGCACCGATTGCCATCTGGACCTGTTCGAGCCAGCTGCCTGCGCCGCACAGTCCCAGGCTCCCAGCGGCACGTAGGTCCGCGACGACGGGGACATCGGAGATCGTCGAGAACTCTGCGCGCAGCTGTCGAACACGCTCGAGGCAGTCGGGTAATCCTTTTCGATTCCCGTGGTCTTCGAACTCTGATTTCGACAGATCGGTGCCGATTCCCAGCCGGAGTTTGAGGAACTCCGGATGCTCGGGTCGGCGCAGCCACAGGGAACCATCCCTGCGCAGCGCGCCCGCGATCACCTGATCGATCGGGGGGAATTGCGAGTGGCGGGCCTCCCGATCAGCGTCTTGGTGTGCCTGGAGTTCCTCGCGAATTGCCTTCAGCGCCTGATCGAAGTGCAGGCGCTCTACTTCCAGAGCTTTCTTAGCCTGGCGTTTTTGATCCCACGACGAACCGAGCATCATCAACGGGCTGAGGGCGACGAAGAGCACCGAGTAGAGCTGGCGGGTGATAGCGAACATGACAGCGCCCATGACGAGGGGCATCAGCAGCGCGATTACGGGGAAACGCGTGGGTTCGGGGTGTTCGGGCAGATCTGGCAGCTTGAATCGGCGTGTTCCAACTCGAGGGAGCACTTGAGGGGGACGGTTGAACGCAATGTCGGTGGATTCGCCAACGGACTCGGGTTGCCGTGTTTGGATGAGCTGGATCTGCGTGTCACCCAGGGTCACGATGTCGTCTGGTTTCACCCTCGCCTTATGCACGCGCTGGTCGCCGAGGATAGTGCCGTTGGCTGAGTTGAGGTCTCGTATCTCGATTCCCGATCCAACGGTAATGCGCGCGTGTTTCTTGGACACGCGGGGATCAGCGAGGGTGATCGCGCAGGATGGAGAACGCCCAATAACCGTACCGCCGAAGGGCAAGGGAACTCGCATCCCCTTGTCGGGGCCCGCGAGGATTCGGAGTTCACCAGCGACTCCGCCCGTGGGGACCGAGCCATCGGTGGAAGCGATGTCGATGAGGGAACCTGAGTGGAGGACAGTCTCAGTCACGAATGCTGTCGAAGGCAACACAGACACGACTCGTCCACCGATGGGATCGAGAATTCTCAGGGTGACCGACTCGGGATCGATCGCCGGAGCGGCACCCTCCGGACCCGCGGCAGCGAGGACAGCAGCAACATCTCCGACCGTCGCCGTTGCATCGGTGGTGACCAGCAGGTCGATATCCTCGCGGGTACGCCCGCGCAGTGTCAGTTTGATCTTCATCGCCGGTCCTTTCCGGTGAGTGCATCGGGTGTGCTGTTGCGTCGTTTCTCATCGTCGAGCAGATACAGGTCGCTGCTGGAGACCAGCCGCGCCGCGACCGCGTATTCGACGAGCCGAACGCGTCGGTGCGTCGCCAGCGACCCCGGCCTGCCCCGCATGCCGGGCACTCCCATCCGATCGAGCTTGTCGGCGACGTTGTCGAGCTTTCGGTTGAAGCGGGTGATCGGCCACCCCAGCCGCGCAGCAGCCTCGGCATTGCGCGGGATATCGGTCGCGCCGGAACCTGCTTGCGTCAGCCAGGGTTCGCACAGCGCCAGGATCAGCAGGTACTGCGACGGCGTGAAACGTGCTTCCCCGACCGTGGCCTCGCCGGTGTCGGCGGCGGGGGCGGAGTAGCTGCGGAATGTCGTCCCGCGCACGGTGATGGAGAACTCGTAGGTCGTCGGCCCGGCGGCGAATACGACGACGGCCGACTCGAAGACCAGGGGGATGCGCGCCCCGGGCCCGACCCGAGCCTGCATGGACCCCGAGGCGTCGGCGACGGTGACAGCGATCCGCGACCCAATGTTGTCCAGCCACCACAGGCCGTCGTGGCAGCTGATCCGCACAAGCCTGCGGTGCAGGTAGGGGTTGTCGTCGATGCACAGGTCGGCCTCGCGGCCGATCAGGAACTCCTGGTCGGCGCGAACCTCGTAGATTTCGCCGCAGTAGTCGATGACCGCGGATACGTCCTCGGTGGACTCCGGTTGGATACTCGCCGTGCTCATGGCGTCTCCACACATTCGATGGCCTCGTTCGAGGAGCGCCCGTCCGAGTTGCGCACGGCGACCGACAAGCAGGTGCGCCCCGGTACAACCGGAACGGTGACCGTCGTCTCCTTCGTCTGGCGCACAGGGTGGTCCTCCTTGGGGTCCTCGACGTGGTAGAGGTACGTCGTCCCGGTGCCGACCGCGTCCCACGTGAAGGTGACCCCCTCCGGGGTGACCGTGCCCGCCAGACCGGTAATCGACGCGTTCGCGTTGGCCGAGGGCAGCCCGTCGAGTGGAGGCGCATCAGGCGAGGACTGGGCCGGAGCCACCGTGCTTCCTTCGCCGCGCAGCACCGTCCACACGCCGAAGGCGATGCCGCTCACGAGGAGAAGCACGAGCAGGAACCCAGCCACGACCGAGCCGAAGCCCCTGGAGGGAGCCTCCTCGGCCTCGTCCGTCTCAGAGGCCCGAGGCGCGTCCTCACGCGTGGACACCGCGTTCGCGGGACCGCTCTGCGGCGCGCTTGCCGGAGCCGGGGCCGGGTCCACCTTCGCCAGGACGGCGACCGTGCGGTCGTCCTCCTCGTCAGGGACGGACGAGGCCGGGGCCGGGGCGTGGGAGGAGAACACGGCGATGGGCGCCGCGCAGGTCTCGTCCCCCTCCTCATCCTCAAAGGTCCCGGTGGGCGCTTCCACCCCCATGGCCTCGAAGGGCGTGGGGGTCAGGCGCAGCGAAGACTGCACGTTTTGAAGCGCGAGGGCGAACTCCCGCGCCGACTGGTAGCGCCGCTTGGGGTCCTTCGACATCGCAATCGCGAGAATGCGTTCGAGCTCCGCGGGCACGTCGCTGCGTCCGATTGGGGGAACCGGGGAGCGCAGCACGCGGTTGAGTACGGAGAGATCGCGGTTGTCCCCTCCGGGAATCTCGAAGGGGGAGTGGCCTGTGAGGATACCGTGCACGGTGGCGGCCAGGGAATAGACGTCGATCGTGGGACCGAAGGGACCCGTGCCGTCCTGCTGCTCCGGCGGTGCCCACGCCACGGAGAAACCGCCCGGGGATTCCTCGCCCGTTCCCGTTTGCGCGGCGATGCCGAAGTCAGTGAGGACGGGGTGCCCAAACTGGGTGAACAGGATGTTCATGGGCTTGACGTCGCGGTGGATGATCCCGCGCTGGTGGAGTGTCTCCACTGCGCCCGCGATGCGCACGCCGACGTCAAGCGCCTGGGACACGGGGATGCGGTGTTCTTTGGAACGCTGGCCCAGGTGCGGGGGCGGGCAGTACTCCATGACCAGGTAGTGGCGGCCGTCGTCCGCAATTCCCCCCGTGTAGAAGGACACGATGGACGGGTGGTTGGCGACCTGAGCCATCAGGTTCACTTCGGCGTCAAAGGCCGCCGAGGCCTGGGCGTTGGAATCCGGACGCAGGACCTTGACCGCCACGTCGCGTTGGGGCATCTGCTGGCGGAACAGGTAGACGTCGGCGAAACCGCCCGTGCCGAGGTGGCGGACGAACGTCGCGCCCGGAATTGCCGGGGGATCGAGTGGTTGTCGCATTACGCCTCCATTCGGAATGAGATGCCTTCGCCGAGCTCCACGACGTCCCCCGGCTTGAGGACCATGGCCACAGATCCGTCCAGGCGGACGGGGGCCTGCCCGGGGCGCATCAGCAGAGTGCCGTTTTGGGAGCCGAGGTCGTGGAGCCGCACGTCCCAGTCGTCGATCCGCAGCTCGCAGTGGCTGCGAGATATCTTCTTGCCGGGGCTCGGGACAATGGCCAGGCGCGCGGGGGCGCGACCAGCGGTCGGGGTCGCGCGGGGGCGTCGCCCGATGATGATGTCCTGCTCGAGGGCGACCTCTTCCCCCGTGGACAGGATGATCCGGCCCAGATCTGGGCGCGGGACGGTGACGGAGCTGCTGCTCAGCGGAGACGAACAGATTCGACACGACGAGGCGTGGGTCGGGTTCGGGTGCCCCTTCTCGCACAGGACCGCCAGGACCTGCGGACCGACCGAGGATGACGTCGCCTGCGCGCAGGACGTGTCCTGCGCGGGCTCCGTGGCAATCTGTCGCGCGTACTCGCGCAGCTCGCGGGCGCGCTCCGGGAGCATCGTCTGTCCGTCGTGATCGCCCTCGGCCTGCGTCGCCGCGAGTCGTTGATAGGCGGCGCTGGGCGCGGCTTCCTGCGCTCGCGGAGCGCCTGAGGAGAGTCCGGGGACAGAGTCGATGAAGAAGCTTCCCGGGGGCGGCTCGAATCGGGGCTCGGGTTCTGGCATCGAGACCATCCCAGTTGGGACCGCCTGACCGGGGACGGGCGGGACCGGATCATCGATGACGGGCGCCGGGGCTTCCTGGTGCTCTGCCTCAGGCGGGGAAGCGAACGATGGGGGCACGGGAACCGGGTCGTCGTCGATGACATCGGAGTTTTGAATCTGCCTGACGGCCGCTTGCTCGACGGAATACTCCGGACGCTCGGCACCGTAGAGGTATTCGAAGCGGGAACGCACGCCATCCTCCGCTTCCGCCTCGCGGGAATCCTCCGTCGCATCGTCAGCTGTCGGCGCGAGGGGCGGCGTGTCGTCGGCGGCGTCTTCGGCCTCGTCCACGGGGTCGGGCTCGGGTGTCTCGTCCTCGCGCTCGTACCAGGGGATTTGCGTCTCTTCTCCCGAGGCCCCTGAGCCCGATGGCTCGTCGTCGGCAGGAACGGGGGCGGGGGCAGTCGGCTGGGCGATCACAGGTTCTGCCGCCGCTTCCTCCGGCTCGGATTCCTCCTCCTCGTCGGACGGAGAGACAAACTGCGCGAAGAAGGCCGCAGCGGGGGAATCGTTGTCCTCGGCAGACAAGGAAGCGTCGTCGGCCTCACCCGCAGGCTCGTCAGACCCGGACGAGGCCCCCGCGAGCCAGGAGAGATCGGCGGAGGAACCCTCGCCGTCGGCAGGCGCGTCGCC
>ENA-OWLX01001151-OWLX01001151.1-metagenome-genome-assembly--contig:-NODE-1151-length-10132-cov-11.766498_pt1 | contig 10132 bp, 6 predicted proteins | sample MGYA00245351_ERZ651106 | MGnify/ENA primary metagenome ERZ651106 (study PRJEB26857, sample SAMEA4031768) | metagenome | biome: human; feature: oral; material: saliva | place: Philippines | collected 2014... | reverse complement strand
CCCAACCATGCTTATCACAAGCTACTTGGGCAGAATAGGCAAATACTTCCTTGTGCTCGCCCTTATGAAACCAACCACTCTCAGGATCTGTCGTTGAGATTTTCTTTTCTTTAGCCTCGCTTTCTTTTGCGGGCTTTAAGGACTTTTTTTCGTGTTTTCTCCTATCTAAATCAATCTCAACTTCCAACCGATCACTCATAAATTTAGCTTGTTGGTCTACCATTTCCTTACGATACTTGTGGCTGTTAGCTGCCGCTTTAATATGGGTTCCATCCACAAATAGTTCTGAAGGATCAATTAAGCCAGCACATAAAACTTGATTGAGAACCTGTGAAAAAATCTCTGAAATGAGCTCTTTATCTTGAAAACGACGGCTGTAATTCTTTCCGTATGTAGTAAAATGAGGAACCTTGTCGTCTAAGGATAGTCCAAGAAACCAACGATAGGCGACGTTTACTTCAATGTCTTTAATGGTTTGGCGCATGGAGCGAATGCCATAAAAGCATTGAATCAAAGGGATTTTGACTAACATGACAGGATCGAGACTGGGACGACCATTATCGGGGCTATAGGTATCTTCTACCAAATCATAGATGAAATCAAAATCAACCTCTGAGTCCACCTGTCGAAGAAAGTGATCTTGTGGGACCAATTCGTCTATCGTATAGAAGCCATATTGGCGTCGATTATAATCAGGTTTTTCTTTGTGAAACATAGGGAACACCTCACAACTCTTCTTATATCTATTATACGACTTTACACAAAGAAAAGCCCTTGGAAACTTATGTTCCAAGGACTTTGTCTTCAATCTGAGAGGTATAAAAATACCTCTTTTTTGCATAACTATCTATTCTGTTTTAGCGCTCTGTTCATATGTTGGACAATGTGAAAACGGTCAAGAACAATTTTAGCATTTGGAAAAATAGTTTTGATTAAAGGGATGTAATTACCAGACATATCCATAGTAACAATTTTCACCCCTTCTCGAGCTTCTTTAGAGTATTTGAAAAAGTGATTACGAATGGTTGTTTGTCGTCTGTTATCAAGAATAGTGATGATTTTCTTAGTATCATAATCCTGAGCAATAAAGGCTAGCTTTCCCTTTTGATAAGAGAATTCATCCCAAGACAGTACTTCAGGTAAGGTAGAATGGTCATCCTTGAACTGAAATTGTTTAAGCTTACGATACACAGTTGAGGTCGAGATGGCAAGTTTTTCAGCGATGTGCGTCAAAGCTTCTCGATTAAGCAAGAGTTGAGCTGTTTTCTGCTTCACTAATTCAGAGATTTGACAGTTCTTCTGAACAAGGGAGGTCTCAGAAACCGTCACTTTATGGCAGTCTTTGCATTGAAATCTTCTCTTCTTCAAACGAATAAGACTAGGAAGTCCACCAATCTCAATAAAAGGAATCTTAAGAAGGCTTTTGAAAGTTGTATTTGATTTGTTTTCCTTGACAATGACAACACTTAGGAGGGGTGTAATCAAGCGTAGCTTGCACCTCAATATGTGTCTCGTGTTGAAAAACTTTAGTTAAAGTGATATTTTTGTCTTTAATTCCGATTAATTCTGTAGTATGATAGAGTTGTCTCATATGATTCTTTCTATTTATGGTTTAGTCGCTTTGGAAAACCTGACAGTTTTATTAAGTGATACGTCTGAGTCGACAATTCGTCGTGACTTGGATGAGTTAGCGGCAGATGGCCAACTTAAACGTGTTCATGGTGGTGCTGAAAGTATTCATGGTCTAAAGGAAGAAATTGCCAATAGCCAAAAAGCTATCAGAAATGTTCAAGAAAAGGCTCAATTAGCTGGCTATGTTGCCGATTTGATTAAGGAAGGTGATGTCGTTTTTCTTGAGGCTAGTACAACGAATGAACTTTTGATTCCACATTTGAGCAATCGTCAGGTGACGGTTGTGACTAATTCTATCCATCATGCTGTTAAGCTGGTAGATCTCGGTATTAGTACTAGGATTATTGGTGGTAAGGTTAAACATTCAACAGATGCCTCTATTGGAAGTACTGCTCTGGAACAAATCAGACAACTGAATTTTGATTGTGCTTTCATTGGTGCTAATGGAGTTGATGCCAATTATTTCACAACGCCAGATATGGAAGAGGCGGTCATTAAACGAACAGTGATAGCTAATGCGCAAAAAGCCTATGTTCTAGCTGATGCCTCTAAACTTGGTCAGGTTACCTATGCTAAGGTAGCCGAGGTTGAGAAAGTAACCATAATCACAAATGCTTCGGAAGAAGGGCTCCTTAAATAATTAAAAGAGAAAACGAGGGTTATTGAAGTATGATTTATACTGTGACGCTAAACCCATCAATCGACTTCATTGTTCGTATCGACAAGGTAGAGATTGGTGAAGTTAACCGTATAGAGAGTGATGATAAATTCGCTGGCGGTAAGGGTATTAATGTCAGTCGTATTCTACAACGTTTAGGAATTGACAATACTGCTACGGGCTTCATCGGTGGTTTTACAGGACGTTTTGTTACAGACAGTTTGGATGCTGAAGGTATTAAAACTACTTAGAATGGTGAGGCTGTAATGGTATTAGGAAAAGTAAGTGATTTTTTAATCAAGCATCAAAGATTGTTAACGTACTTAAGTATTTTTGCTACGTTAATGTTATTAATGCGCTTAGTGTATGATGATGTTTTGATTGACCATGATAATCCCATCGTTTTAGCAATCTTTATAGGAATACTAGTTCTTTGGACCCTAGCATCTTACCTTAATCGAAGACAGCATATGCTATTCCACTTTATCTTACAGAGTTCGAAACTTATTAACGTCTATGCTGTAGACTTAGATTATCGTTTTATTGCGGTTAATAAGAATGATATTCGGCTCATGGAAGAAATCTTTTATTTCACTCCCAAAATTGGTGACTTTCCAATGAATTATCTTAATAGTGAAGATGCTGCGCGTTTAAAAGCAAATGTTGATCGTGCGAAAAAGGGTGAAACATTTATATTTATGGATACTATTAAGACAGGCGACAAAACGCTTTACTGGCAAAATATGTATTCTCCCATTTATAACAATCGCCAAAAAGTGATTGGTGTTTCTTGTTTTGTTCTTGATGTTACAGAGCAGAGACTTCATGAACTTGAAATACAGAGGATGGCATACGAAGATGTTTTAACACGGGTTCATAATCGACGATATATTGAGCTTGCTTTTGAGGAATGTCTGACACGTAAAGAAGAACAAATTACGGTTATTATATCTGATTTGGATAAATTCAAGGAAGCAAATGATACCTTTGGACATGCTACGGGAGATAGGATTCTAATTGAATTTGGTGATATTTTAACGAAGATAATGCCTGAAAGTGCTGTAATAGCAAGGTTAGGTGGAGATGAATTTGCGGTTTTACTCCCTGGAGTTTCTGAAAATCAAGCTGAATTTTTAATAAAACTTGTTCAAGCAGAAATGACTCTCAAAGATATGGGGATTACAGCATCTTTAGGTGCTTATACGGACTCTTATCAATCACATAAAAACTTCGTTGATTTTTTTGCAATAGCTGATAAGAAAATGTACGAAAATAAAAGTCAGAAAGGAGAACGTCGATGATGTTTCAAGATGTTGTTATTGTCATTCCTGCCTATGAACCTGATGACCGTTTGTTGGAACTTTTGAAAAATATTCGGGATAAGGAAAATCAAATGTTTGACATTATTCTAGTCGATGACGGTAGTGGAGCTGATTTTGCACCGTTATTTGCAATAGCGCAGAGTAACTATGCTTGTCATTTGCAAAGACACGCTGATAATAAAGGAAAAGGTCGTGCTTTAAAAACGGCTATTTCATATATTTTGGACAATTTTCCTAATGCCAAAGGAATTGTGACGATTGATTCTGATGGTCAACATACCTACGAAGACATGATGAAATGTTTGGCTGAATTTTTGCAACATCCTGATAGTTTGGTGCTGGGTGTTAGAACATTTGAAAAATCTGTTCCTTTACGTAGTAAATTTGGAAATTTATTGACAAGAGACGTCTTGGGGGCTATGACAGGTATGAACGTTTCTGATACGCAAACGGGGCTTCGTGTGATTCCTATGTCATGGTTGCCAAAACTCTTAACCGTGGAGGGTGAACGGTATGAATTTGAGATGAATATGTTACTTGAGGCAAAAGAGGACAATATTCTGATTTGTGAAGTTGGCATTGCAACGATTTATTTGGATGAAAATCAGTCGTCGCATTTTGATGCGATTCGTGACTCGATTAGAATTTACAAGGTTTTCTTCAAGTACATTTTTTCATCATTGTTTTCCTTCTTGGTTGATATTGTTGCTTTTACGATTTTAATTTCTTTGTTTAATGGATTGAGTTTTAGTGCGGTGACGTTAGCTTCGATTTTAGCGCGTGCGATATCATCTGTTGTTAATTTCACCTTGAATCATAAGGTGGTCTTTAAACGAGGTCAATCAAATAGTGCGATAAAATACTTCACTTTGGTGGTAGTACAGATTGTTTTGTCAAGTTTATTGGTAACAGTTCTAGGAAATGCCTTGACGACGCTGCCAATTTCATTGGTGAAGATTTTAGTTGACGGTACACTTTTCTTTGTCAGTTATTTTGTGCAAAAACATTTGATTTTTAGTGGAGGCGAGAATGACGGCTAGTAAGAGGATACTCTATTTCGTTGCATTTGTAACGACTGCCTTTTATTTAACTTGGCGTTTGGTGGCGACTATTCCGTGGCATGATTCATGGTTTGCGCTGATCTTTGGGATTTTATTGTGGGGAAGTGAGGTAGTTTCAGCCATTACAGGCTACATTCTCATTTGGAATAAGCAAAAGGACTTTGAGCTTGAAAAGCCTGAGATTGCTAAGGAGCGTTACCCAGATGTGGATGTTTTGATTGCAACGCACAATGAGGATCCAGAGTTGCTTTATAAGACGATTAATGCCTGTACTTTTATGGAATATCCTGATAAGTCTAAGGTGCATATCTACGTCTGTGATGATACCAATCGTCTAGAAGTTGCCAAATTGGCTGATGAGCTTGGTGTTGGTTATTTTGGTTTGGCGGATAATAAAGATGCCAAATCAGGAAACTACAATAATGCTTTACGTCAGACGTCATCACCTTTGGTGGCGACATTTGATGCGGATATGATTCCTTATCGTGAATTCCTGTTGGAAACTGTGCCTTATTTTGTTGAACAAGTTGAGGCTTATGAAAATGGTGACGATTATGATAAGTCAAAAGTTGGTTTGATTCAAACGCCACAAAGTTTTTACAATGCTGATATTTTCCAATTTAACTTGTTTTCAGAATCAACCTTACCAAACGAACAAGATTTCTTTTCCAAAGAAATTAATGTTTGCAATAATTCGCACGGTGCAGCGGTTTATACGGGGTCTAATACGGTTATTTTCCGCAAGGCGATTGAAGATGTTGGTGGTTTTCCGACAGATACCATTACGGAGGATTTCGAGCTAGGTGTTCGGATGAATGCGGCTGGTTATGTAAATTATTCGACGAAAAGTCCAATGGCTAGCGGGTTAACGCCAACAGATTTGAAGAGTGTCATCAAACAGCGCACGCGCTGGGGACGTGGCGTTATTCGCAGTAGCTACAATATGAATATCTTTTTTAATCCCAAATTGACAAAGGGGCAAAGAATTGTTTATATTAATGGCTATCTTTATTGGTGGTCTTTCTTTAGACGGTTATTGTATATCTTGGCACCGATTTTATATACGGTTTTCCATGTGCGTGTGGTGGTGTCAAATATCTGGCTACTGTTCCTATTCTGGTTGCCAAGTTACGCATTGACACACTTGTCAATGCGAGAAGTCTCAAAACAATACCGAACACAGGTTTGGGGAGAAATTGTGGAAACGATTTTTGCTCCGTATTTGTTTATTCCCATGATGTTGGAGTCCTTTGGCATTAGCAATAAAAAATTTAAGGTGACAAGTAAGGGAAATGATACGTCGTGGACGTTGTACCTTTATGCGCTTCCTTATCTTGTTTTATGGGGATTAGCCGTTTATGGTTTGGTGACTTTTAACTATGGAAAATTTGGTTCAGAGCTTTTTTATGGAAGTATTATCAGTTTTTGGTTGATTTATCATATCATCAATTTGACCTTTGCGATTTTCTGTGCGCTTGGTCGTCCGATTTATCGCTCAAGTGAGCGTTTTACTGTTGATGAAGCTATGGTTATTGAGGTTGATGATGATTCTTACCAAGTGAGAGTCTGTGATATTTCAGAAACGGGGATTTCATTCTATACGGATTTACCATTGTATTTGCCGAAAGAAAAAGAACTGACGCTTAATTTGCAATCACGTGATTACCATGCGAGGGTAAAAGGTCATGTTGTTCGTGTTTTTGCGATTGATAATGGTTGGCGCTACGGCGTTCAATTTTCAGAAATTCCTGAAGCTGATAAGCGCGAATTTTATCAGTACATTTATGACCGCATTAATCACAATCTTCCGAAGGAAAAAGACCCTTGGATGACAACATGGGATGATTTATTTGTGAACTTTAGTCAACGTTTCCAAAATAATGAACGTCCTGTTTCAGCCTATGACCAAGTAGCTTTTCCGAAAGTTCGTGTTAATGAAGAGGTTCAGGTTGCTGGAAAAAAATGCCAGCTTAGAAAGACAGATTATTATTACATGACATTTTCTGGAAAATTGACAAATCCTAAAAAAGAACCGAATGTCGCATTTACCTACAAAGATTTGCCAATTCAGTTGACTTTTGTGTCCTATGATATTGATAGAGACGAATCGCTTTATCGAGTTACCAATTTAGCGGATTTGGATAGCTTACCTGCTTTTAAAGCCTTAGCAAATGAATGGAGAGGGAGAGTATGATTAGTATTGCTAGATTACTGTTGTTCTTTGTGATTACTATGGGGTACAATGCCTTTTTCCGTAATACTGTGAAGATGAATCGCCGTCTGACATGGGTGTTTACATTTTCAGTCATTACATTGGTATTGTACCTTGGTAGTTTGTTAGGCTTTATGTTGCAGACCGTGTATGCCATTTCTGTTTTGGGCTGTCTTTTGAGTCTTTATTATCTTTGGGCGGTATGGAAAAAGAAATATCGCTTTAGGAGACTTGATTATATTGCGCTTGGAATGATGGCTTATTTGCTTTTGTTTGGAATAACGCTCTGGCATTCACCGCTTTTACATTATGATAATTTTACGCATTGGGCAACGATTGTAAAATTTTTCCATATCAATAATGCTTTGCCAACACAGCAGGATACGATTATTAGTTATTATACCTATCCTGTTGGAAGTTCACTTTTCATTTATTTTTTCACGACTATCGTAGGCTTTTCAGAAGGTAGTATGTTGGTCGGGCAATTCTTCTTGATTGCTTCCAGTCTTTATGCCATGTTTGCGGCACTTCGTGATGATCGACGTGTCTTAATGGTTAGCATGATTTTTGCTTCGTTTGCTGTTTTTAATACGTTCAACGTTGCTATTCGATTAAATAATTTGCTGGTTGATTTTCTGCTTCCGGCCTTGGCCTTGGCAGCCATAGCAGGTTGTTTTGTCTATCGTAATCGTTTCTGGTTTTTGTCGCTAAATACGGCGGTAATTCTTGGATTATTAAGTATCGTCAAAGTAGATGGACTTTTCTTTGTCGCTCTCGTTTTAGTAGTTTATGTGGTTTGTATTGTGCGTTTACTTGTTCGTAAAAGAGCACGTTTAAAAGCACTAGTGCTGCTCATAATGACCTTGCTAGTCAGCTGTCTTCCTTTTGTTATTTGGCAAAAGCATGTGACGGATAATTTCCCAAATGCCTCAAGTGCCAAGCATGCGGTGTCCATGTCAGAACTTGGTCAGGTATTGACTGGAAATCTGTCAGGCGTCCCACAAAAAATTATCACTCTTTTTGTCAAATCGGTGTTTACGTTTGACAGTTTGGCAAGCAATGGAATTTTGATAATCAATCTGATTATGATGATTGCCTTTATTGTGATTGGCATTCGTTTGAAATATAAGAAATTTGTCTTGTTGACTTGGGGATTTGTTGATATTTCGATTGTGACTTACTATATTGGCATTTTACTCATGTATCTGACAGCAATGCCGACTGATGAAGCGTTAGAATTAGCAGGATTTGAGCGCTATGCTTCGAGCATCGTTATCTTTGCTTTTGGTTGTTTGACCATGGCTTTAGCATGGGTAATGGACAAGGGTCTGTATGAAAAAATCATTAGTAAACGTAATGCTAGGTCTTACAAGAGCTTATTTAATAAACGCTTGTACCAATACGCGAGCCTTGTTTTGACAGTTTATGCCATTGGAATGTTCTTGTCAGAAAATAATAGCATTGTTTACAATAACAATCAGGAAACAAACGAGGTCGCAAAAGAAATTCATCAGTTTACTGGAAGTCAGAGTAATTCGTCAACGGATAGAATTTTGGTTGTAACAGCAGATAAGGAGAATGTAGATAATTATTTTGTCCAATATGCTAGTCGTTATTATCTGTGGGATGTCAATGTTGATGCCAGAGAAAATTTTGTGTCGGCTGACCAAGAATTTTTAGATTTAATGGCATCATACAGCGACAGCGCAACAAGTTATTACCTCTCCAATGAAAATAACGATACTAGAGATGATTCCAATTTAACAGACGATGACTTTATTGCACTCTTAAAAACGTATGACGAAGTCTTGATTTTAGATGACCATTATACGTTTAATGCCTTGACGAAAAAACTATTTGGTCGGACATATTCCCCAGGATTGTATAAATTATCAGATATTCTTGCTGGAAAAGGGTAAGTTTTCTAGCTTTATCAAGCATAAGTCTTGATATTTCAAATAAAATATGTAGAAGGAGGCGGAGTTTGTGACTTCGCCTCTTGTGGTGCTCAAAAGACTTTCTTGAACATTGGAGAGGAAGCTAAGATAAGTCCGTTTGAATTATCTGCTCTACTCATCACACAAAGCGAGGTCCTTAAAAGATACAATCCACGTTCCACACACTTAACACTAGCATAGAAAAATCTCATATCTACAAAAGCAATATCAGATTTTGGTTCTCGTGAACAATCAAAACATGATGGACTAAGCAGATAGCGGAGAATGAACTGAGATTTCTCTCTAGTCTTAATTTACTTGCTTGTCATTTGCTTCAAAAGACAATGCTAGACCTACCATAACTGTTTTTCATACAGCTATGGAATGTTTATCTTTTGAAAATCATTTTAGGTCTATTTGCTTCACTCAAACACTTTCTCGATCTTCCTTTACCATAAAGACTGAAAAAATAAGGCTAGAACTGGTTTTAAGCCTTATTTTTTCTTCATCTGTTGTCCAATTAGGTGAAAAATGATTGCAGGATTTTACTAGAGATGTGTGCTAGAAATATGGTATAATAAAGTTTATGGCAAACAGTAATCAAACAAAAAAAACACGATCTTCACGGAGGCCTACTAAGGCAGAGATCGAGCGTAAAAAAGCAATTCGGCGTATGGTGGTTAGTCTGGTATTGACCTTCATCTTTATTTTCGCTTTTTTCCGTCTAGGAGCACTCGGACTAGTAGCCTACAATCTCGTCCGTCTTCTAGTAGGAAGTTTAGCTTATCTAACCATGACGGCCGTTATTTTTTATCTCTTCTTTTTTAAATGGGTGGAAAAGCACGAGGGAACTCTATCAGGATTTTTGAGCCTCTTTGCAGGCTTGCTTCTGATTTATCAGGCTTATTTTGTGTCTGTCCTAAAACTTGAAGGTTCGTCGATTGGACCGACCCTATCTCGGATTCTTGGGGATTTGCTCCATCTTCGCGTCTCTTCTTTTGCAGGAGGAGGTTTGCTTGGTGCCATCTTGTACACGCCGATTGCCTTTTTGCTTTCGAACATTGGGACCTACTTCATTGGTGTTCTCTTAATTCTCCTAGGGGTTCTGATCATGAGCTCTTATTCTGTCTATGATTTGTATGAGAAGGCAGTGATGGCGTTCCATGCTTTTATGGAGAAGCGAGAAACGCGGAGGCAAGAGCGCTTTGTCGAGCGTGAAGAGAAGAAAGCTCTAAAAGCAGAGGAGGCTACTCGCATCGAGCAACTTGCAGAAGCTAGTCCCATGAGCACAGAGGGCTATCTTGTAAATC
>ENA-OWLX01001149-OWLX01001149.1-metagenome-genome-assembly--contig:-NODE-1149-length-10137-cov-22.988693_pt1 | contig 10137 bp, 4 predicted proteins | sample MGYA00245351_ERZ651106 | MGnify/ENA primary metagenome ERZ651106 (study PRJEB26857, sample SAMEA4031768) | metagenome | biome: human; feature: oral; material: saliva | place: Philippines | collected 2014... | reverse complement strand
ATGCTTCTAACACAAGCCATAAGTTGCTCGCAAGTGAACCAACTATCGGTAATCATATACTTCGCATGTAACCCCATCTTCCATCCACAGCGAAGCATATCCATGGCGACTTCCAGCTTAGACATCTTACGCTCTTGAAAGCGCTTATAATCAGGATTACCAGTATTTCTCTTAATATGATATGCCTTTCTATGTTGCTGTTTTGTCTTTAAAATCAGTTCTTTAGTGATTACTAATTTACAAAGAAAATTCGACAAACTGTTGTTTTTTTATCTATTTATTAGGGTGGGAAACTTTAGTTATTATATCTTCGTTAGAAAATCTCTTCAAAGCCTTTTTCGATGAGGTGATAAATACCGACAACAGGCTGATAATCAAAAGATATATTTCGAAAAAATCAGTTTTAAAGGGATGTCGCAACTATGAAAATGAAGTCTTCTCAAATAGCCATTAGATGCAACATGATGCAATAAAACTAAAAAATCCTCAAAAATAATTTTCGATTTCTTTGGATTTCTCAAGAATGTTATATATTTTTGCCAACAAGGATATAACTAACAACAGGCTTATGGTCGTAACTCATTCTTTGAATGGAATTCCCTCTCCGTCTACGGAATATATCCTTCCTATTCGTGGCATTTGAGTGTTGGCTGAAATTAGGGCAAGATAATTTCAGCCATATAGGTTTATTGCACATTCTGAGTTATCCATTTTTTTACTCTGCATCAAGGGCAGACGCATGAAGACAAAGACCCCGTATCGTGTACAAGTACTTCCCCCTGCTTGGGCGATAATGGAGCGGTACAGAGGAAAGCGTGCAGGCTTTGTCTTTGACGTGCCGACCACCGATGTTATTCTCAATGGCATGCACCACATACAGCGAAACATCGGCATGGAAACTCCGCTAACCTTTCATTGCTTAAGTCACAACAAAATCTATTATTGATTGAATATCAACGAATTAAGAATAGCAAAGAATGTAACTGCTAACGATTTAGAAACGAGCTATATTCTTTTTCTTTCACAACTTTGCAATATACAAAGAACGCTTTGATTACAAGTGCAAAGATAAATTGAAATTTTGAAATACAATTATTTTTGCTCATTTTTTCACTTTCTTTAATGGATTCCCTTGGCAAGCCCTTTGGCACTTTACCCACTTCAAGGTATTGCAAATATACACCGATTTTCGTACCTTTGCAGCCGATTTTGAATATTCAAACCAAGATGAGGCTACGATATGCTTATGTGTCTGTGCTTTTGCTCATGTCCTTCTCAACAATAGCAAATGTATGGGCATCGTCTTCCCTTTCTCCTGACGGAAGGGCTTTCTCTTATGCTGTGTCGAGTGATACAGTAAGGGAGAGTCGTGCCTTGTCAGAGGGCGATGGCGACTCTGTGGAAACGCAAAAAGAAGATTCCATCTTTAAGACGCTCAACCTCGGCGAAGTGGTGGTTACTGCTGCCATGAAGGAGGTGGAGATAAAGGGCGATACCACGGTTATCAATGCCAATGCTTTCTATACTCCCGAAGGAGCATATCTCGAAGAACTCTTGAAGCGAGTGCCTGGATTGGAATACGAAAAGCAGAACAAGACGATGACCTACAACGGTCTTCCCATCCATGAAATCAATGTCAATGGCGAGAGTTTCTTTGGCGGCAACAGCACCCTCGCCCTCGAAAACTTGCCTGCCAAGTTGGTGAGCAAAATCAAAGTGTATGACAAGCGAAGCGAATTGGAGAAGATTACCAAGGTGCGCAAAGGAGGCGAGAACTATGTGCTCGACTTGCAGACCAAGCGAGAGTTCAACGGCACGCTGATTACTTCGGCAGGCATCGGCATAGGCAACAACGACAAGAAGGAGACAGAGTTGATTTCCAACTTGTTCCGTCAGAAAGGCGACAACATCTCCGTGATAGCTCGAAGTGGTAACCGATATAAAACTTCTCGCTATCCCGACAACCGACAGGACAACGTGGCGATGAACTTTGTCAAGAAGTTCTCCAAGCGATTCACCCTCTATGGCAACATGATGTACAACCATTATGCCAGTGGCAACGAGAGCACCCTGTATAGTGAGCAATATCTCACCACAGGCAACCGTTACCAGAACTCGGCATCCACCAGCACCAATCGCAACACGATGGGCAATGGTTCGTTGGGCATGAGGTGGAGCTTGGATGACAAGACCTATTTTAATATAGGTGGAAACTTCAGCAAGTCGAAGAGCGACAACACCAGCGACAGCCAGCAATCCACCTCTTCAGAAGGCGATGAGCGTATCAACAGCATCACGAGAAACTCGGATTCGAAGAGCGACAGCCATTCGTTCTCCGTCAATGCCGACATCACCCGAGTGTTCAACGACAAGGGTACGAGCATCAGCCTCACGGGTAGTTACTCCGACAGTAAGAGTACCAACGAGTCACATTCCCTTTCCGAGACCACTTACTATCAGTTGGAGAGCAGTCTGGGTGGCGATTCCGTGCTTTATCGCAACCAATACCAGCACTCCCCCTCCACCAATCGTGCCTATTCCGTAGGCATCAACTTGACGCAACCCTTGGCTGAGAACTTGCGCCTGCAACTCGGTTATCGCTATTCTGCCAACCGACAGGTGAGCGACAGGAGTACTTACGAGAGCGAAGTATATCAAGACAGTTTGAGCAACTATACCCAGAGTCGGACTTATTCCCACGAACTCAGCCTTTATTTCAATTATAATGGCAAGCGATGGCAGGTGAATACGGGTGTGCAGATGCATCCAGAGCGGAGAAGTCTTGACCAGAAGACTGGGCTGCTCTATGCCGATACGGTGAGGACGAGCGTGAATTGGAACCCACAGTTGAATGTGTCATGGCATCAAGGCAAGACTCGCTTCGAACTGAATTATGATGGCAGCAGCCGACAGCCAGACCTTGGCAGTTTGGTTTCGCTGACCGACAATAGCGACCCATTGCACGTTACTCATGGCAATCCTTCGCTCAAAGCGGCTTATAGCCAGAACTTTCGGTTGATGGGAAGGAACACTCGCCTCGGTCTTTCGGGCGATGTTAATTTCAGCAACACCTATAACAGTCAGACGCAAGCCGTCTTTTACAACCTTGCCACTGGTGGCACGGAGACTTATCCTGTGAATGTGAATGGCAACTGGAATATGCGTGCCAGTCTTCGTTATCAGAAGCGATGGAAGAAGCGGTTCAATCTCTCTGCTCGCACAGGAGCCAGCTTTGCCCAAAGTGTAGCTCTTGTGAATGAGGGAAAGAGCGAGGAGCCAGACCGCAGCGTCACCCACAATACGTCGTATAATGCCAACCTTCGCTTGGGTTATCAGCCGAAATGGGGTGGCTTCGACTTGCAGGGCGATTGGCGTTACCGCCATGCCACCAACCAGCTTCGTAGTACGTCCAACTATACCCGAAGTTACAACTTTTCGCTGAATACCTATGCAGAGCTTCCTCTTGGTTTCCTGGTCAAGAGCGATGCTGCATACTCTTTCCGTAACGGCACCAACATCAAAAAAGGCGAAGACGATCAAGTGGTTTGGAACTTGGGGGCATCTTGGCGATTCCTCAAAAAGAAGCAAGCCGAGCTTTCGCTCTATTGGTCAGATATTCTCAGCGACAAGAAAAACTATTATCGCAATGTTACGGCGACAGGATTGACGGAAAGCCGTACCTCACAAATTGGCAGCTACTTCATCATCAGCTTTAAGTATCGGCTGAATAAGCAACTGTGAAAAACATATTGAAAATCTTAGATATGTTATGATTTCTCAACAACAGATGAGAAACCCTATAAATCATAACAAATTACTATTGCAAATTTCATTATTTTTAAGTATTGCACATTATTAAATAAATATGTACCTTTGCAGCCACAAATTAAGGGTAATATTTTTGATTAATTATAAACATTTAAAAGAATAATAAAACAATGAAAATTTTAAAGAATTTCATCGGCCTCGCTGCAATAGCTCTCTGCCTCGGCTTCGCTTCTTGCAGCAGCGATGATGATGCGCCTTCTTATAGTGAGGTGGCAGTTGACAATTCTCAACTCAAAACCCTTCTCGAAAGCAAAGGATATACATTCGACGAGAACGGCAAGTTGCTCCTTGACGACAAAGCAACCAGCACTATTTCACTCGACCTTTCAGGTACACAGGTTGATACCGCCGCCCTGAAAGAACTTTCTGTTTTCCCTAATTTGAAAGAGTTGAACCTTAGTAACAATGGCTATGGTCCACTTTTCCATATCGCTTCACTTCCTTCACAGATTACAGGTCTTGACTTGCAAGGCAATGACATCTATGACTTCGACGGCTTGGTAACAGCCAAGGTTGAGAATGATGAGGTGAAAGCTACTATCCTTCATGAGTTTACAAAACTTTATCTCCCTGCTTCCTGCAAGTATAATGTAGAGGACTTGATGCCTTTCTATACTCAGAATGAGACAGAGAACAAGACTGTTGACATGCAAATGGTAAATGATAAGGGCTCTTTGGAGAAGTATAACACTTTGAGAGAGATTCCAGATACATATTTTGCTGCTTATTTGAAGAATTTGTTTGCAAGCATCTTTGTGGATGATACACATATTGATATTAGCAAGCCATTGGCTTCTACTGAAGTGAATGTAATGATTGCATTGGAGACAACACTTCAGTACAAAGACATCGCTCAAATTCAGTCTATAAGCGGTATAGAATACTTTATCAACAACCCTTATTATCCAGACTTTTCTGTATTAATGCGTTACGCAAAGAATACAGAGCCATATACCGTTGCATATATTGCTCCACGTGGCAATATTAAAGGACTCCATTTGTTAAACACCAACACGCTTAATGGAATAGACTTGTCTGGAGCAACTAACTTGGCTTCAATACAATTGAGCAATAACGAATCTTTGAAAACCTTAGATTTATCAAAGACTTTGATTGCAAATCAAAACTTTGAAGAATGGGATGCAACATTAAAGAATGGTCTTTATATTTTGAATTGCCAAAATTTGGAAGATTTAGTGTTGCCTACTCCAAATAAAAGATATATTAGTAATCTGCAATTAATGCAGTTGCCAAATCTTAAAACTGTAAACTTACAAGATTTTGATGGTTTTGAATACTTGGTTTTGATAGGCTTAGACAACTGTAAGATTACATACCCTGCAAACATGCTGTATGCTTATGGCAAAGAGAATTTGGAAACATCAACAATACCAGTAGCACTTGCTGTTTCCGAAAATGTATTCAACATGGAAGAAACCAAAGCATTTATAACAAAATATAGAGCGCATCTTCAAGACACATATACATCATATAGAAAATTTGGTGCTTATAAATGGAGTAAATATCTTTAAATATTTTAATAATTAATTTTATTGGTTTCCGATAAAACTTTTAGTGCATTCATATCTTTTAATTCAGAATAATAAAAAAAACGGGCTGATTGTTTTGCACATTCAGCCCTTCTTATTTCCTTTGTAGTTGCCATAATAAAACAATGAAATAAGATGAGCAAAAGTACACATTTTATCGGACAACCGCTATATATTCAACTTTTAAACTATTTTAATCGTGATGAAATTCTCTCTCTGAGCCAAGCTCAAGGTGGTGAACACTATATAAAGAAGTTTGACGCATGGCATCATCTCGTTGTTATGCTTTATGTCGTAATGATGCGTTTAGACTCTCTGCGTGAGATAAAGACCTCTCTCTTTGCTAATGTTAATCGCTTTAATCATCTTGGTTTAACCCAAATTCATATCCTATAAAACAAGCCATCGCTCTGAATTATCTTTACATTAACCATTACTTTATTTACCAAAAACAGTCGAAAAAACGCTTTTCTTATCTCCCTTGTAACTCGTTCGTTATGAAGAAGTTACAAATTCGTTTTTCAAAAGGTGCTTAATAGGACTTCAAAAGGGCGTTAGTAAGGGGCTTAAAGGGCACCTTTTGCAAGCCAAAAGGGCGTTAATTCGAATGCTAAAGAGTGTCTTTAAAAAATGAAGATGTGAAAAATAATTTCATTCGTAGTTTGCCTTGGCTTTAAAAAGGATGAAAGATACAGATATTTATTTATACTAAACTTATCCTAATTTGTATATATCATGTTACTTAACTATGTTTATGTATCATCTCTATCAATTCATTAGCAAGGTGAATATCAGTCACCTTTATCATGTTATCATCCTTTGAAGCATAACCAAGCGTGTTTATTGAACCATACCAAACAACTTCTTTATCAATGATGGTAGTATATAATGATAGCTTTGGCTTCACTTTTACAGATAGCCCCTTTGATTGAATGAATGCTGTTTGCTCGTTCTCTGCAGCTGTTGTAATAAGAATTTCAATTCCCTGCTGAGCAAGTTCTTTCAACAAAGTGACTAAGGGATTTTGCTCCGTTCTATACAGTTTTGGTGAAGATATCACAATGGAACGTTTCGCCTTTGTCAAATCTGAAGTATAGGGGCGGTAGAAAGTTGAACCATTAAATATCTGATTCTCAGCTATGGAGGACGATATGTCGTTTGTATGATCAAACAATGTTGGTTGGGCTGTATTGATTGTTTTGTATCCTATTGCAGCATAGCCTTTGAGTCGTTTTCTATACATACTATCGCAAATTGGTTCATGGATATCGATATAGTCATAGATACGTACATCTTTCTTTCCCTCATATTCCCGATGAAGCCGACCTGCATACTGAGTTAAAAGACCTTTCCATGAGATTGGAAGTGCAAGGAATAGGGTGTCAAGACGCGGATAATCAAAGCCTTCGCCAATATACTTTCCCGTTGCGACAATAACTAATTGTTCGCTGTCAGGAATAGTTTGTAGCCGTTGCATTGCCTCTCGCTTTTCTCTTGTCGTACCTGCCCCTGTCAATGAGATAACATTTTTGATGCTATCTTTCAACTTCTCTGCTAATACAGACACATGGGCAGTCCTATTAGTCAGAATGATTGGTGTTCTTCTTGTATTAACTGCTTTGCAAATATCTTCTACAATGAGATTGTTGCGTATCTCATCTTCGGATAGATATTTATATAAGGTTGCAATTGATAGCCTGTCCTCTAAAATAGAGTTATATGATGTAAATCTTGGAATAAGAAACCTATCGAAGGATTGCTTAGCCATCTGACTTTTAACATCAGTAGAAAATCGTATTGGACCACATTGCATGAAGATGATTGGCTGATGACCGTCTTTACGAATGGGGGTAGCTGTTAACCCATATATGGTGTGAGCTTTTATAGACATCAATACTTGTTCAAAGGTTATAGAAGACACATGATGACATTCGTCAACAATTACCATTCCGTAGTCCTGCACAAATGGTTTTACACCATCTTCATCCAAACATGACTGTATAAGAGCTATGTCAATAATACCGTGAAGTGTATTCCCTGATGAATCAAAGCAACCTATAGGAGAAAACACCTTACGTCTACCACGTTTATTCTTTTCTTCATGTTGTGGGTAGTCAATATTAAGAAACTCTGTTAGGCGGTCATGCCATTGTTTAAGTAATGCTTTCGAATGAACAAGGATGAGTGTGTTTACTTTCTTACGAGCGATGATAGCCGCTGCAGTAACGGTTTTCCCAAAAGCGGTAGTGGCATGTAGGATGCCATTCGTATATGGTAATAGGGCATTGATGGCTTCCAACTGTTCCTCTCTTTCTTCCCCTTGAAAAGAAACAGAAATCTTATTGCCATGATTTGTTTTATCAGTAATAGTGTATGTTACAGCATTGTCGTTAAGGAAAGATTGAATAGCATCCTCACAACCACGTGGCATAGCAAGGTATTCGTCAGTAATATCAAAACATGAGATTATGCGTGGAATGGCATATGTAGAAAGACGGAGTGCTTGCTTACTGTAAAATTCAGGATTCTTGAAGGCTGCAATTCTTTTCAGATGGTTTAGTACCTTTGCTGAAACAGCCTTCAATGGGATGTATAGTTTTTCTGCTTTGATTATCTCAACCTTAGCTTGGAAGTCTTCTTGTGTAATATTTTGCGGCAAAGGGGTAACCCAAGGCTTGTTTTCGCTCGACATAGACAGTTTTCCAAGTTCTTCTTGATAATGCAGGCGTAGTAGTTGGTCGATAGTAGATTCTTGTATTTTCTTGAGATTATATAGAAATGCCCATTGATCCTTATATACAAGAAAATCATTATCAACAAAAACACTGTTCTCTTTCCTGCGTGCCTGACCTTGTAGTGGGAGTGCAACGAGGTTGCCAAAGCCTCCTTCTGGTAAATAATCTTGATTGGGAAAGAAACGGTCATAGGAGTTGAACGACATCTGTCCATTATGCGTCATAGCTTCTGTTAGTATAGCATTTCCTAATCTCCTCGCCTTTGATGCTGGTAGAGGCGCTTCAAAGAAAATCCACACGTGGGCACCATTCCCCGATCTCGAGCGCTCTATGGCATAGGGAATCAGCCATTCTCTGCACACACCCACATAGGCAAGTACATCTTCTTTATAACCATACTTACAGTTCTTATCATCAAAATCTGCACAAAGGAAAGCACAGTTATTATCTTGCATGATAGCATAGAGTCCCACAACATCACAGCAATACTCATCTTTCCCTTCTAAATGTCGATACATATCTTGAGTCGTTAGTGGTGCAAAGTTTCTATTTGGACATATTGCACACCTATACTTCTTCTTATCACAGATTCCTTGTTTCCACTCATTAATACAAACAGGTTGATATCCAGATTTACCAGTAGTCTTACTAAACCATCTCCGTGCAAAGACATCTTCCCTCCCTTTAAATAAGGATTGGAAAAGTCTTATGCGTTCATCAATCGAAAGAGTAATGGTTGGAACTGAAACCAAAGAATATATAGGTTTATTCATGTCTTCTTTCATCCTTGTTTCATATTCAACACCATGGATTTTTAGAAGTGATCTCAGAACCTCATTCTCTTCGTGCAAAAGCTCATATTGGCTAAGAAGTTTATTATATCTTGTCAGTAAATCATCCATATCATCAGCTGTTTTGACTACTTATCTTTGGTTCTTCCGTTAAATGCATAGACTGGAAATAGAATAAAGGTTTACATGCTTGTGTGGTATGGAAATCCCGAATAAGATAGTTATACAAAGGGAAATAAACTAAAAGATAAAATGTAAATAATACTATATCTATCCGTATTTCACCAACAACTTATCTCCAAATCATAGACGTTTGTAAACTATTTTCGAGTGGCTCAAAACTAATACATGCTCTTTTGGCTTCGAAAAGACGCCCTTTTGGCTTGCAAAAGGTGCCCTTTAAGCCTCTTACTAACGCCCTTTTGAAGTCAAATTAAGCACCTTTAAAAAACCACCTTTGCAACTATTTGATAACAAAACACTTACAGAGGTGTCAGATTTGTTTATTTTTAGCTCAATTACCAACCTACTCCTTGTTTATTTTGTAATTATTTTTCCAACCCTTTATTGCTTAATTTAAATCTCACACAGAGCCACGGAGCTAAGGGAGTTTATATTTAAAAATATGTTGAGCATAGAGGTACCGTTAGTGCAGGGAACGCTAAGTATGGGTTAGAAGCTGTTTACAAACCTCTATCAATATACGTTGGGGCTATAGGATAAACACATATATGATTGACATATAGAGTTGGATGCCAATGACGTAGGTAGGAACGAGTCTTGAACCTACCTCCAAACCACCTACAAGAATCTTGTGCATCTTTGCAACACTATCTATCGTACCACTTGCCACACCATAGGTTAATGACATGATGATGATAATCAGTGATAATGAGGGGATGAAACTGGAGGAGAAGGAACTGGGGAATAGCTGTCCTGTCACGCTCAGGAGAATTGCGTGAGGTATAGCCGTGAGAAGAATCATGACAACTACATAGACGATGAATTCAACCAATGCTATGCGTAGTCCAACCGTTTCGCGATAATGGAACTTGTAACGATGGTTTTGGGAGTTTGTTAGGCTGCTTCTCATGTTTGATAGCATCGCACGTAATGCAGTATAAAGGCGACTGCGAACGCACGCACCTGCTGCCATCACTGCCATAATAAAGTAGATGAGCAGTGGTGAAAGTTGGTTGCTGACAAATGAGCCAAAGAACCAACGGATGCCCT
>ENA-OWLX01001148-OWLX01001148.1-metagenome-genome-assembly--contig:-NODE-1148-length-10139-cov-6.131694_pt1 | contig 10139 bp, 11 predicted proteins | sample MGYA00245351_ERZ651106 | MGnify/ENA primary metagenome ERZ651106 (study PRJEB26857, sample SAMEA4031768) | metagenome | biome: human; feature: oral; material: saliva | place: Philippines | collected 2014... | reverse complement strand
ATAAGAAGGATAATACGACGTGGACGGACTATAACTTCGATGGCGGTGGCTCCAATGACCCAAGTCTCTATCTGAAGAAGAGCCCAAGCCAAGGTAGTGGCTTCAAGAATAAAGGTAAGGATGACATACACCGCCCATTTTTCGGAGTGCATGATTTTGTAAAGCGTTTCCTGCTGTTCATGCTGATCCTTGACCGTGAAACCCGCTCCCAAGGCAGCTTTCACCTCCCGTTTTATCCTATTGACATCCGCTTTGTCATTTACAAACAACTCCACATTCGTGGCCTTTTCGCCATCATATTCAAGCAAATCTGACAGCCACCGAAACGGCACCAAAACAAGTTTCTCATCAGCCTCCTGATTGGTGGAAAACACGCTTTGAACCGTCAAGGTGCCGCTGCTGAAACTATTTTCGAGATTAAAAGAAGAAGCGTTGCCTCGTTTGGGGACATAAATCTGCAGCATGGCGTATGGGTTGTAGGTATTAATGCCGAGATACCATGCCACGCCCGAACCCGGTACGGCAAAAAACAAACTACTGTCCGACAGAGAGAATGCATCCTCAGAACTCAAGGTTTCGCGCACCGAGTGCACCTTGCCGAAATCCGCCCCCACTCCTTTCACCTTGCCAATATGCTGTTTGTCGTTGGCACGAAACAAAGCATCCTCCGTCAGCGTAGGGACCACATAATCCACTCCTTTTATCGCTTTCAGCTTATCGATGGGAAAAGCTGTCAGCGACAGGGTCTTACCCTTTTCAGGCGCAATCTGGATACTGGGAGTGAGCCTATTGTTCAATGCAGCCACAACATCTTCAATGCCGTTGAAAGCCGATAGCACCACTATCAGCGCAAAAGAAGCCACACTGATACCCACAATGGAAATCCACGTGATGATATTAATGAGGTTGTGGCTTTTTTTCGCCAGCAAATAGCGTTTCGCTATGAAAAAAGGGGCATTCAACTCGGAATTGCTTATTTGTCAGGATGCAACAGATTGTTGATGTTCTCGATATAATCGAGGCTGTCGTCCTCGAAAAACCGCAACTCGGGAATGATGCGCATCTGATGGCGAATGCGGTTGCCGAGCATCCCACGCAACGCCTTGGCATTACTTCCCACTTCCTCAACGACCTTCTGCTTGTCGGAAACGCCGAAAATGCTCAGATATACCCGCGCATACGACAAATCAGACGTTACATTGACCTTGGTCACCGTTATCATCAATCCCGGAACGGAAGGACGCATCTCCTTCTGAAAAATATCACTCAACTCTTTGAGCATCAATTTATTGACTCTATCCAACCTTTTACTGTCCATGGGTGAAGATTTTAGAATTAATTTTCAAGATTCGCCTCGATTCTTGCCGGATCGAAAGGCAATTGCAAAAATAGGGATTTCTTTTGATATTTATCCGGCAGATGCCGATGAATACGCAACAAAACACATTTCATTGAAGATGTGCAACTTATCATTTAGCAAGGTCATGTTTGTCATCTATTCCATTGAATAATACTGATGAAAACCTATTGGATTTTCGGCATGATTAATGCTGCACTTCCAACCAGCGCGATAGAAAAACATTATAAACACTGTAGGAAACACCTGTCTCCGTTGAGACAGAAAGAAGCAATTCCTTATCCAGCAAGGCCTCTAAAATCCGTTTTGAATTGGCAGCGGTGCCGATACCGTACCTTTGAATAAAATGAGTTGAATATGGCTTGTCAACCGACTGTTCTTTGGCCACGGCCTTCAGATAATTCCATTGTAGCGGAGTCAACAAGTTACGCCATTGCCAAAAAGTTTGTTCGTTCTCCATTAATATTTGTCGAGAAGAAAGCAAAACTTCCTGTAAATCAATATTTTTACCGTTTTTTAGAAACACATGGTTGCAAAGCGACTGCGTATAAAAGGTATGCACCTTTGTCCAATTGAGGATAAAATCTACAGCCTCATTGGAAATGCTTTTTCCCCCTTTCGCAAACATCCTGACAATGAAGTCGGCATAGACTTCCCGATCGATTTTTTCGAGATAGAGACAGCGTGTGCTCTCGTAAAACGGGCTTCTTGCATCCGTAAACATTTCCGTCATCAGATGTTTCTGACTGCCACAAAACACAAACTGCACATTTTTCAAGGGCTGGATGTAAGAGCGCAACAAAGCTTCCATGTTGTTTCCGTATTTCCTGACCTGTTGAAATTCATCGATGGCAATGATGGTCTTACTTTCCCGTTTCTCAATGAATTCAAATATTGAGGCAAGGGTATGTCGCTTCTCGAAATCGGAATGGAACGTCATCGTGAGTTCGGGATTCCCCGTCAAGGCATTGTAACTCAACATAGGCCGAAAGCCGGCAAGGATTTGCAGAAATGCCTTGACCGCCTTTTTCTTCTCCAATGCCGCAATGACAGCCTCCGATAAAGCCTTGATGAAACCTTCCACGGTTTCTGTGGCATAAATATCTACATAACAGGTATTTACATCCATTTTTTGCTGCTTTATCTCATCAAAAATGCGATAAATAAGCCCGGTTTTCCCATAACGTCGCGGTGAAATCAGTGACACATTCGCTCCATTGAAAAGATATTCCATGATGGTTTTCACTTCTTTCTCTCGGTCACAAAACAAATCCTTGGAAATATAGGGTACAAGTGCAAACGGGTTTTCCATATTGGTCTTTCATTATCTATTTCAAGCACAAAATTACTATCTTTTTTGTAATATACAAAATAGATAGTGAAATACTTTTATACACACCTGTTTATCAATAAGATGGTATTAATACAATACTATAATAAACGGATTATTCCCGATTTTTCGTATCAATAAGAATGGTAACCGGTCCATCGTTGACCAATTCCACATCCATCATGGCACCAAATTCGCCGCTTTGCACTTCTCTGCCCGACACCTTGGCGAGATGTTCCAAAAACAACTCATACAGCGGAATGGCTACTTCCGGACGGGCGGCACGGATGAAACTCGGACGATTGCCCTTCTTGGTCATGGCGTGCAAGGTAAACTGACTGACCACCAAAAAAGAACCGTCAATTTGGTTGATGTCAAGATTCATGGCGTCTTTTTCATCGGAAAAAATCCTCAGTTTGGAAAGTTTGGAACAAAGCCATTCCACGTCTTCCTCTTCATCAGTCTCTTCAATACCCAGCAAAATCAGCATCCCCTTGCCGATTTCCGACTTTATGCGCCCTTCAATAACCACCGAAGCACGCGACACCCTTTGAACCACAATACGCATATCCTGATTTCTTTTGGGGCAAAAATAATGATTTTTTGACTCTTGTAACACGCATCTCCCGGCATGAATACTGAACATTTTCGGAAACCCGTCAAAAAAGGCTTTTCGTTACGAAATAACGCTTGTTGATTGGATTTTTTGATGAACTCAAAACAAAATGCCTAATTTTGCAGCGATTTTGGCAAAAAGCAAAAGAAAGTTTTTATTATGGATTTGTATCTCAACGTTCCAGAACGTATTTTCGACCTTCTTTCCAAGTATGAGAAAGAATTCGGGCCCGACAAAGTCATGCTTGCCGGAAAAGAAAATGGCAAATGGAGACCCTACACTATTTCCGAAACTATTGAGATCGTAGATGCAATCAGCCTTTTCTTGTTGGATGCCGGAATTAAAAAGGATGACAAGATTGCCCTTGCCTCGCGAAACTGCCCCGAGTGGAATTTCATCGACTGGGCCATACAGCAAGTGGGGGCGATTCCCGTACCGCTCTACCCTACCATCAGCAGTGAGGACTACGTTTACGACTTGAACCACTCCGAAGCGAAAATGCTGTTTATCTACGGTGGCGACATCTATCATAAACTTCATCCGCTCAAAGATCAGTTTCAATTTATCAAGCAAGTCATTTCCATCCGACCCACTGAAGGGCTTACCGACTTGCTGCAGGTGATACAAATAGGTAAAGAAAAGGGTGACAGGGCTTTATTACAAGCTGCAAAAGCCGCCGTCAGCAAGGACGACATAGCCTCCATCATCTACACATCGGGCACCATGGGAACGCCCAAAGGCGTCATGCTCACGCACCACAACATGTCGAGCAACATCATGAACCTTGACGTGCTTTTTCCTGCGGACCGCAACACCGTGCTGTTCAGCTATTTGCCATTGTCCCATATTTTCGAGCATGAGGTCGTGCTGGCTTTCATGAACTTAGGCGCTTCGGTGCATTATGCCGAAAGCATGGGCAGCATCGTCAATGACATCGGAGAAGTGAAACCGACCATATTCGACAGCATCCCGCGCCTGATTGAGAAGTTCCATGCCCGCATGTTGCTCACTGGAAGCAAAATGAAAGGTCTCAAGAAAAAAATATTCTTCTGGGCCATCAACCTTGGCTACCGTTACGATGAATGCAACCAAAACAGCCTCTTCTACGAACTGAAGCGTAAGATTGCCGACAAGCTGGTTTACCGTAAATTGCGCGATATCTTTGGAGGAAACGTCCGTTTCATCATCGTTGGCGGAGCCGCCATACAGCCCCGTTTAGCAAAACTGTTCACCGCTATGGGCATTCCCATCATGGAAGGCTACGGCTTGACCGAGACATCGCCCGTGATTGCCGTCAACAGCCCTGTGACAAAGAAAATAAAAATCGGAACAGTCGGAGTGCCTTTGCAAAACCTATCGGTGAAGATTTCCAACGAAGGCGAAATCTTGGTGAACGGTCCCAGCGTCATGCGCGGCTACTACAAAGACCCGGAGCAGACCGCACAAGCGATCGATAAAGACGGTTACTTCCACACCGGCGACCGCGGCATCATCGACAAGGAGGGCTTCCTCAAACTCACGGGACGTATCAAAGAGATTTTCAAGACTTCGATGGGGAAATACGTCAGCCCTTCGCTCGTTGAAAACAAGCTGTTGGAATCTCCTTTCATCAATTCGGCCGTCGTGGTGGGCGAAGGACAGAAATTTGCCGCCGCACTCGTTATTCCCGACTTTGAACAATTGCGCGAATGGTGCGCCCGGCAACAGATCGCCTATTCCTCCGATGCCGACATGATCAAGGAGAAAGACATTGTCAAAAAAATACGCGACGAAATCAATGTTTGCAACCAGTCGTTAGGCGAATACGAGCGCGTTATGCGTTTCGAACTGCTGCCCTCGGAATGGAGCCTGGACAAAGGCGAAATCACCGGAACGTTGAAAGTGAAGCGAGCCGTTATCGCCGAACATTACAAAGACTTGATTGAAAACATGTTTAAGGAATAAGGATTCCCTTTTTACACATTCCGACTTGACCACAGGTCAAACGCGGTGCATTATTCTGAATATCATCTCTTTATACAACTCCTTTTCGGAGGCTTCGCCACTCTTATAGCCTTTTCCTTTCATATCGAACTCGCGAAGCACGGCGATGCAGCGCACACAGTCGGCGATGCTGTAGTTACGGGCCGCTTCAAGATAATCCCTTACAAAAAAAGGATTGACACCCAGAATGGAAGCCAGATTTCCCGGTGACTTATCCGTGGCATAGTGCAGTTTCAAGAGTTTGGAAAAATATCCAAACAATGAAATCGCAGTGAGAAACAGCGGATTATCCTTATTTTCAGCAAAATAGTTTACAATGCGGTTGGCTTTCAGCACATCGCCGCTTCCAACGGCATTTTGAAGCTCAAAAACGTTATAGTCTTTCGAAATGCCAATATTACGCTCCACATCAACATCGTCAATCTTTTTCGACTTTGGAACCGCAATAACGAGTTTGTCAAGCTCATTGCGCACTTTGTGGAGGTCGGTTCCCAAAAAGTCAGTCAGCATCTGCACCGCCTTAGGAGTGATGCCATGCGGCGAATCGCAGTTTTGAAGATAGTTTTGTATCCACTCGGGAATCTTGTTTTCATATACCTTTTTCGACTCAAACAGCACACCCAATTTATCGACGGTCTTCGACAAGGAGCGTCGTTTGTCCAATTTCTTGTACTTGTAATTGACCACAAGAATGGTGGAAGGCGGAAATGTCTCGAGATAAGGCGCCAACTCCTCAATATCCTTGACATCCTGCGCTTCCTTCACAATGACCACCATGTGTTCGCCCATCATCGGGAAGCTGCGGGCATGATCCACTATGGTCTTCACGTCCACGTCGCGCCCATAGACAACAATCTGATTGAAAGCCTTGTCGGCTTCGTCAAGGATGTTTTCTTCAAGGGTGTCGGAAATAAGATCGATAAAATACGGCTCCTCTCCCATCAGAAAATAGAGCGGCTCAAAATGGCGCTTGCGGATGTCGGAAAGGATTTGTTCGAAAGTCTTCGCCATCTGTATCTATCAGTATTTCAAATGTTTGACAGTCATTCCATTGTTAATCAGTTGTCGCAGCGAGTCGATGCCGATACGCAAATGCTCTCCCGAGAAGTTGCGGTTTACGACTTTGTCACTCGCCTCGGTCTTAATGCCTTCCGGAACCATGGGCTGGTCGGAAACGAGAAGCAGTGCACCGGTGGGAATCTCGTTGTAAAATCCGACAGAAAATATGGTAGCCGTTTCCATATCGACGGCCATGCACCGGATGCGACGCAGATAATCCTTGAAATGCTCATCATGCTCCCAAACGCGACGATTCGTGGTATAAACCGTCCCCGTCCAATAGTCGCGACCATAATCACGGATGGTGGTGGAAATGGCTTTTTCGAGACTAAAAGCGGGCAAAGCAGGCACTTCAGGCGGAAAATAATCGTTCGACGTGCCTTCGCCTCTGATACCGGCGATGGGCAGAATGAGGTCGCCCACCTTGTTTTTCGGCTTCACACCGCCGCACTTGCCCAAAAAGAGCACCGCCTTGGGGCTGATGGCACTCAGCAAGTCCATAATTGTGGCGGCATTAGCGCTGCCCATGCTGAAGTTGATGATGGTAATCTCGCCATCGGAGGCACAAGGCATGGGCTTGTCGCGTCCCACCACCTCGACACCTTGCCATTCGGCAAAATTATCCACATAATTCTGAAAGTTGGTCAGCAGAATGTATTCCCCAAAGCCGTCCAAAGCCAGTCCCGTATAGCGCGGCAGCCAATTTTCAACGATTTCCTGTTTGGTATTCATAATAGCGTTGCTTTCGGCAAAGATACGCATTTCACACGAGCGGTCTTCAAAAACGCCAAACAAAAATCGTCATCATTTTTCATTGTCCCCGACTAGGTTTGCTTTCAGAGCCATCGGTTCACTCCGCCAGGACGATTGCCGCTTCATTTACCCGCAAAAAAGTGGTATCTTTGCACCTCAAACTGAAAATGCAACCATGTCCATATTATTTCACAACTCAATTTTCGGTCCATTGAAAAGCAGACGGTTAGGCATCTCTTTGGGTGTCAACCTATTGCCTTCCAATGGAAAAATCTGCACCTTCAATTGCATCTATTGCGAATGCGGTTGGAATCGGAACGGGAAACCCACGGGGACATTGGCCGACAAAGCGGAGGTAGAACAGGCCTTGGAAGAGCGTTTGACGTCCTTGCGCGGCACGGAGCTTGAACCGGACAGCATCACTTTTTCGGGCAACGGCGAGCCCACGCTGCACCCACAGTTTCCGGCTATCATCGACAGCACCCTACGTTTGCGCGACCGGCTCTGTCCGAAAGCCAAAGTCAGCGTGCTTACTAACGGCACGCGCGTGTTCGAACCGACGATATTCGCCGCCCTTCAAAAGGTGGACAACAACATCATCAAACTCGACGGCGGCACCATGCACTGCATCGATGCCCTCGACCAGCCCAACATCCAATTCGACCTGAAAGCCTACATCGACCAACTGAAGCGTTTCAACGGGAACCTCATCATTCAAACCTTGTTTTTGCGCGGCCATCACAACGGCATGGTCATCGACAACACTACCGACGAAGAAGTAAGGCTTTGGTTGGAGCACCTTGCCAGCATTCAGCCGAAACGGGTCATGATGTACGTCATCGAACGCGAAACGCCGGAACAGGATTTGGAGAAAATCGACAAAGAAGAGCTGGAACATATCGCCGAAAAAGTGAGAAAGCTCGGCATCGAAACCGACATCTACGCCTGATGGAACGCTATCCCGTGAAAATACTGATGGCGTTTGCCTACACCTTCGACGGCAACATCGAGTTTTTCGACTGGCTGATGAAAAACGGCTATCCGGAACTCTGTGCGCTGAGCAATGCCATCAAAGGCGACAGGGAGGCAAAAGAATGGCTGATGAAAAACGGATTTCCACAGTATGCGGCCTTCGACAGCGCCATCGACGAGGAGGAAGAAGCCGAAAAATGGCTTGCAAAAAACCATTTCAACCTGCTGCTTGTCCTCGCCGCCGCCGTCAATAACGACGAAAAAGCACTGCAATGGTTTGAAAAGAACGAATTGGCCGTCTTTGTCATTCTTGCAGAGAAAATACGTAACTATCTAAGCAACAAATACTTAAACTACCACAAAATTCCATTTTAAGCACAATTTTCAGAATATCTTCTCGTAAGAGAAAAAATCATCCCGATGTACGGAAAAAAATAATACCTTTGCCGCACAACTTTTACTAAGCAATCAAAAGAAAGTATCGAATATGAATTCAAAAGTTAAATCCATCATTATCAACATCGTATTATTTGCAGTTGTTGTTTTCTTGGCCTTTAAAGTTGTTCAAAGCATCAAAGCTCCTATCAAATTTGGTCAGGCAAAACAAACCCGTGAAGCCCAAGTCGTTCAATGCCTCAAGGACATCCGCGACGCCGAATTGCAATACAAGCAGGTTTACAGCAAGTACACTGCGAATTTCGACAGCCTGATTGCTTTCTGTAACAACGCACAGATTCCGATCGTGAAAATCGTTCCGGACCCTACCGACACCACTTTCACGAAAACCATTAACGATACCTTGGGATTCATCAAGGTGATGGACTCGCTGTTTGGCGGCAGAAACAACTTTAACATCGCAGATCTCCGCTACGTTCCGTTCAGCGAACCACGACAGGAATTTGAATTGCGCGAAGGCACTATCAAACGCGGCGGTATTAATGTGCCCGTTTTTGAAGCCAAAGCCCTTTACGAGGTTTATCTTGGCACACCGGACAGCAAATTCTCGGAAAAAGAATGGACAACCCGTGTAAACAACTTAAAGGCCGAGATGGAGCAGATTGAAAAATACCCCGGCTTGAAAGTGGGTTCCATGGACGAAGCCACCACCGACGGCAACTGGGAAAAACTTTAATGATTGCTTGAATGGCCGCATCATTAATCCCTTATATCAGTTGCTTCGACAAGGTTTTTGATCTCGGCAGGACACAATCGTATCAAATAGCCATCCAACTCCGGTCGGATGGTTTTTCTTTTCTGGTTCGTGATGACGGTACCAACAGCATCATCGCCTTGGAATCTTACAGATTTGATGAGCAAAATGACGATGACCGTCTGCTGCAAGCTCTCGCCATGACGCTACAGAAAAAAGGATGGGATTTGAACCGCTTCTCTTCGGTGCGGTTCATCATCGGAGACCCGCAGAACACGCTCGTCCCCACGCCACTGTACCATGAGGCGGAAGCCGCCACACTGCTCGGCTTCAACCACACGCCAAAACCGGATACGCAGATCTGTTCCGATGTTATTGAAAACGCAGGCTGTGTCAACCTCTACCCTGTTTCCAATACGCTCTACAAAGGTTTGAACAAATTGGGAAACCAGAATCGCATCCGGCACCATGCCAGCATTTTCATTCGCAGCTGTTTGAATCAAGCAACATCGGATACAGCCGAAGTCCATGTGCATGTGCAAAACCGCGACTTTTACATGGCTGTCGTGAAAAATGGCACTTTATTGTTTTACAACACTTTCCAATTCAGCACCAAGGACGATTTTGCCTATTTTCTGCTCTTGGCGATGCAACAGCAAGGACTTTCGGGACAACACGTCCCGATCCATCTTTCCGGAATGATTTCAGAGGATTCGGACATCGTGGAACTGTGCAAACGCTATATCAAGGACATCCGTTTTGTGCAGCCCGAGGCAAGCCTTACGGTGAGCAAAGCACTTCAAAACATCCCCTTCCCCATAATAAAGTTACGTGTGGCTATTATAGCCCCATCGTGTTTTCTGTCAAGGCCTTAGATCGCGCCGTGCCAAAGAAAAAATGCAAGCTTCACTCGTCAAAA
>ENA-OWLX01001147-OWLX01001147.1-metagenome-genome-assembly--contig:-NODE-1147-length-10139-cov-15.825962_pt1 | contig 10139 bp, 11 predicted proteins | sample MGYA00245351_ERZ651106 | MGnify/ENA primary metagenome ERZ651106 (study PRJEB26857, sample SAMEA4031768) | metagenome | biome: human; feature: oral; material: saliva | place: Philippines | collected 2014... | reverse complement strand
AAATTACTTTCAACCGTTTAAATGATCAGTCTAGTGATATTAAGTTAGGGGATCAAATCGGCGAAAGTTCATCTTCCAAGGTCCAGGCGGTGGCAGATAAAGCAGTAGAAGAATTTATCAACAATGAATTTAATAGCTTTATCGAAAATTTACCAGACTTCATCCGTTCCGCTGATGGTTTTAATACAAATTGGTATAGCGTAGAAGATCCTACGAAGAAATACCCTAAAAAAGTAATGATTAATGATATTTGGTACAGACCAGACCCGGAACATGAAGAGCATAAAATCATGTTACGCTGGACCGGTGAAGTTTGGGAAGAAATCCTAAGAACCTACAATGATGTAAGTTTGAGGGAAGCGATTGATCAGAAATTTAACGAGTTAAAACAAGCTATGGACCAACAAAGTGCAAAGACTGAGCAACAGATCAATGACGCTTTGAGTAAATCCGGACTTGGTAAACTTGCGGGTGACGCTAAAAAGATTGCTGAACAAGCAAAGGGCGAACTTGAAAAGATCAAACAGCAAAACCAAACAGCCAAAAATGAACTAACTATTTTTAAAGAAAAAGTCCAGACGGATTTGGATGGGAAACCAAGCCTTTCAAAAGTAACCGAACTGATTAACGGGGTGAAAGAACAATTTACTACTAATGTCGGTTTAAGGAATTATATTTTAGGCACAGGAGAACCGGCAAATTCGGCAAAAGGATCAAAACTTTACGAATTTTCAAAGGACGCTTATAAATGGGAAGCTAATAAAAAATTAAGAATATCATTTGACTATTCGACAGATCAAACCGTTAAAAAATTCGAAGTTGTGCGAATTACACGATTTAAAGACGGTAGAACCCACCGAGATTCATTGATCAATATTGACGGAAAAGAATATGTAGATACAACTGTCAATAAAAACGGAAAATATTCAAATGTTTTATTATGGCCATCTTATAAAAATAAAAAGTTTGATGAAATTGAATCAATGGATTGTTATTTGACAATCGAAGAAGGATCTGGAAATGTCAAGGTAGAAAATTTAATATTATCCATAGGGAGTAATGAAACAGATTGGACGCCAGCCATTGAAGATCAAACAAATGAGATCAAAGAAATCACACAGACACAGGCTGAATTTGAAAGAACAGCGCAAGGCTTAAAAACTAAATTAGACACGATTTCTACAAATTTCAATCCGGACGGGACAACTTCAGAAAAGTTTAATCGCTTTTTGGAAACTAAAACCGCCGAAGGTATCAGCCGGGAGCGCGCTGAATTTGGGAAAAATTACGTCGCAAAAAATACTTATAATGAGAAAATCAGTGAGATTGAACAGAAATTCAATAGAACAGATGGGCAACTAACACAATTTGCAAATTATAAGAACGGGCTAGATGGTCAATATGCGACAATCACCAAACAGCTTTCCGACAATGAGACAGCTTACAGCGATTTCAAGCGTACCTCTGAAACATTTGTCCAAACTTTCGGGACCACAGGGGATCAGATTACAAACAACATTTCCCGGATGGTTTTAAATAATCAAGTGTTTCAGACAGAAGTAGGTAAATACTCGACCGAAGGCGGGCCAAATATGGCCATCAACAGTGACTTCAGTAGGGGGACATACAATTGGAACGTTGTCTGGAAACTAGGAAGAACCCCGCTTTATTATAACGGTCAAAAAGATTTAGGTATCGTTGTCAACAAGAGTACGAATGAACTGACAGCGCCGTCTAAGTACTTTAAGGTCAAGCGTAACACAGATTATCGGCTTAACCTTAAGGTTGCAATGACTGATAACGTAAAGTCATACGACTTGTTCGTTTTGCTTCGAAAGAAAGGCGAAACACAAGCATTTACCAATGTTAAGACTCTAATTTTAGGATCTAAAATACCGTCTAATAGAATGGATAGCGTGACTGTATCGTTCAACACAGGCGAATATGACGAGGGTTATTTTAGATTTGATAATAACGGAAGCACCAACGGACAAGATTCAACGCTCTACGTAGCAGATATTGATTTATACGAAGGCAAGGCAGATAGGCCGTGGCAACCGAACCCGGATGATGTTGCGATAGATACCAATGCACAGATTGAAGCTACACGCACGCAAGTAACACAGCTAAATAAAAGTTACTCAATCCGTAGCCTAACAAGCGCTGGTGACGTGCTGGGGCAATTAAACTTGAACCCGGACGGCTCAATAAGAATTAATGAAGGTTTACTTTCTATTGGTGAAAAAACCTATATTAAAGATGGCGTTATTAAAAAATCTATGATCGGAAAAGCCCAAATTGACACGGCACACATTAAGGAAATTGACGCTTCACAGGCTAACATTTTCAATCTGAATGTTAATAATATCAACGGTTTAAATGCTGAATTTATTAAAGCTAAGATTGAACATGCTTTGGTGAATTGGTTACAAGGTAAAATAATTTCCGCTATAAATGGTAAAACCGTATTTAACCTAAATGATGGCCGTTTAGCTTTTCATGATAATAATACCGGCGTCTATCGGGAAGAGCCTGGAGCGTCAAGCCAAGGGATGTTCTTTAGAAACGACGATATTCGTGTAGATGGCTATCACAGAATTAATTCAAAAGTTATCATTGGGGCAGATCGTCGTGATAACGATATTTTCCGGAATTGGTCCCAAGGGGGCTTTAATGGAATGATAGTAGATACCGTCCGCGGTATTGGTACAGAGGAACATGATAACGCGGATAAAGTTACGTTCGTAGGCGATAGATTCAAGTTTACTCACTCTTATGAGTACGACAGAGAAACAAATAGCCCACCTTACGGATGGAATATAACGACATGGGGAGCGCCTAAGATTCTGCCATTTGGGACGAACTTGAGAAATACGAGCGTACAAGCCGGGGATTTTGGTTTTTTAAACGATAACGGAAATGCAATTTTTATAAGGCAGGTATTGCGGACCTTAAAAACAGCATTACAACATTTTGTCAATGCTGGATTTGTAACAGATGATTTCACACCACAAAACGGAAAAAGTATGAGAATCGCGCTTCATAGCTCTATCAGAAACGCAGTGGCTAATTCACTAAAAGACTTTGATAGATTTGGTATTTAAGAAAGGAAGGTCAATGAACGAAGAATTTTATAACGCAGTACATTATGAACTAGCTTCAGAAATTGGACAAAAAGCGGTAATTATTGCGACGCTTCAAACGCAAATAAATAATTACCACGAATACACCAAAAAGCTGGAAAAAGAGAACCAAGAACTTCGAAAGGCTAAAGATGAATTACAGGCAGATTTTGAAGAACTTCAAAAAGAAAAAGAAGAACTTCAAAACCAACTAAATGAATTAAAAGTAGAAGGAGCAGAATAATGCGAACATATGCAGTAGTAGGAAAATACCCGGTTTATGATGAAGATGGAAAAATCACACACACAGATATCTCTTTAAACGCGACTAGTGGGGGCTTTGATAGCTTCACACAGCGAGTAGCGGGGGATCACCGTAACAAACCAGACGCTGAAGCAATTGAACTCGCTAAAGACGCTTATTTTAAATCGGAATACGCTGAAAAAGCACTGTCTGAAAGCGTACAGGAAATTGACAATTTGAAGATCAAGGCCAAAGAACGTGATCAACAAGTAAAAGAGCAGAAAGAACAACTTGAAACCATTAATAAATTAGTGGAAAAAAACGCTAAATTGACACAGGTTTCAATTCTTAACGCTGTAATGTCCGAGAATATTGCTTATGGCACAATCTATAAACAATATATGAACCTTTTACCTATCGCGAAAGAAGGGGACACCTTCGGACGTGATGAGTTATTTGTGGTGGAAGATCCAACCCACGTCGAATTAGATGGTGAAGGTACTCGCGTACTGATCCAAGCCAATGGGTCGTTTACTTACAAAGGCGAAAGTCTTGAAAAACTTCAGCCGTTATATCAAAATGGAAAAATCGGAATTTGGAAATGGACCGAACCAAAAACCAAAAACACCCCTAACGATTCAAGCGATCTTGAAACTCAACCGGTACAGTAGACCGGTTTTTAAATAAAAAGGGGGTGGTTAAAATGGTCCTGATGGACTTAATCGACAAGTTGACACCGGTTTTTGTTGTGATTATTCCAAGTTACTTTTCTTACAAAAGCACCAAAACCTCGAAAGAAGCGGATCAGAAACTAAGGGATCTTTCTGACAAGATTGACGATTTAGAAAAATCTGTTTTGAACGTGGAAGAAATTGGAGAAGATAACAAGAAGAATCTAAGCATTATCGGAAAAGGTTTGCAACGATTACAACGTTTTCGATTGCAAGAAAATCTAAAAAAAGCCCTTAAAAAAGGGTATACTAACCAGCACGAAATAGAAGAACTTTCCCGGCTTTATGAGAGTTATATTGAATTAGGCGGGAATGGCGCTATTAAAGTGCTATTTGAACGGTTTTTAGACCTAGAAATTAAAGAGGAAAATTGAAATGAACCAAATTACTGAAATTGTAGTCGGCGGAGCAATGAGCATTTTTGTAGTGCTTGTTGGTATTGTTGTTAATGCTGTTAAAAACTACCTGACAACACGCGGAGGGAAGAAAGCCCTTGAAGTGGTTGAAATCCTAGCTAGAAATGCCGTAAACGCTACCGAACAGGTAGCGGATAAGTTAGATATCCACGGGAAGGATAAGCTAGAACACGCTAAAACAAGCTTGATTGAAGGGCTTGAAGCACATAACATTTATTTAACCAATGATCAGTTAAATACATTTATTGAATCTGCTGTTAAGACAGCAAACGAAGCCTGGAAAAATTGAGGTAAGAACATGAAAAAAGTAAGACTTTTTCAAAATGAAGTGTTAGGATATGGCTTTGATATTGATGGATGGTTCGGGTGGCAATGCTGGGACGGCTACGCTAAATATTGTTTGTGGCTTGGCGTTCCCTTTGCTAACTGTAACGTTTCCGGCTATGTGAAAGATCTTTGGGAACAGCGTTATAACAACGGTATTCTTGATTACTTTGATGAAGTAGAAAGCATGGAAGGCGGGGAAGTTTGTATTTTTACGGAAAACGAATGGACGCCGGTTTCACACGTCGCTATTTTTGTAGGTGATATTGATGGCTCACAAGGCTGGTTCCTTGGTCAAAACCAAAGCGGAACATCAGGGCCAAATGGCGGTGGTGCTTTCAACCTTGTGGCCTTCCCTTATTCAACTCTTTACCCTACGGCTTTCCGCCCTAAAGGTGAACCACTTCCAAAAGAAGAACTTAAAGAGGTTATTACGGAAGTCATGGAAAGTCATGAAGTGCCATTCTTCCCTGAAGAAGCTACCTTTACGGTGGGCGATAGTCCTATCAACGTCCGCCGTTATCCGGATTTAACCGGTGAAATCGTGGCAACTTACCAACCGGGGGAGAAGGTTCATTACGATTCCAAAGGGACAAATGCGGGCTATCGCTGGATCTCTTACGTGGGAGAATCCGGCAACCGTAATTATATGGCTATTGGTCCCGTGGATGAAGCTGGCAACCGTACTGATTTATGGGGTATGCTTGAATGATGGGTATTAATTCTACAAATTTAAAGCAAACAAAAGGCGGGGAAGTCGTTAAACAAGGCGACTTCTCTTCAGCCTTTGAATTTGAATTACTTGATTATGATAACAAGCGTATTGAGAGCCTAGATGGTCAAAGTGCTAAAATTAAACTTGGTGGGTCAAAAGGGAAACTAGTGATCCATACCGCAGTAGAAGGGTCCAAAGTAAAATTTAACATTTCAAAAATTTTGCCGATGGGAGTTTACCAATTAGAAATTGAAGCCGGGGACTATGTTTTTCCAAGTGACCAAAGCGCAAAAATTGATGTTATTCAGTCAGTGGAAAACTACCAAGCGCCTGAAGTCGTAGAACTTGGTAAAGTTGATGTTCAACATGAAATTTCTGAATACTTGACCATGAACCCCGTAGATATTTCTGAAACCGTCAAGCAGTATTTAGAAAATAACCCTATTCAACCTTATAATGATAGCGCCTTAATTCAGCGAATTGAAGCGCTGGAAGCTAGGCCGGCAGGGCAAGCGGTTGATCTAAGTTCTTACTTAACTAGCGAATTTGCTTATCAAACCTTTGTTAATTATACGGCACTTCAAAACCAAATGACGGAAAACATTAAGACCAAACATTTAGAACTTGGTTTAGACGCTTTAATAGATACCAAACTAGCGAATGGTGGCGATCCATTCCTGACTTTGAGTAAGTTAAAAGAGGAATTAACAAGTTTAGTTTCCCGGATTGAAGCCCTAGAAAATAAAAATTAATAAAGATTAACCCCTTTCTTTTGGAAGGGGCTTTTTTTATTGCTGTTATAACGACAATTTTTGAAAATGTCTATTATAATAGACAATAAAAAAGACGGCTTTAAACCGTCTTTTACTCTTTATTGATTGATTGAGCGAATGAAAATAGTTTTTCGGCAGTCAATAACGCCATTTTATCTAAGCTAGTTTTTCCTTTTCGTAAATCTGATACGGTTGACCAAGGCACGCCCGCACCTTTTGAAATGGCGCTGGTACTGATTCCGCTATTTAATAGATCTGTAATTTCTTTCCGCATTTTTTACTTTTCCCTTTCGTTTTTTAACCATAAATAAACATTGATAATAATTATGAAAGTAGCGATTATATAAACCATTGTATAACTTCTTTCTATATGATAAAATGGAGAAGTAGGAAAGGGCTTTTTCCTACTCTCCAAGCGTTTACCTTTTTCCTTTGCGGGTTTTCGGTTTACGCTTTTTTGTTTGCCTATAAACTGTTATCGCAGTTATTAGGCTAGCTACGGCGGTTACTGTTTCAGGTATATCGTCTATAACTTTTTCAAGCAACCTTAACCAATCTTCTTTATTCATTGGTTTTACCTCCTTTCTTAATTATATTATATCACGGTTCGCCGTGATTGTCAATAGAAATAATAAAAAAAAGAACTGTTTTCAGTTCGCTTTTTTAACTATACGGGCAATAAGTGAATACGGTTTGAATACGTCTTTTTTTATTTTATAGAAATTGATGGAAACTATAATCTCTTTAAAACATTGTTTTTACAACTATTAGTATACTATTGACATTTAATGGTAACCGTAGATTGTTTTTGGTATAAACAATTCAACCTTACAACCGCAAGGGTTTGAGTAGGTTGAATACGAGATTGACTACGACATAAAATTTGCGAATTTTTCAACCACGCTGAAACGTTGGTTGTCGTTAATGTGCGTGTATAGATCGAGCGTTGTTTGAATGTTGTTATGGCCTAATCGGTCTGATATCTCTTTGGGTTGGATACCAGATTCAAATAATAAGCTAGCGTGTGTATGCCGTAAGCCGTGAGGGGTTATAGGTTTTAAACTGTATTTCTTAATGAATCTTCTAAGTTTTTTTGAAAATTCATTTGGTACGAACATAGTACAGCACGAATTGGTGAAAATTAAATTTTCACCTTTTAAAAATGATACGCCATTTTTAAAATATTGTTTTTTTTGCTCTAGCTTCCAACTCTTTAAAACGCTTATGGTATGATTGTCAATGGGTATTACACGTTTACTCGCTTTTGTTTTAGGTGTTTGCAAAACTTGCTTTCCATCGACATAGACGGTGGTGCGGTTTACTGATAAAGTCTTTTCTTTAAAGTCAATATCAGACCATTTAAGGGCTAGTGCTTCGCCACGCCTTAACCCCGTATAAGCGATGGTATGTAAAAGAGTATAGAATAAAGCACTCTCTTTTTTCGCCAATTTTAGAAAAGTGTTTAATTCTTCTTTAGTGTAACAGTTGTCTTTCTTTTCTACTTCTTTAGCTTTGGGTTTGATTACTTTGTCAATCGGATTGCTTTTGATAATATCCAACATGACGGCATACTTCAGAATACGATTGATGATTGAAGTATAGTTGGCATACATGGAATATTTTTTACTTAATTTAATAAATAATGTTTGGCAGAATACGACAGTTATTTTATCTACGTTAACGCCTTCAAAATATTCAGCTATCATATAATCAAGTTTTTGTTTCGTGTTGAAAGCAGTAGAAGCCTTGACGGTTGTTTTATAATTCTCAAACCACAGATCCGCTACTTCTTTAAAGGGCTTTTCAGACTTGCTAGAAGGAAGCCCGTTTTCTTCCACATTAAGCAATAAATTTCTTTCTGCTTGTTTGGCTTCCTTGATTGTTTTAAAACCCCGGCGCGTGGTCCTTTTCTCCTTTCCAGTCAAAGGGTCCACGCCTAAATAAGTTTGAAATAAGTAACGAGTTTCCCCGTTTTTCATAGTGTATTTTTTAATCATGTCTTTTCTTTCCTTTCCTTAATAGCTTGCCCGCATAGTTGAGAAAGTGAAAAGAAAATGTTAAAATACAAGTGTATTTTTTTATGTCTTTCCTTCCCGGTTTAAAGCTGGGAAGGTTTTTTTATTTGTACAAAAGTTCTATTAATTCTATCCCTTGATCCGAAAAAATCCCTGAATCAATTAACTTCTGCTTGCTATCTTTTAAATATTCCAGATTATCTAATCTTTTAGATATTTCTAACTGTTCGGAATAATAACGCTTAATGAAATTACTTTCTTCACCTTCTAAACCTTTGTACATTTCTTCAATGGATTCGGCCAAAGCCCTAACTTCCTTGTTTTCCGGGAAGGCTTCACACAAAGGCGCTAATTTAGAAAGATTGTCTAAAGTATTTTTTAATGAATCCGAATAAATTTCAAGATCTGAAGTAGTCATTAATGGAACAGAATATTTTTCTATTTGTTTCAATGCTTCGCTTGCTTTTGAAAGTTGATCAGTTTTTACTTTCTTCTTATCAACTATCTTTATATTCCCGTTTGTATCAGCTTTTAAAAATAGAGCTACTAAAGCACAATATAGACCAACAAAGAAAGGCACTACCGACCAAAAGAAGAACAGGGACAGGAAGCCTTTTTTCTTTTGGCCTGAATAGAAGTATTGCGCTCCAAAAATTCCTAAAAATACAGCTAAAAGAATGTATATTAATTTATTACAACTATATTCTTTAGTTTCAATTTTATAGGAGCTGTACCCTACCAATTCGGCTTCCGGCGCCGTTTGTTTGGTACTATTACGGCTTCCATTTTTCAATGGTTTTAAAGGATCAACCGTTACTTTATGATAGACTTTGTTATAAATAGCCTTTTCAGGGTTTTTAATATACCCCATTCCCTTTTTACCGTATAAAGGATTTACTGATTTTTTTAAAGTTCTATTCAATCTTCCGGTTGTCCTAGCCTTAAAACTCTTTTTAAGGCTGGGCGCTCTAACTCCAATTTTCATTTTTTTAAACTCCTTTTTTAAATCAAGGCTTTATATTCTTCTTTTACCATGATTTCATCCGTAACCGTGGTAAGCTGGTAAAATTCCATAAATTTCATATAATTAAAATCCGCCTTATTCTCTAATTGAGAAAGGGCGTCTTTTAATAAGTGATGGATCATATTTCTATTTGCTTCGTTCTCACATCGTACCCTAGCGTTAGTATATTCCGCGGTGGTATGGTCCAGGTGGCCCAATTCATGGAGTAACACTTTCATTCTTTCTTTTTTATCAAGTTTATCAGAAATGAAAGCCGTCCGGGTTTTAGGATCATAAAAACCAACTTCATCCGGCAACAGATCGCCGTTAAAAGTGTGTACAGTAATATCATAACCCTTTAAAATTTCTTGCTCAGTCAAGGCGTTATACCTATTCTTCAGTCCCCTTTAGATATGCTTCTATAATGGATTGAATTACTTTCTTCTTTTCTTCAGTTAATTCACGCCCGCCGAACATCATGACATTTTGAGCCATATCTTCAACATTAAGGGCGGTTTGGCCTGATTGATCATTAGAAGCAATAGTAGGGGTTTCCGACTTCCCTAGTAAATAATCAACAGACACTTCTAAATAGTCCGCAATTTCTTGCAGGCGTTTGGTGCTGACATTTTGACGTTTTAAAGAATACAAAGTATTTCTACTATAACCCAGCTTTTCTTCTAGCTGATTTAAAGAAAGACCCCGTTTTTTCGATAATTCTTTAATTTTTTCAAACGTGTAAAGCATTGATTTATCAACCTTTCTAAAGGATTGACAAAAATATTTTAAATTATTT
>ENA-OWLX01001141-OWLX01001141.1-metagenome-genome-assembly--contig:-NODE-1141-length-10165-cov-10.584866_pt1 | contig 10165 bp, 4 predicted proteins | sample MGYA00245351_ERZ651106 | MGnify/ENA primary metagenome ERZ651106 (study PRJEB26857, sample SAMEA4031768) | metagenome | biome: human; feature: oral; material: saliva | place: Philippines | collected 2014... | reverse complement strand
TAGATTAATTAGTGCAACACATTAAACCTTTTACACATAAATAGTATACCTTAATTTAAAATCTGTCAATTTTTATAGGCATTAAAATACTAATTAAACTGAATAGAAACTAAAAAAGATGATTGTCTAATACGAGACAATCATCTTTTGAAATATAATTTTTTAATGTGTAGGTATTACTCAATTATTATTTCTACCTGGCTGTAATAAAAATAGATACATCCCAAGCATCAAGAATTCAAAAATAGTATCATTGATAAAAAGACTTAAAAGTATTAATGCTATGAAAATTGGATATACCCAAAATGGAAATCCTATATCATAAGCTCTTCTCATGCCAGTCATAAAAAAGAATGTAAATCCATAAATACCAAAAGAGTAACCTAAAATTAAATATTTAATCCCTTCAACAATATCTTTTGATTGCATTACAGCGCTACCAAAACTAATTAATAAAATACAACACATAAATGAAAAAGCATTACCCAAAAAATAGAATAAGCGTCCTAATGGTACCTCTGGATCTAAATATTTAATATGCTTAGTCTTTCCATATATCATTAATAATATTGAAATGACAATACATATAGGGGGCATCGTATACCCAAGCCACTGTATTATTATCATCTATTACACTCCAAATAATGTTTTCATTATAAATAATACTATTATAATTAATATATTTAAAATAAGCTGAAACTCAGGCGATATATCATAATAGATTAATAATGAAAAACCTCCACTAACAATAATTAAACTTATAACAGCCATTAAAGTTATAGATTTTTCTATATAACTATTTTCTTTATATCTCTTATATAATACATAAGCTACATAAATAATCCATAACCATGGAACAAATTCAGGTTTCATCATCCTACTCCGCATTTTTTATATAAAGCTCTCTATCCTTCTCTCTATCTGCTTCAGTTTTTTGATCTACTGTCTTTAAAGGATGTACTAGTAAATTATATGCATTAGTAGAGACAATATCATATGTTTCACCTAAGCCGGCATTTGTGGTCGTAAGTGCAAAATCTTTTTGTACCGGTTCATTTTTAGGGGAATTTTTTTTGTAAAAATAAGTATCTGCAGCGAGCTTAATAGTAAGCAATTTATTAGCTTCATAACTATCAAATTCATCATATATTATAGAATTATCATGATACTTGCCGCGAACTTTATTTACATAAACCCCCAAATCAACTGGTTTTAATGCAATATCCATACCTTCTCTCATTAAACCACCAAATTTGTCAGATATAGAATTTTTTGTTTCTAAAGATAGTGGTAGTTTATATTCATCTAATTTGCTCTTCAACCAAAGTTTTGAACGTGCCTCAGTGTTATCAATCATTGTATCTCTAGTTTTACTATCTAAGTCATTATCCGAAAATGATTTATAATTTTCTGGCTTTCCTGTATATGTTCGTTTAATTGTACCATCTTTTTGCTTTAAGTCATAGTATACTTCTTTTTTAGATGAATCATAACCACTAAGCTCTATATTTCGTTCTTTAAGTTCGTTTCCATCATTAGTATTAATATTTTTATATTCAGGTAAACCTTCAACAATTTTCTTGAATTGCTCATCCAACACTTTACTAGAATTATCCTTTTCTAAATATGAACTACTTGACATACTCAATGTCGCAAAAGGCTTATATTGTTCCCCTTCATTTTCTATAACACTACTAATCTTACTATCCAATAGTGTTTTAGAACGTTCTTGATCAACTGGATATCCAATATAGTCCACATAACCTTGTGTGTCTGTCGGTTGATAATTAGGATTATAAGGGAGCAATTGATTAGGATTATTTAAATCATAATAAAGTCTAAAATAGGTATGTCCGTTAGATATCCCTGTTGGTTTATAACCATTTGTTTCCAACCAAAATCCGTAATTATTACTACGTTCATTAGAAGGAATCCCATCTAAATCTTTTACTTTAGGTCCCATATAAGTTTTGCCATTTTCTATATAGTATGTAGTACCATCCTCAGTGATACCAGTAGGTTGTACACCTCTTTCAGCTAATGTAAATCCATAATTATCACTGGTAGGTGATGTATCTACATCTCCATCTCTATTATAGGCATACTCCGCAGCTTCTTTATACTCTTCTGTATCATAGTTACCAGATTTTTCTGCTGATACAAGAGCTTCTCCATTTTCATTTGGAGAGGCTGGTAATGGCTCTGGATGTAATTCAGCATGAGTTCTTTCTTCTTCTCCATTTATTCGAGCTTGCATCCACTGATTTCCAACTTCATAAACTTTTTCGGCTGCTTCATTTAATTTTTCTTTTATTTCTTCAGGAGAATAGCCCAAATTATGCTTAGCCCCCATATGAGAAACATATGCACCACTTTGTCCATTTTGCCCTAACAATCCATTAGTAGCATAACCAAATACAAAAGCGATTTGCTGTAAGTGCTCTGGATCTACATACTCTTTTCCATCTGGACCTTTAATTTTCCCAGCCCATTTTTTGAATTGAGGCATCATAGCTTCAGATAGGCCTGCTGCATATACACCATCACTAAATTGTCCGCCACCTAAATTTGCTGTAGTTCCCCCAACCATAGCATGTAATGCAACCTTTCGAGGATCCCCATCTTTCCAGCCCTCATGCTTAGCAATTTGATGGATTGCTTCGTTAGCATTAATACTAAATAGATGAGCTAATTGTTGCTTCTCTTCAATAGATTTTTTATCAAATATGGCTTGTAATTCATTAAGAGAATGTTCTATATCAGTATTGATAGTTTTTATATCTACCATTCGACCATTCTCTATAATTTTTCCATCACTAATTGCACTTTTAGTTATAGAGGAGGATTTTCCATGAGCGCCAACACCGCCTGTTGGGGTTAAACCAATATGCTTATAGATTTTATCAAACTCTTTTTTACTTTTTGTTTTGCTACTACCAAAATTATTATATTGTAATCCATTATCTCTTACAGTATACTCAGCTTCATTTTGGATATTTTTAATATCTAAATGTCGTGTAGTCAATGAATTTTTATCTTTATCGGCTTTACTAGATATAATACTACCTTTTAATGAAGTTGTATTACCAGTACTTATATTATATCCTTTATCCCCAGCAAAAATTCCGGCTTGATCAGTAACAGATTTTAACTTACTGTCCGTACGACCTACACTTCCACCTACACTACCAATAGTGCCTTTAAATTTGGGTGATGTTGAAACTGAAAATCCTGCAGATTTACTATGCTCCTTAAAGTTATCTACACTTTGCAAACTCTCAATCTTGAGATTATTACCAGTATTTACAACTACTCCTTTTCCACTTACTTTTGATCCAATAATTTCAGTATCTCGTTTTGCTTTAAGCTGTGCTAATTCTACAGCACGAATTGATGTTGGCTTATAAGTTACTTGATCAGTTACTCCATTCTGTTTAGCAAGGCTTCCACTTGCATCAAAACCTAATAAACTACCTGAAGTAAGACTTAAACTAGCCCCAACACTCCAACCACTATGTTTATAGTTATCTTTGGCTTGAAGAGTATTTTTACCTGCACTCAAGTTTATATCACTAGCAGAATTTATGTTTACTTCTTTTGCTAATATATCTTGGCCAACTAAACTAACCCCTGATTTAGTTGTATTATTAGCCTCAATATTTACACTTCCATCACTAATAATTGTACCACCATTATATTCATGTACATCTAATGATTGATTTTGATGTTGAGAGGTGCTACCAATAGATACAGATAAATTAATGGCATTATCAATATTTTTAGCCCCACGTTTATCTTTTCCATCCACCTTTTCTACTTTACCAGTCTCAGAATTTTTAATTTTTTCACCTTTTAGAGCTTCATCAACAGCATAGTAACCATCTTGGAATTGTTTACGTGCCTCATTTAGCTCTAATGCTGCTAACCGTTTATCATTACGAGAGCCAGCTTGTTTAATGGTACGTGTTCCATTTGTAACTGCATTAATAGCCGCACCGCCAAGCGAAACCGTAAGCCCAGATTTTTTATAGCTTTCATTATGTGACGCTGATGTATTATCAACATTTCCATCTAAAATGACATTAGCTCCAGATAAGTTTACACCATTCTTACTCACAATATTACCACTAGTTAATTGTAAAGTGTCATTAGACCGAATATTTATATTACCTTTTGTACTTGCAATAGTAGTACGAGCAGTAACTTCTTCGTGTTTACTATTATCAGAATTAATTCGCTCTTTGCCTATAGAGAATCCTATCCCTGCACCACCAAGTAATCCAGATTTTTTATGATGATAACTACTATTGCTATCCACTACATGTTTATCTGCACCAATATTAATTTTTCCACCTGATTGTAAATCAACATTATTTTCACCAAGGATAGTTACAGACTTACCCTCTATGGAATTGGTTGATTTAATATTAACTGTTTTACCACCTATATTAGAGCCAGATACGGTTTCTATATGTGAATTATCAATTGCATCTATACTCTCACGTTTAGCAATACTTTTCTTTCGCTCTTGTAAACTATGATGTTCTGTTGCAACATCTTTAGCAGTTTCAAAGTTAATACTATCAGCATCAATATTTACATTATCTTTCGCCAATATATCAGAACCTTTTGACTTAATGTTCTGATTTGCTTTAATATTAACTGATTTACCTTCAATACTGCTACCAACTGAATTAGTAAAGCTTGCATCCACATGAGTTTCAGTAGTTATAGAGTGTCCTCCACCTGATTTACCTTTATGATAGTGATCTTCTTTTATATTTAAAGCAGCATCTTGTGTAGATAGTTCGATATTTCGTCCGGCATTAACCTCAATATTTTCCTTACCTTGAACTATCCCTGCATTCATAATCACATCTCTATTAGCATTTATACTAATATTTCCTTGACCATCTACAATACCTTGATCAATTGCAGTTGCCGACTCTTTTCTTTTATTACTATCATCCCAAACAATTTCATTATCACTTGATATATATTTTTTGCCATTGTTAATAACATCTCTATCAGCAGAAATTACTAATTGACCAGATGCACTATTTTGTTTAATGTGCCCACCTTCATTTATGACGTCCTGATTGGCATAAATTTTAACATTGGACTCACCTACAATTGTTCCACTTGTATTAACCACATCTGTATTAGCCACTATAGTTATAGAGTTTCCTGAGATCAAACCACCATTATTATGAATATTATTACCGATAATATTGGTATTATTATCAGCTATAATACTGCCACTATTATTTAGCTTATCAACAGTTAATTTAATAGATTCACCTTGTATATTAGCTCCTCCATCGGCCCTTTTGGATTTAGGCGCCAAATATAATGTAGGCACTAAAACAGTTTCGGTTTTTCCATTTGGTAAAACTACTGAATTGCTAACTAATAATACAACATCCTCTTTAAGATTATTTTGTTCAGCTACTGTTAATTCACGACCTAAAGCTATAGATTGTGATTTCGTAAGATTAATTCCTGCATCCATCAATTTACGATATTGTTCTTCAGCAGTTAAGCCTGGCTGCAATCTATTTTTTCCAGTTTGACGAAGAATTTCTTGCATTACTAATTGCTGTTCATAATAACCATCTCCTAAACGTTTTTGTACATTCATAGGATCTAATTTCAATCTATTTAATACATAATCGGAGGATAAAAAGTTTCGTCTATTTGTAAAGTTAGGATCTGTTTCCATAATATAAGAAGTATTGGGATTTTGAGAAATCTTACTTATAGAATTTAGTAATGAACTATCCTGTCCAATATTTGTTTTGCTATTTAAATCATTTGATTTAAATACTGATAGTGGTAATTTAGTATTTAATTCTGTAACTTTATGATATGGTGCGGTATCAATGTTTGTAGAGTCTGCACCACGATGATGATGTCTGCTATAAGATACCGCAGTTCCGTCTTCTATTATGTATTCTTTAGAAGCTGGATTTGTTTGCTCAAATTTTTCTATTTTACCCGTTAATTCCCCTGCTGAACTAATTTGACTGCTATCATTTTTGACATAATCTGCAGTAACTTCTAAGTCACCACCAGAAATAATTCGGGCTGGTTTAGATGTATCAACTACATCCTTGTATTTAGTTCTTGTGTAATTATAACGAACCCAATCATCTTTACTATCTTTTTTAGCATAGAATTGTAGGTTTTCATCCTCAACAACTACTTGATCAACATCATCAGTTAATTCATTAGGACGATATATTTTAGGGTCTTTAATAGTAAACTTTTCACCAGGATAATCATTAACAGTAACTTCATCCTTAATAGTCTCTACTTCACCGACTTGAACTCGTTTTAAAGTAACTCCACCATTTATATTATTGATTTCTTTTGCAGATATTTTACCTCCAGTTCCCGCTTCTATGGTTGAACCAATATTTGTAATATTATCTATTTTGCCTGATATAACTCCATCATAAGATATATTACGACCGATTTGTAATTTGCCATCAGTTTTTATTACACTACCATTAGTATTAGAAAGAGTTTGTCCTGCAATAGATAAACTATTCTGAGCTAAGATAATAGGGTTTTTATTTGTTGCTTGATTACCATTTTGCGATAAGGAATCTACTACAAAAGCTGCATTATCAGCATAAAATTTAGCTTCACCCAATTGGTCAAAACTCTTAGATCTAATATATGCATCAGATGAAGTAATTGTTCCTGTATTTTGTACCGTACCATTAGCATTTAGAGAAAAAGTATCACGCGCTGATACTATACCTTTATTATTAACACCTAAACCATCATTAGTTCCAACTAAATAAATGCTATTTGCATACATCCCTCCGATTTTAGCAACGTCTAAACCTATTTTACTAGACTCATTATTTTTAGTAACATTTATTACCTTACCATCACGATTCACATTTACGGTATTTTGTCCGGAAACCATCTGAAGATCGTTAGCCCATAATTCACCATTTACTTTTACTGCTTCTGCTAAAATATCAGTTCTAGCAGTTTTAGATGTATTAAGACCTTTAGAATCAATATCTATAGTACCTTGATTTATTTTATAGGCGGATATAGTACCATTATCTATAATTGGTTTACCTGTAGTTAAGGTAGCAGCATTGGTATTAATAAATGTACCATTATTAATAGATATTCCATTAGGGTTTGCGATTATAACATGAGCCTTATTCCCTGCAACTTCAAGAGCACCATTCATAGCTGTAGAGTTAGTCCCAGTTACTTCATTCAATATTGTTTTAGCAGTGGGACCAACTAAATTTGGATTTCCCATAATATAACCAGCTAACTCAGTAGATACTGGACGATTAGCATTATTTAAGATTAAGCCATCATTATTAATACTAAAAGAATCATATTGGTTATGAGATAAACCTTTATCATTCGGTGTATTAATATTAACAATAGCTATACCATTACTTGCTACATCCATTTTAGGACCTAAACGGCTTGAATTTGGAACCACTGGATTTGCCATTGCTAATGGAATCCATGGACTTGTATTTGTTATTAATAATGCTACTAATAATGATGATGCTGCATATTGTTTTGTATTCATCAATCTCTCCTACACTTATTATTTTTATATGTGACTCTCAACTAATATATATTTTTATTTATGGCTTTAATTTAGTCTTATTTACTTAATAGGAATTCCTAAAACTGATATCCTACTCTAAACGCCCAGACACGTGTATCGGTCGTAAAACCTGCTGGTTTTTTTAACGGTGTTCCTAATGAAATATCATAATTAAATGTATTCTTGACATTACCACGTAAACCCAATACACCACCTATTAAGGTATTACCGATTTGAGTTTCTGTAGAAGGCCCCCATACATGACCGATATCTATGCCAATATATGGTACTATAGTCTGATTTTTAAACGGTAATGACCATTCATTTTGTACATAGTATCCCGAATCCCCACGTAATGATTCTTCTCCACTAAATCCACGAACAGAATATCTACCACCAATACTAAATTGATCAGTCCCAAATAAACGTTTATCTGTAAACTGACTTCTGAATCGCATAGTATATGAACCTAGTTTGTGACCTATATTGATTCTGCTTTGTATTTGCCCCTCAATACCTGCCATTTTATAAAGAGTTGTTGGATTACTAGCTACGCCTTCCCAGTTGTAAACTTTAGCCCCTATCCCCTTTATCCCTTGTCGATAGAATAAATAAATATCTGATACAGTATTTCCACTATATTGACGGTGAGATAATCCTAACTCCACAGATGACGTATGTTGCTCTTGAACGCCAATTTCTACATCCTCTAAATAACTATGACGAGATTTATGAGTAAATTTAGCTACTGCAGATGTTTTACTTCGACTAGTTCGATTCAATAAATGCTCCACAGATAGTTCCGTTCCTTTTGTTACACCAGATGATGTAAAGGCATTTGGCATAAATACTAATTGTTCATATTTATATCTATACGTTGATAATCGATATGTTTGATTGCCATTTGGAATAGTATAACTAAACGCATATTGTTTAGAATCTTGTCCATTATTATTATCTAAGTTTTTTGTAAAGCTAGTTGTTAAGGTGTCATTTAATCCTATAAGTTGACTAAAAGATAAGTAGGTTGTACCTTGATATTTTCCAGTTGATTTGTAACCTGAATTATCAAGCATTAACGAGCCATGTACAAAACCTTTTTGTGTAACTGTTAATTTAACAATTGAATGTAAAGGTTTATACCCTGGTTCAATATCCATCCTAATATCCTGACCTGGTACACTGCGCATTTGATCAATTCCCTGCTCTAATGCCTGTCTACGAAGAATATTACCAGGACGAATTGGAAATGCACTTCTCCAATTAGATCTTGCTTTAGAATTAGTTAATACTATATCCTCAACATAGCCTGGTAAAATTTCAAGAATTAATGTACCAGACTGCAAGTCTTGGTTTGGTATAATAACTTGACTCGTTATATATCCATCAGACAATATCTGCTCTTGTAAATGTCTTTGTAAAAAAGAAAGTCCTTCCTTTCCTACTTTTTGATGTTCATATGCAGATAACCTATTTTTATACTTCTTAAATCTTGGTTCTGATGAATTAACAATAATCTTATCAATTTTAAACGAAAAAGCTTCTTTAGGTAACATTGTTATTGTCGAGTCATTCAATTTATCATATTCTGATTTTTGACGCGACAAAGCGGCTCCAGCCATTGGTGCTTCTGCGCGTTGACGCAATAAAGCATCGGCTCGAGCCGCTTCCTGTTGTTCATATGGGGACGAAATATTAGTAGCATAAATAGAGCTACTTAAAGAGCTAATAATTAAAGTACTAGCTAAAATCTGGTACACTTGCTTCATAATCCCTCTCCTTTCAAATATACAGAGAAATTATAAATCAAAAAAACATATTTTGTAAATAAACGTTTAATAATTTCATGAATTCTTTAAACTTTGAATTCCAATTATATTAGGTGTTTTAATGATATCTTTGAAGAAAATATTAAAAGCGAAAGAACTGATATATTGTTCTTTCGCTTTCAATTTATTAATTATCTAATTTTCCTATATATATCTAAAAAGTTCTTCAGCACTCGCCCCGTTAGTCCCCATATGGTGTATTGTTCATAGGGATAGAAATAGACGGAGTAGTTTTGTCTAATTTTCCAATCGATGTTGTAGCCTTCTAGTAAATGGAATGGAAAGTCCTTTAAAGGTCTTGTAGCGATGTCTAGATGACCTACTATAGGCTCCATATTTAAAAGATATTGTAAAGGCACAGTAAACACTTCTTCTACTTCATCAGGATTTGGTTTTAAATCACTTGTATATAACCGCACAGCTACGGCGTATAGTTTTACCCCAATAGCAGATACTAAACAGTCTAAATTGCCAAGTAGTTCAATTTGATCTAAATCAATACCCAGTTCTTCGGAGCATTCACGTATGGCTGCATGGGCACCACTTTTATCATTAGGCTCACAATGTCCACCAGGAAAGCTAATTTCACCAGGTTGGCGACGTAGCTTATTACTACGCACAGTAAAGACTACGTGATCCTCCCCATCGACTTCTAATAATGGTACGGCTACTGCTGCAGTAATAACATCAATATCGGTAAGAACAGTATGTTTACGTTGTTCTAAAAAAATGCTTA
>ENA-OWLX01001140-OWLX01001140.1-metagenome-genome-assembly--contig:-NODE-1140-length-10166-cov-6.998516_pt1 | contig 10166 bp, 9 predicted proteins | sample MGYA00245351_ERZ651106 | MGnify/ENA primary metagenome ERZ651106 (study PRJEB26857, sample SAMEA4031768) | metagenome | biome: human; feature: oral; material: saliva | place: Philippines | collected 2014... | reverse complement strand
GGCGTTCAGAATGCGGTTCTTGTCAGCTACAACGGAGACTATATGGGTTAAGGAGGAGATAACGTGGCCACGGATAAAAATATCAACAAGTTACTCAAAGACAACACGATAGATTGCATTTATTCGCATGATGTCATCAGTTTTGCAAAAGAAAACAAACTCTATGAGGGCAGCGATGCGCAGTTTTCATTTTCCGATGTCTATAACCCTGTCAACTTTGGTGGTGCACGTTTCTGTGATTTGCGCGTGTGGGCAATGTTCAACCGTGTCAACAAAGACATGAAACAGTATTGGAACTATGCTACCGGGCGTGACATTAAACGGGCAAAGCCCTACGCTGAAGGTCAGATGCAGACCCCCGAAAACTTCCCCACCAACAGAATGCCTTTGTGGGTGAAGCCCGACAAAAAAGTCAGTGTGCTCGACATGATGAGCTTCATGCGCGATCATCTTGAAGGCACCGAACTCGACATGTCGCAGGATGTGGGTGCAGGACCATTCCACTGCCCGTATCGCTGGCGTCCGATGGAATGGCATGTCGATGGCGTATCATACATCCACGAACGCACCACCGCCACCCAACAAACCGGATTTTCCTTTGTCGCACAGAGCCGTGGATATTTGCAGTATCCGCTTGGCGGTATTATTTGGTTCGGTGTTGACGATGCCGCCAGTACGGTGTATTGCCCCATGTATTCCTGCATGAATGATATTCCGGAATGCTTCCGCGTGGGCAATGGCTCAATGACCGAATATTCTGAAACTTCCGCTTTCTGGATTTTCAACCAGATGAGCAACTGGGCCTACACCAAGTACGACTATATCCATCCTGAAATAGCAAAACGTCAGTCCGAGCTGGAAACCAATTGGGTGAACAACGCTGTTCCTGCAATGGATAAGAGCGTTGTTGGGCTGAAGAACATCGAAGAAGCTATTTTCAAGCTCACCAAGTTCTCTGCCAACGAAGCTACAAAACTTTGCATCGGCTGGAAAGATTTCTACCATCAGTTGTTCATGAAGTATATGGATGGCAACCTCAACACTCCTAGCGAGGCAGTTAAAGGACAGACCTACACGCCTATCAACAGTGCCCATCCGAAATACAATGACGAGTTTTACCGTCATGTCATCGAAACAACGGGCGACAAGCTGAAAGCTTATTGATACGATACGAAAGCTATCATGCAAAAAGCACCGGGAAACCGGTGCTTTTTCTGTTTTTTTGATTGGCTGTTTCGGCAAAATAGGTACTTTTGCACTTTATTTCGGTAATATGAACATCAAGGTTAAAGGCTACATTCTGGGTTCCATTGCCGCCGCCACCTACGGTATGAACCCGCTGTTTGCTTTGCCGCTCTATCAGGACGGCATGGACATCGCTTCAGTTTTGTTTTTCCGTTATGCCATCGCCATTCCTATTGTCGGCATCATGCTCAAGGCGCGCGGTCGCAATTTCAAAATCAGCCGTAGGGAAGGGTGGTTGCTTCTCGGTATGGGTTTGCTGATGGCGATTTCATCGCTGACACTTTTCACAAGCTATACTTACATGGAAGCCGGCATTGCCTCCACTTTGCTCTTTGTTTATCCCGTGATGGTGGCGCTCATCATGGCCTTGTTGTTTCATGAAAAAATATCCATGACAACCGTGTTTTGCATCGGCATTGCCTTGTGTGGTATCGCTTTGCTGTATAAAGGCGAAGACGGCGCCACGCTCAGCCTGACTGGAACTATTATGGTATTGGCTTCGGCACTTTCGTATGCCATCTATATTGTCGGTATCAACCAGACGGCGTTGAAAGACGTTGCCACGTTGAAAGTGACTTTTTATGTGCTGACCGTAGGCATGGTGGCTTTTCTCATTTGGCTTCGCGGTGGAAAAGCGCTTACATTGCCCTCGCAATGGTACCATTGGTTCAATGTGTTGGCCTTAGCGGTGTTTCCTACCACCATTTCCTTTATCTGCACCACCCGCGCCATACAATATATCGGTTCCACCCCGACAGCAATATTAGGTGCTTTGGAGCCTGCCACAGCGGTTTTTTTCGGCATTCTCATCTTTGGTGAGACCCTGACTTTGCGCGAAAGCATCGGATTGGCACTGATTATTGCGGCCGTCACCCTTATCATACTCGGAGGCAAAGTGTCGCACCTGTTACTCGGTTTCAGGAAGCTGTTTCCAAGACTGTCAAAGAAAGGCAACAAAAAGGGTGGGGATAAATCTCAAAGTGTTTCTTGATAGCTATGCAGTGAAATTCTTCATTATAGCTGCAACCAACCCCATCAGGTTTCCGGCAATATGCACGATGATGGCGAAAGCATGGTTGTCGTGCTTTTCCTGATAATAACCTGCTATCAGACCCAAAAGGGTGGTGAAAACCACAATTCTGAACACGAAAAGCGCACTTGCACCGGTCGCAAAGAGTATCAGATGCGCCAATCCGAAGGTGATGGCACTCACCCATACCGGCATGGTGATTGTCCGGTCGAAGAGGTGAAAGCCTTTGTTTTTCAGCGGCTTCAAGATATTCATCAGAAAGCCGCGAAACAGAAATTCTTCCGCCACGCTGGCGTAGATGAATACGAAAACAAACACCTGCAGGGGTGTCATGGCGGTCAAAACGTGATGGATTTCGCTACCGTTTCCAAGTAACTTTGACACGATGGCCAAAGGAACATTAACTACCGTTGTTAGTATTCCGAATAAGAAGGGTCTCAGTGTCTGTTTGAACTTTGGCAAGGAGCACTTGTAGTCCACTTGTTTCCGCAGGGCGAGAATCAACACGATGGAGAACGCCAACATGAAAGAGTGGGTCACGAATGATGTCGGAATAAAAGCCGTATGCCATGCCCATTTCCATCCCGTATAGGTTGCCAAAGCAAATACCAACAGGGTCAGGGATAATCCGTAAAATAAACGCTTGCCGTTTTTCGCTATTTTCAAATCTTTCATTCTTGCTTAATTAAGAGGTCTTTTTTATTCTCCATCCCAATATGGAGCTTTTTAAGTTCCTTCTCTCCCTGTTTAATGTCTTAATAATCGGCAATTTCATTTCCCTTTCGCCAATTTATACGTGAATGCGACTTTTTTGTCGGTCAAATCCCATTGCGAGATTTCATTGATAATGTCGTCTTGATGCTTTTTCCCAATATCACGAAGTGCGTTGCCCACCGATTTTCGCAGGTATTCACTGTCATCAGCCTTATGCTCACTGATTAATTGAATGGCGATGGTCGGATTATCGCGAAAATAAGGTCGGTTTGTCCAAATGCGGAGTCCTTCAACTACGGCTCTTTTTACGTTTGGATTTGTATCCGCCAGCCATTCTCGGATTTTGGGCAGACTTTTTTCATAACCTGTTTTTTCGCAATAATGGTCAAACGCCTTGGCCAACATCTCCTGTACACGCCAGTTTTCATCCTTTGCCACATCGGTTTCAAGCATTTCCAAGGCACGGTTATTCTCGGTTGAAAGCTGCCCTAAAAGGAATGTCGCCAACATTCTCACTTGATAGCTGCCGTCCGTCGATAACTTCACGGCAAGGTCAAAATGATTTTGGGTTTTGTCAGCCAGAATAATCTTGCCTGCTTCCTCTATATGTTTGAAGCCGTGTTCTATTTTCTTGATGCCGTTCAGTAGTTGTTCCATTTGCAAAACCATAATCGGTTAAAGTTCCATGATGCAAAAATACAACGTTTTTTGAAAAGCCACCATGAAAAGCGCGTGTTTATTTCCAAAGGAATGGGTATTGCAAAAGTCAACAATGGCACTTTCTATCAAAAATCGTCCTGTCTTTCAAAACAACTTCTTATCTTAGCCGTCCGAAAAAGCAGAGAGGAATGGAAAGCACAAAATACGTCAATCGGAAGTTGGAGTTTGTCGAGGAGCTTGTTTACAACACGGACTCCCATATCTTTTTGACAGGTAAGGCGGGGACAGGAAAGACGACGTTCTTGAAAGACCTTGCTGCGAAGACCTATAAACGCCTTGTCATCGTGGCTCCTACGGGTGTGGCTGCCATTAATGCAGGCGGTGTCACCATACATTCATTCTTTCAGCTTCCTTTCGGACCATTGCTCCCCGAAATGCCACAAACTTTTTTGGGACAGTCTTCCAATAGTTTTTCGACAAGGAGTTTGGCATCGCAATTTCAGAAAATCAATCGTACCAAGCTGAAAATCATGCGTAGCCTCGACTTATTGGTCATTGACGAAATCAGCATGGTGCGTGCCGATGTGCTCGATGCCATCGATACCGTGTTGCGGCGTGCCCGTCGCTCCGAAAAGCCCTTTGGCGGCGTGCAGTTGCTTATGATCGGCGATGTGCATCAATTGGCTCCTATTGCAAAAGCCGATGAATGGGAACTATTGGCACCTTTCTATGAGTCGGTGTATTTCTTCAGTAGCCTTGTGCTGAAAAAAACGCCCTATATCTGTGTGGAATTGGAACACATCTACCGTCAGCATGATGAGCACTTTATCGGGTTACTCAACCAAGTGCGGTGCAACCGGCTCGATGCTGTGGCGGTAGAAACGCTCAACAGCCGCTACCAGCCGGGATTTGATCCTGATGACACGGAGGGTTTCATCACTTTGACGACCCATAACTACCAAGCTGACACGATCAACGAGACCCAATTGGCTGAAATCAAGAACAAGCCTATTGTTTTCAATGCCACGGTGAGCGGCACGTTTCCCGAATCGTCCTATCCCACCAAAGAACGCCTTGAGTTGAAAATCGGTGCGCATGTGATGTTTGTTAAAAACGATCCCTCGCCCGAAAAACGCTATTTCAATGGAAAGATAGGGGTTCTTGTCGGTTTCGACAAGGAGTCAGGCGAGCTGGCGGTGCGTTGCGACGACGACACTTTTCCCGTCAAGGAGGTGGAATGGCAGAACTTTGAGTATAGCCTTAATCCGGAAAACAATGAAATCGTTGAAAACGAAATCGGCAGTTTCAAGCAAGTGCCGCTAAGGCTGGCTTGGGCCATCACCATACACAAAAGCCAAGGATTGACATTCGACAAGGTTGTCATTGATGCCGGAAGGGCTTTTGCACACGGACAGGTTTACGTTGCCCTTAGCCGTTGCACTGCATTGGAAGGACTTGTGCTGAAGACCCCGATTGCCCCATACGCATTGAAATCCGACCACGACGTGGAAGGTTTCGTCAAAACAATGCCCGAGAAGGAGCCGTCAACCGAAAAAATCGAAAAGCTGCGCCATGAATATGAACTTCGCTCGATGTTCGACCTCATCGACTTTGATGACCTGTATGGCAACTTCGGCAGACTGATGAAGACCATTATGGGCAATGATACGTTATTTGAGAGAGAACTTATTGAAAATCTGTCAGATAAAAGGAAAAGGTTGAGAGAGGAAATGGTCGAGGTGGCATTGAAGTTCGAAAAGCAAATCGAAGCACTTCACGCCGATGTGCAGCATTGTGAGCAGAACGACCAGCTACAGCAACGCCTTGTCAAAGGCGTGTCTTATTTTGCTGTCAAGCTGAATGACATTGTGGAAAACCTATTCGATTTGCCGCTGAAAACCGACAACAAGGCTATTAACAGTCAGTTGGAAGAGATTTTGAAACAACTCAAAGAAAATGTGCTGCTCAAGCAAAGTTGTCTGAACGCATGTGCCGAGGGTTTCAATGTCAGGAAATACCAAGAAACCAAATCGGTAAAACTGTTGGATGCTGAAAAGGCCGCCAACGCAAGCATTGCCATGAAGGATAAAAAAACCGAATATGGCAACGATCCCTTACTGCAAGCCTTACTCAATTGGCGTGACGAAAAATCGGAAGAAACAGGTCTCAACAAATCAGGCATTGCACCTGTTAAATCGCTCAAACAGATTGCGAAGGAACAACCTGTCACTCTTGGTGCATTGCGTCGTATCGAAGGCATGGGCAAGAATCGCGTTAATCGCTATGGTATAGAAATCATCGATATCGTGTTGAGAATGACGGGACAGATGTCCATTGAGGAGGCTATTGAAGAACCTGAAACACCCCAACTCGACACTTATTCTATCACCAAGCGAATGTTGGATGATAGTCTGACACCGGAAGAAATCGCTGAAAAACGTAATTATTCCGTATCGACTATTTACAATCATATTTCTTCATTAATAAAACAAGGACGGTACGATGCTTCGGGGATGGTGGCTGTCGGGAAAAGAACTGAAATCAGGGAATATTTTGAATGCACGCGTGACCCGGGTCTGAAAGCCGCCAAGGAAGTGTTGGGAGATAGTTTCAGTTACGATGACATCAAAATCGTCAGGTCTGAATTGGAGAGAGAACGTTTTTTCGAGATAGCTGAAAATGAGGAAGAATGACATTAATCCGAGGATAAGGCCTTTTATTTTCGTGGAAAATACTATTTTTGAAGGCAAAATCAATACTATCATTTTATGAGAAAGACAATTTTTACACTGTTATTGGGGCTTCTTACACTGACTTCTCAGGCACAACAGCCCGTTGAGAAAACCATAGTTTGGGACGGATTGGATCGCCATTATCTTGAATATGTCCCTACGACTTACACTGCCGGCGACTCCGCCCCCGTGATGTTCTATTTGCATGGCATGGGCGATCATGCGGCGGACGCTTTCAATGCCATAAATCCAATCGATTTCGCCGAAGCGAAAGGCTGGATAATGGTTTTTCCACAGGCGGTGGACTGGACCTATTCCCTGCCAATGAACTTGGGAAATTTCCCCATGGGACCATCGTGGAATGCCGGTATTCATGTCGATGCTGCCGTCTCGTACTTGGGAAATCCTTATGTTTTGAGTGTTGATGTCAACCCTGATGTGGACGACTCTGGCTTCTTGGTCAAAGCGTTGCAAACGGTTGAGCAGGAATATGACATTGATACCGACAGCATCTTTTTCTGTGGTTTTTCGTTGGGCGGATTTATGAGTCACCGCATGGCCATCGAGCATGGCGATGTTATCAACAGCATCGCTGCTGTGAGCGGCAACATCGCCAACACGATGAGCACGTTAACACCGGTTGCCAATGTCAATGTGCTTCAAATTCATGGCACTGCCGATACTGTTGTCAGTTACGACAGCGCTTCGGTATCTTACGGACAATACGGTCCGTATAACGTTGGTCTTGGAGCCGAAGCGAGCACCGAATACTGGAGGGCTTTCAATCACTGTGATCCGCAAGCCGTTGTCGAGTTTTATCCCGACACGCATCCTGATGGTCTTACTTTTGAGATGCACTCGTTTTTGAATGGTGACAACAATTCGCGTGTCGCCCTCCTGAAAGTCAATAATGGTGGACACTATTGGTACAATGGTGAAAACAACGATATTGACTATCTCACCGAGATTTATCGGTTTTTCACCAATACCCTCGATGTGACCGGAACGGCTGAAAACGGAGAAAAAGGCCTTTTGACTGTTTATCCCAATCCCGCCGCCGATTTCATAGTTCTTCCTTTAGAAGAGCCGGCGGAAGTTCGGATTTTCGACCTTACGGGAAGCGAGGTGTTGCACGAACATACCCATGGCCGAATCGATGTGTCACAGTTACCCAACGGCTTTTATTTTCTGAATACCGCTACGGTTCACAATTATCGTGCGAGGTTTGTTATCAGCCATTGAACAATGGCTTCAGAAAGAATGACAAAGACCGTATTTGGCGGTCTTTTGTTGTTGTTGCAAATATGTTTGTTTTTGACGATACGGAAATTACGGATTGAGTTGGTTCTGGTTGGGAATAAAAAGGGCGCAAATCAGATAGGCAAGCAATCCGCCTCCGAAACAGGCAAAAATGATCCATAGTATCCGAACAACGGAAGGGTCGATTTCAAAGTATTCAGCGATACCTCCGCAAACACCGCAGAGCTTTTTGTTCGTCATCGAACGGTAGAGTTTTTTGTAGTTGCTCATTTTTTTCCTTTTTATCGGGTTTATATTTGTCAAAGATAACACAACTTTCGGTAGCGAAATTTGGGTTACAAGGTTGAAAATCCCATTAATGCCCTTGAATCCAGTCGCAAGCAAATTCAATGACATTATCAACACCTGCTGCGGTGGCTTCGGGGCTGAGAAGAATGCGGTAATCGGGTGAAACTCCGTTCTCATAGTTGCCGCCATCGTTGGCGATAGTGCGGGTGATGGAAAAACGATAATGCCATCCGTTGGGCAGTTCGCCGCCGTTGGGCAATCCCAAACCTCCTCCTGTGAAATCGCCGATAAGTGCGATATTGTCGTATGCTTGTGTGCAGACGGCAAAAAACGAAGTGGCGCTGTACGAACCTCTGTCGATTAATACGGCCACCGGTTTACGGTAATAGTCATGTCCGAACAGTCCGGTATCGGCAGCATGAACGGTTTCGAGTTGGGTGAAATCATCGTGACCAGGCCCTGACTTGATTTGCGTGGCATAAAGCTCTTGACCGTGGTTGTCGAATAGGCTGAGCAGAGTCCAGATGTTGGCGATGGATCCGCCTCCATTCTGACGCATGTCGAGAATCAAGCCGTTGCAATGCTGATAACGGTTCAGAATATAGCGCAAATCATACGCACTTACGGGATTCATGAAAGAAGAATATCGAATATAGCCGATTTGGCCGTTGCGAATGGCGTTATGCGCAAGACTACCTGTAGTGTGGTGGCCGATGGTCAGGTAATTGAGTGCGACAACGTCGCTGTTGATATTCTTTTCGGCAACCATCCTATAATACACCGAATCGTTGCGCGAAACATCAAAAGGAGCTATCAGGTTGGTGTGGCCGTCCTGCAAGGTGTTGAGCATGGCGCCCATGATGCAGAAAAGACTGTCGTCATCAATGTCATTGCTGACCAAGGGGCGGTAGGTTTGGTAGACTTCTTCCCAGTTGACGCCTTTGAGGTCGAAAAAAGCGTATTGTTGGTTCACCTTGTTCCAAAGGTAATCGAAAGTATTGACCGGATTGGGATCAAGTTCTTTTTCCATGAAAGCGCGCTGACAGGAAGCCATGGTCAGAATGGCCAGAACGAGCGTTGTGATATGTCGAAGGGTTTTCATGATGCGTTTCAATTGAGGTTGAATAATAAGACGATATTAATGAGATGCTCAGAATTGTCGAATCGGTAATAGCCTGTTTTTCCTGTGCTTAGATAATGCCACCTATAGGAAAAGGCGATTTGGTTTTTGTTTTTCAGGTGATATGCCAGTCCGATTTCAGTGGCGATGCCTGCAAGAGGCCTCAAACGGGATTGGTAGGAGGAAAATAGTGTTTTTGCCATTTGGATACTGGAAGTATAATTGTCCATATAGGCAAATCCGGGACGGGACACCGACGAGAGCAATGGCAGGGACAATTGTCCGAATGCGGTCCAAGGCCAAGGCGTTTCGGCTTCGTGGTATTTCCCGAAACTGAAATCATATTCCACACGTCCTTCCGCATTGAGGTTGACGAAACTACTCATGCAGAAACTCGCATTCATCAAGGCGGGAAAGAACTTGAGGTCGAAGTAACTTCCCAAAGCCCCACCACCCCAGAAACGCAGACGGTTCTGTTGCCGGTCGGCAAGAAGATGGATTACTGAGAGTTTTCCGTCAATACCGCAAGCGTAGGCACTATACTTCAAAATCGGTTGCAAACTGTTGCGTGTCATGGCACCCACCGTTTGCAAATCGCATAGAAAACGGAAGTTTTTCCACTCGACACTCATTCCGGTTTGTAGGTTGAATGCGATGCCTCGGTATTGCAGTGGCGATGCGCCGGCGTCATAGCTTTGCAGGATGCCGAAACCTGAGCCGAAGTTCAGATAAACAGGAACCGGTTGCTCTTGAAAGGCCGACATTTGAGCGAATGCCGATAACGGCAAAAAGGCAATCAGAAAAAGAGCGTTCAAACGTCTTGCAATCAACGTCTTAAAATCAAAAAGTCGTTTCATTGGGGTTTTGAAATGATGGAGTTAATGGCTGCAAAGATGCAAAAATCAAGTTGAAAACGCCAAGGTTTTCGACGGCACCGAGTGGTTTTTGATATTCCAGCAATGCGTGGCATATTGAAAATCACTATTTTTGCAGCTCAATTAAAAAAACACATCCCATGGAATCGAAAGACAAGAAATTCAAGCGTTACTTAGTAACAACGGCTTTGCCTTATGCCAACGGGCCTGTTCATATTGGCCACCTCGCAGGTGTTTACATC
>ENA-OWLX01001134-OWLX01001134.1-metagenome-genome-assembly--contig:-NODE-1134-length-10185-cov-3.663080_pt1 | contig 10185 bp, 10 predicted proteins | sample MGYA00245351_ERZ651106 | MGnify/ENA primary metagenome ERZ651106 (study PRJEB26857, sample SAMEA4031768) | metagenome | biome: human; feature: oral; material: saliva | place: Philippines | collected 2014... | reverse complement strand
AGCACCTCTTTTGTGGTGTGTACCCTCATAATCCAAAGTCCTCCTTGCTGAATCGATGCTTGAGATCAACCACGTCATAATCATCCAGCCCGTACCACATCGCAGAAAACGTATGCGCATCCCTGTTGAACTCATCTGGGATAATCTCATCATCCCGATCCACGGCGTAGGTAAGCTCCTTGAGTTCGTCAATACAGTGCACGCACGCATCCGAACAGATAATGCGACGAAACCGCTTCATCTTGCGCGTATTGTCAAGGCGCGAATGGCGGCTGCCGCCGTTGCGGAACTCATGGGCGGGACGAATGATGAGGTATTACAAGCCTTTGCCTTGGCTATGAAAAATATATTGGGCCTTGCGTGTGATCCCGTTGCCGGATTGGTAGAAGTTCCTTGTGTTAAAAGAAACGGCGTTTTTGCAGTCATTGCTCTGACGGCGGCGGAAATGGCTTTGGCCGGTGTGCGTAGTGTTATTCCGCCGGATGAAGTTATTGCGGCTATGGATGAAATAGGGCGCTTACTGCCTGTATCCTTGAAAGAAACGGCGGACGGCGGCTTGGCTAAGACCGAAACCGGTAAGGCTATTGCTGAACGATTGTCGGCAGAAGTGGAAAAAAGTAAGTAACTATAGTCTGTAAACAATACAAAAGTCCCCGCATTGACTATGTCGATACGGGGACTTTCGGATAATGGGGTTATTCGTTAACCGCTTTGGTGACTCGAACATGATGAGACGATATGACTGTATGTGCATGACCGGAAATATCGTTAGATTCAAAGACGGGAAGGCCTTCCAAGCGACGATAAATAGAACGGCATAAAGTTGCCGGTAAAGGACGCTCTGAAGCAACGGGAATATATTCGCGGAGTATTTCGCTTTCAAATCGGCTTAATTCAATGCAACGTGTTTTCATAAGGCCATCTCCCTGCTTCTTACGTCAAAATACAACATATCGTTTAATATCTGAAAATATTCTACAATAAATCCCTTATTTTGACAAGTAAAGAAGGAAACCTACTGTGTATAGTAGCGTCCGGATTTATATATGAAAAAACGACTCGAATTCAAATGATTCGAGTCGTTTTATATTACAGAGTTGTTTGACAGTGCTGAAATCATATTAGACTTGAAGACTGGCGACATAAGAAGGAATATCATTACTTTCCATAAGGCCCGACATCAAAGCAATGCCTTTTACGGGAGTGGCATTCAATTCACCTACTGTAGTCGGATTCACTCCGCCTAAGGCATAGACGGGAACGGATACGGCGTTACAGATATCTTTAACCGTAGAAACTCCGATAGGTGAATAAGCTTCCTTTGACGGCGTACGGAAGACATGCCCCGCAATGACATACGTGGCTCCGAGCTTTTCGGCTTCATGGGCTTCTTCAGCCGTATGAACGGACACGCCTAAGGTGGACATATAATAGCTGATGGATGTATGCGTTTTTAAATAGTCTAGAGAACACTGAAAGCGCGGGATATGCAGGCGTACGGCAACCCGGCCGAAGTTATGCAAAATGCATTGCTTACCATGTATATTGCATAAACTTAATGCTTTCTTTGCGTAATCGATATATTCATCTTCGCTAAGATCTTTTTCACGGAGTACAAGAGATTCGACGGGAGACGCTACGATTTGTTCCAGTTGATCCCAATAATCCCTGTGTACAAGGTGCCTATTGGTAATTGCAATGACTTTTCGCATGATTCGCTCCTCAAGACAATAGAATAAAATAGCTATATAAAATAATAATTAAGAATACCGAACATTCACTATTTCAATTATTACTATACTGTAATATGCGTACATAGTCAATCAAACCATGCGTTAAACGTATATTAAATAGTAAAGATACACTTTACATGAAGAGATATAAGTCAAGTATGCTTTGACTTTAATTTTTTTGAAGCGAATTACGGCTCTTTTTCAATGCAGAGTTGAATTGCTAAATTGGCTTCGTGAGCGGCACAGATAGCCACGCGCGCCGACATGAGTCCGCCATCGCTTGCCGGACGTGGTGTCTCGTCGCCGCAGACGTATAAACGTGAAGAAATTCGTCGTGTGCGAATATCATTGCTTCTACCGTAGCCCGACATTCCTGAAGCGCTGATCACTGTCGTATCTTCCAATTCGCTTAAGACCGTATTAACCAATAAGGCCTTGGCTTTCGGGTCATCAAAGGCTTCAATGACGATGGGGGAACAAGAACACAAGGAAGGAATGTTGTTTCGTGTAAGGCGAACCGTTTTCGTGTAGACTCTAAGATAGGGATTAATGAGGCGTAATTGGTTGGACAAGGCTTCGGTTTTATAAGAGCCTATGTCGGATAAGAAATATGATTGACGATTTAAGTTACATAAGTCTACCTTGTCAAAATCATACAGTCGTAAAGTCCCGATACCGCTACGACACAAGTGGACGGCAATATGCGAACCGAGGCCGCCTAAGCCGGCAATGGTGATGTCCGCCTTGTTCAACTTTTCCTGAATGGCTTGGGTGTGACGCCGGCAAAGTCCGGCTACTATATCTTCTTGTGAAGGAACGGACGTCGCGGTGATGAATGTAATATCGTCTCCGTCTTTTAGTGTTATATTGCCAGAGCAAGGACGACCGTTTACGAGAACCGTCATTCCGGCCATGCAGTGTTCACGGTAGAAATCATATAGGGTGGGAGAAGGTGTTTTTATCATGCACCCGTTTACCATAATTGTAGGCATGAGTGTCCTCGCAGAGTTTAAAGATAGATATAATCACTGGTAACGGGTTGCATACCCGCGGTTTTTACAGCCTTGTACATTTCTTCGAATGAACGATTATCGGAGATTTCGAATTGTTCATCTCCCTTAGCTTGAGGCTCTGCTTCTATATGGCCTCCAATGCCGACACAAACGCCGGCCGAAACTTTTGTCGCCGCAATTTTTATGATGTTATTACGGAAGGCTGCATTTTCTCGACTGGAGACGGTAATAGATGCAAATGGCAAAAAAAGACGATAAGCACAGATGATTTGCACCAATCTTCGTTCATCTACATCTTTCGGGTTGATTTTATCGTTGTTAATAATGGGACGCAGACGCGGACAGGAAAGGGAAATTTCGGCATGCGGATACTTCTTTTGTAAAAGACTTGCATGAATGGCTGTGGAAAGGGCATCTTTTTGCCAATCATCCAGACCGAGAAGTGCAGCCAGCCCGACACCGCGCATACCGCCCATAAGTGCCCGTTCCTGAGCGTAAAAGCGATACGGGAAAACTCGTTTATGTCCGGCTAAATGGAGTTTTTCATATTTATCGGAGTTGTAAGTCTCCTGGAATACCGTTACATAGTCGGCGCCGCATTGATGCAAATAAGCATATTCATCACTATTGACAGGGTATATTTCAATGCCGATGACGCGAAAGTATTGACGAGCTTTCTTTATGGCATGTCCGATGTATTCTACGTCGGACATGGACCGGCTTTCTCCTGTGAGAATTAGAATTTCCTCTTGCCCCGTAGCGGCTACGGATTCGTATTCTCGACATAGTTCCGCGTCCGATAATTTGGCGCGTCGGATAGTGTTATGAGAATTAAAGCCGCAATAAATACAATAATTTTCGCAGTAGTTGGCCAGATACATAGGAGTAAAGATACAGACGGAATTACCGAAATGGCGTCGCGTAGTGTCTTTAGCTCGTTGTGCGATTTTTTCTAAAAAGGGAGTAGCCGCTGTAGACAGCAGAGCCATGAGATCGGATATTTCCAAAATCGATTTAGACAAAGCCGCTTCAACCTCTTTTGCCGTGTAGTCAGAGTCGTTAAAGGCATTGCGGTAGTGAAGTACCGTGTCCAGCATACGGGATTCAATAACTTCCATTCCCGGCTGATAAACCATATGGTCGTTTTTCATGGGATTACCTCCTTAAGAATCCAAAAAGCCCGTTAGCGGATCGGAGGCTACGGCATGGTCACTGACGGGACCGAGACCTGACAAATAAGCGTTTCTCCCGGCTCTTATAGCTTCTTTAAAGGCTTTAGCCATAAGGGGAATGTCGCGGGCCGTAGCAATGCCCGTGTTGGCCATGACAGCTGCAGCACCTAATTCCATGGCTTCACAAGCTTGAGACGGTTTGCCGATGCCGGCATCGACAATGACAGGAAGAGGAATTTCACGAATAAGTATTTTAATAAACTCTTTGGTACATAGACCTTTATTGGTTCCGATAGGAGCCCCTAAAGGCATGACAGCTGATGCCCCGGCAGCTTGAAGTTCACGGGCGGCATATAAATCGGGGTACATATAAGGGAGTACGATAAACCCCTCATCTACCAATTGTTTCGTAGCTTTTATCGTTTCGTTGTTGTCCGGCAATAAATATTTACTGTCATTCATAATTTCGATTTTAATGAAGTCACCGTAGCCGACTTCACGGGAAAGACGAGCAATGCGTACCGCTTCTTCAGCCGTTCGGGCACCGGATGTATTCGGCAATAAGGTAATCCCTTGCGGAATATGATGTAAAATATTATCTTTCGGTCCCGCTTCTGCACGTCGCAAGGCCAGGGTAATAATTTCCGCTTCGCCTTCCGTGACAGCAGCGTGAATCAAGTTGACCGAATATTTCCCGGAACCTAAAATAAATCTTGATGTAAACTCGTGTCCGCCTAGACATAAAGTATCCGCATTCATATACAACACTCCTTTTTATGTGGAAATTAGCCCCCACCGACAAATTGAACTATTTCTACCGTATCTCCGTCTTGCAAGACTGTTTTGTCATAGTCGCTTCGCTTTATAATGGAACCGTTTCGCTCGACGGCAATAAGGTCTCGATCATAGTCATTTAAAAGCAGCCAATGGGACAGTTTCAGAGACTTTTCGTCAATACCTTGGCCGTTAACAATAATCATACGGACCTCCTTTCTTCACAAAAAAACGCACGAAAAAATACACCCGTGGTGGTGTACCCCTTCGTGCGGTCGCTGATACGAACTCACTCTATGTACCATTATAATAAAGCATATGCATAATATCAATTTATAATCTTGCACAAGATTTACCGGTTCGGTGACTTTTGGGAATACCGTTTTATGGTAAAATATACATACAGAGGAGGAGCGCCATGGAAAAGAATAATGAATGGTATGCCATAGGTAAAGATTTTTGCTTATCTGACGAAGCACTCTATCAATTTACGGCAGCCTTTCGAGAAGATATGGAAGCGGCGTTAGCCGGAAAAGAATCGTCTTTATCTGCCGATCGGACCTTTATCGGTTTACCCACCGGCCGTGAAGGCGGACGATATATAGCCGTCGATTTTGGCGGATCTACCTTACGCGCCGCCCGTATTCTCCTGACCGGTAAGGGATATTACGTTATTGAACGGAAGGCACAAATGCCCTTAGTTGTGCCGGGAAAACATGACTTTACAAGTAAGTCGACAACAGCAGAAGAATTATTTGACGCATTGGCCGACTTGATAAGCCAAGTAGCTGATAAAAATAAGCATTATGTATTGGGACATACCTTTTCTTTTGCTGTAGAGCAACATGAATTGGGAGACGGTAAACTATTGTCATGGGTAAAGGAAATCGGAACGTCGGGAGTTGAGGGAAAGTATGTGAATCAGTTGCTGACCGAAGCCTTGAAGCGTCGCGGATACACGCTTGTCCGGCCGGTAGCCTTGCTGAATGATACGACGGCTACCTTGCTTACGGCCGCTTATGCCAATGAAATTTGCAATGTAGCCGTTATTTGCGGTACAGGGTTTAATATGTGTTTTTATGACAATAGAAAAAAAGAGATTATCAACTTGGAAGCCGGTGAATTTTCTCGTCTTACCCGCTCTGCTTGGGACTTGGCGGTAGATAAAGAAACCCAACATCCCGGGCGACATCTCTTGGAAAAAATGCTTAGCGGAGCTTATTTAGGACGGATTTTTCGCCGCCTTGTCATGGCTTATTTTAAAACGGATCAAATTCCTCACATCTCTACTGAAACCTTGGCGAACCTGATTCGTAGTGATTCGCCACAGGAGACACGACGGCTTATGTCGGCAGCGTGGGGGCGTATTCTTACCTTTGAAGATACGAAGGCGTTGAGCAATCTGGGGGCTTCCGTTTTTGTTCGCTCGGCCCAACTCATGGGAGCTGCCGTAGCCGCCGTGCTTCTTCATTTGTACGGACATGAAGAAGTTCCCGACCAAACCATTGCTGTTGACGGCAGCGTGTGCACGCGTGTACGCGGTTGTCTGCCTGTTATGACGGAAGCGGCATTCAACTGCTTTCACAATGCGGCAGGAAATATGAAAGAAATGAAGGCTCTGCCCGAATTTTTGGAGAATTCGTCCCTTGTCGGGGCGGCTATTGCGGCGGCTATCGTTATGAGAGACAGGGAATAGCGGGGCGACGATTTAAATCTTGCAACATTTGGCGGTCCACGTGAGTTTCATTTCCTTTAGTTGTCAAATAGCCGCCGATCATAAGGCCGTCGGCACCGGCCGTTAATGCGTAGGCTTGCATGGAACGGAGATTTATTTCCCGTCCGCCGGCCGTGCGTATTTGGGCTTTCGGCAAAATAAAGCGAAGGACTGAAAAAATGCGAAGAATTTCCCAAGGTGAAGGGGGCTGTACATTTTCCAGTGCAGTCCCTTTTATAGGATTTAAAATATTGACCGGGACGGAGTCGATGCCCAGACGCTTTAAGGTATAAGCCATTTCAATACGCTGTTGTTGCGATTCTCCTAAGCCGAAAATACCTCCGCAACAGGGACGTAATCCTGCGGCTATCACTTCTTTTACCATGTTTTCCTTATCGGCAAAGGTGTGAGTTGTACAGATTGAGGGAAAATAGGACGGTGCTGTTTCAATATTACTGTGGTATCGGGTAATGCCGGCAGCCTTTAAGGCCTTTAACTGAGTTTTGTTAATGAGGCCCAAGGAGCAACAGATTTCAATACCGATAGTATCTCTAATGACTGGGATGGCTCTTATAATATTTTCAAAGTCGGGGCCCGGCTCGACAGAACGACCTCCCGTGACGATTGAAAAGCGAGTGGCCCCGGCAGCCTTGGCCTTGCGGGCGCAAGTGATAATTTCTTCTGTAGAAATAAGAGGAAAAACGGGGATATTTGCGTGATGGAATGCCGATTGGGCACAGAAACTGCAGTTTTCCGAGCATTTACCGGACCGGGCTGCGGCAATAGCGCAGCAATCGACATCGTTACCGCAAAAATGTTGTCGTATTTTATCGGCAAAAGCAGCTAATAACGGGGTGTCTTCATCACTTACGGTTAAAAGTTCAAGTGCTTCTTCAGGCGTTATTTCTCCACCGTCTAAGATGTGCTGAGTATACGCTGAAAATTTTGAAATCTTCATGATGCTCCTCCTGGGTGCAGTTTTATTCATGAAATCAGTATAGAATAAAGAAGAAATAAGGTCAACTTAACAAACTTTAAGAAAGGTTTACGTAGGAGGCGGATATCGGGAAAAAAGGACCTTTTCAGGCCCTTTTTTTTTCGTTACAATAGGTATATCTTTTATGAAGGTGAAGAAAATAATGCTCCAAATCGACAAAACATCGAAAAAACCGTATTATGTACAAGTTTATGAATACTTTAAGGTTGAAATCGAAAGCGGACGCATGCGGGCCGGAACAAAGTTGCCGTCTATACGTGCCCTGGCTATGAGAGTCGGAATCAGCAAACTTACGGTTGAAAGAGCGTACTTTCAATTATCAAATGAAGGCTATATACAAGGGCGAAGTAAGGCTCGTTTTGAGGCCGCCTTTTTAGGTGATAAGGAGACAGCGGTTAGAGGAATTCAGTTGCGTCCGGTAGAGGAAAAACGCCGTATTTTGTATGATTTTACGAGCGGTGATGCCGGGGCGGAAGGGTTTCCTTTAGTATTATGGCGACGTTATATGCATCGTGTTCTTTCCGAACCGGTCATGCTGAACGAAGCACAGGATGAACAAGGGGTACCGGCTCTGAGGGAAGCGCTGAGTCGATATGTGTATGAAACCCGCGGTGTTTATACGGATAAGGAGCACATTGTCATCGGCAGCGGTGTTACGGCGCTTTTGCGTATTCTGGGATACTTGTTGAAGCAAAAAGGGGCATCTAATATTGCCGTAGAAGATCCGGGCTTTCGATTGGCAAGAGAAATTTTTCGATCCGGCGGCTATACGGTTTCTCCTGTACCCGTAGGCGAGGACGGAATCGATGAGTCGAAATTGATTGCAAGTGCGGCGAATATGGTTTACGTTACGCCGTCTCACCAGTTCCCGACGGGCTCGGTCATGCCTGCTGCGCGTCGTCGCGGATTGTTACGTTGGGCAGCTGCCCGAGACGGACTTATTATTGAAGATGATTACGATAGCGAACTTCGTTATGAGGGACGTCCCGTGCCGGCATTAAAGAGTACGGACGAGATGAATCGGGTCGTTTACCTCGGATCCTTATCGAAAGTATTGCCTTTTTTCGTCCGTATAAGTTACATGATTTTACCTGATGAGCTCATTTATGCTTACCGCCATGAGCAGGAGCTGTTTCGTCAAAGCGTATCCGTGCCTGAACAATGTGTAGTAGCAGAGTATATTCGTAGCGGTGAAATGGCGAAACAAACTCGGCGGTTGCGCCGCCTTTACCAGGAAAAAGGGCGTCAGACGGAAACGTTATTGAAACAATACTTCGGATCCCGTGCCGAAGTGAATCGTACCGGGTCGGGTGTACGTCTGCGGTTGGCTTTTGAGTCATCTTTGAGTGAAGAGGAACTGACAGAAGCGGCTATTTTAAAAGGGTGCCTGGTGAAGCCTATGAAAAGTTTTTATGAAATATACAGCGAAGGTACAAAAAAAGTATTTTTTTTATCCTTTGCGCGTATTCGAGAGGCCGATTTGGAAGATGCCGTAAGAACATTGTATAAGGCATGGACGGCAGAAGGAGTTAATCATGGCTAAAACATTTCGATTTATTCATTGCGCCGATTTACATTTAGGTTCGCCCTTTCACAGTCTGGCACCGTTAGAAGATCGCTGGAAGCGTATTGTCGGGGATGCAACCTTGAAGGCTTTTCATAAAATCGTACAGTTGGCCATAGATAAACGGGTACATGCCTTAATTATTTCGGGGGACATATATAATAGTGCCAGTCACAATCTGACGGCTCAACTTGATTTCGTACGCCGCCTGCATACCTTGGCGGCACATGAAATTCCCGTATTTATCGCTTACGGTAATCATGATCCGGCCATATCCTGGCAAGCGGAAATCCCTTTTCCGCCGAATGTACACGTTTTTTCAACGGATAAAGCGGAACGAATTCCTCTTATTGTCGAAGGGGAAGAATTGGCTGCCATATACGGACGCAGTTACGAACGTCGCGAGTTACGTGAAAATGCGGCACGTGACATGAGGCGCCAAACGGGTGATCGTTATGCCGTCGGTGTATTGCATACACAAGTGGACGGTACCGATTCACCATATGCGCCGTGTTCCCTTAATGATTTAAAAGAAAGCGGTATGGATTACTGGGCCTTGGGACACGTACATAAGCACGGTATTCTTTGTGAATCGCCACATGTCATTTACGCCGGCAATCCTCAGGGATTGGATTGTACGGAAACCGGTCCGCACGGATGCTATTATGTAGAAGCCGGCCCCTACGGTACGACGAATGTGCAATTTGTTGATACGTCCGTGGCGCGGTGGGAAACTGTGACTATCCCCATTGATACCTTGGAGTCGGTTTCTGCCTTGCGGGAATCGGTCAGATTGGAAAAAGAAAAAATTCGTCGTCAGGCGGGAAAACCCGTATTTCTGACTGTAGAATTTACAGGTGCCGGGAGTATGTATCGCGTTATTAATAACGCTGAATCGGTACAATATTGGATAAACAGCTGGCAAGAAGATGAAGAAGGTAAATATGCTTTTATTATGGTAACGTCTGTCAAGAATAAGGCCAGACCGAAGCTTAACTTAACGGAGCGAAGTCAGTTACCGGATACCGTCGGAGATTTTTTGAATATTGCCGAGCAGATAGAAGGCTTGCCGACAGCCGAAAAAGCGGAACTTTTGCGGCGTATATTAACAGATCGCCCTGAGTTCGAGCGGCTCGGAGCCTATGGCAGAAACCTTACGGATGAGCGGCTGATAGCCGCTTTTGAACGGGCTAAATGGTTCGGAGTACAGCAGTTGAC
>ENA-OWLX01001133-OWLX01001133.1-metagenome-genome-assembly--contig:-NODE-1133-length-10186-cov-6.377751_pt1 | contig 10186 bp, 8 predicted proteins | sample MGYA00245351_ERZ651106 | MGnify/ENA primary metagenome ERZ651106 (study PRJEB26857, sample SAMEA4031768) | metagenome | biome: human; feature: oral; material: saliva | place: Philippines | collected 2014... | reverse complement strand
GGTTTGCGATAAGGAACAAAGGCTATTGGGTGTCGTAGACCATTACAGTTGTATGATTTAACCGTGCGTTTCAAGGCAAAGAAGGGCATAAAAGACAAATAAAAAAGAACACAAAAGATGAATAGTGTGAAGAATACAGAAAGAAAAACACTTTTACTTACCTTGCTTTTGCTATGGTTTGCTGCAATTGAGCAAAACATAATGGCAAGTCCTGCAACCGATAATCAACACCCTCTGCCAACAAGTTCCGATTCTTTGCTTGTGCAACAGCTAAGAAAGAAAGGCATACAGTTCAGCAACAACAATTCGGTAACGCTGCTGACAAACGGTCAAGAGAAATTCGACGACCTGTTTAAAGCCATCGAACAAGCTCGTTCAAGCATACATTTAGAGTATTTCAACTTCAGAAACGACTCCATTAACAAAGAATTGATTACCCGTCTTGCGAAGAAGGTAAAAGAAGGAGTAGAAGTCAGAGCGATATTCGATGGATTTGGCAATGCCAGCAACAATCGTCCGATGCGCAAAAGGCATTTAAAAGAAATCAGAAAGCAAGGCATTGAGATATATGAATTTAAGCCAATAGAGTTTCCTTGGATACACGATGTGTTCAATCGCGACCACCGCAAGATTGTCATTATTGATGGAAAGATAGCCTATACAGGCGGTATGAATGTTGCCGACTACTATATTAAAGGTACAGAAGTTGTTGGAGAATGGCACGATATGCATTGTAGGATAGAAGGTGATGCCGTAAACACACTGCAAAAGATATTCCTGCAAATGTGGTATACGGTATCAGCGCAAAATGTCCATGGTGCAAAATACTACCGAGGAATAAGCAATGCTACCTATGTGAAAGGACTAAAGCCAGACACTTGCAATGCCGCAGGACATAAAATGGTAGGCATTATCAACCGAGAACCTCATGTATCGCAAGACATTATCAGGACTTTCTATGCGAAAGCAATTGACGATGCGCAAGACAGCATAAAGATTATAAACCCCTATTTCACGCTCGGTCCGAAGATAAGAAGGGCATTAAAGAAAGCTGCAAAGCGCGGAGTGAAAGTAGAAATAATGCTGAGTGTCAAGAGCGACATTCCGCTAACACCCGACTGCGGATACTATAATGCACACAAGTTGATGAAGAGCGGTTGCATAATCTGGTTGTTCGAGCCAGGCTTCCACCATACAAAAATCATACTTGTAGATGGCAAAATCTGCACCGTAGGTTCGGCAAACCTGAATGCTCGCAGCCTAAGATGGGACAGAGAATTAAATGCTGTGATTATAGATAAAGAAACAACAAAGGAGCTGGACACCCTTTTTGAAAATCAAAAGAAAGATTGCTTCAAGCTGACAGAAGAGAAATGGGACGAATGGAGAACTCCTTGGCAGAAGCTGAAAGGTTTATTGGGCTTCCTCATCTCTCCTTTCCTGTAATCCGTTAAGGTCAGATTTTATTTATATCCACATATCCGTGCATAACGGCATAAATCGTCAGTGCCGACACACTCTTCATACCTAACTTCTCCATAATGTTTTTTCGGTGTGTTATAACAGTGGTCAAACTAATGTTCAGTTTGATTGCTATCTCCTTATTTATATAGCCCTGCACCACCAAAGAAAGTACTTCTATTTCGCGATTGGTCAATACTTTATTCTTTAAAACCTGCGGCATTTCAGGGAAATTCTTACCTCCAGCGTGCCCATGCTGCTCCACCATAAGCAGGTTGCGCACCAATTCATCTTCACCAACATTGACGCAGATGCAATGGAAACCAGACAATTGCGAATTAGAATCTTTGGAAATCGTCAGCAATATAGTCTTCTGTCTGCGCTCCGTAAAGAACGTTATATTCTCTAAAACAATGGTTTGGGCTGCAAAGAAATGGAAGAATGAATCGGGGTTAGCCGCAGAAAAGTCCTCGAAAGTAGAGAAAGACTCTATTTCTATCATCGGTACTACATCTTGAAGAATGCTTTTCAGTCCAAGTACGGCAAGCGTATTAGGGTCGATAACCGCAATACGCGGACGCCCACTCATTATCTTTCTCATGTCCATAGATTGCAAAAGTACAATTATTTTGTAAGATACGAAACAAGAATACCTATTTTTTGGTATTCAAAAACTATGGTTACAGGCTTACCGTACCTATATCTACCAAGTTGTTTACGATAGCGTAAATGGTGAGCCCCGCAGGAGAATGGATTTGCAACTTGCGCGCAATGTTTCTGCGGTGGGTAATCACGGTGTTTGTAGAAATGCACAAATGGTTGGCAATTTCCTTGTTCGTCATTCCCTGAACCACACAAATAATCACATCTTTCTCACGGTCGCTAAGCGTTTCGCCCGTATCGGGTTGCTTGCTCAACATACTTGAAATCTTCACCGAAACATCGTTCTGCTTGCTCTTCAGTTCCAAATGGCGAATAGCAGGTATGAACAGTTCTTCTTCAACATCGGCATGCTGGTCGAGCCACTCCTCGCAATGGTAAATATCGTATAGTGTTGCCGTGAGCTGACTGTTGCGATGTGCATCTGAAGGCAGATACTTAATAATGATGTTTTTAAGTTCGTGCAACTTTACATCGGTCTGTTTATGATGCTTGGAGAAGGTTTCTATATCGTAATTGTTGTTTGTTTGTCCCGACAATAAAGAATCGACATAAGGGAAAACCATTTTCTCTTCGTACTTCATATGGTTGCGAATATCGTGCGCATATTCGTCGTACAGTTTCAAAATGAGTCGTGCCAAATTGTCGTTCTCGTCCAACGAATCCACAAGTTTCTTGCGAATGAACGGCAACTGAAAATCCAAATAGTAAGTATGGAAGGCCTTTAGATACTTCACCAAGGTTGGTATAGACAGCCTGTCGGCATCGTCGTACTCCTTATAACCATTCATTGTAAAATTCACAATAGCCAAAAACGTATAAGTATCAACATTCTGGCTATCGCAAACCTCCCGAACAGTTTTATCGCCGAAGCCCAAATTAATTCCAAAACCGCCCAGAGCTTGTAGTAGGTCGTAATTATCGCTGATAAGAGAAATCATCTTATCATCAGCCTCATACATCTTATGATTTTTCATTTAGGTCGCATTTTAAATATCTTTGTATAAGATAAATTGCACTTGGGTGAATATGAAAGTATGCTTTCGTTTTCCCCTGTTGCAATATCTATGCAAAATAATAACATTTTTACGAGCTGTGCAATAGCAATAAGTAGGTATTTTAAAATACCAAACAATTAGTATTGCAGCAAAGAAATAATGATAGTATCTTTGCAAGCAAATGGGTGCAGGGATAATTGCAACTCTCGTACAGTGGTTATAGTTACAGACAGCAAGGTACAAACTTAGTTCTCTTCACTATTCTGCTGCGAGACAGCAATTAGGTATCTGCACTCTTTTTATTTTGCAAATGTACTAATATTTAGACAAACAGAGTAGAAAATTAAAAGAAAATACGAAATTAACCCTGTAAAAACCAACAAATTAAGCCGTAAATGCCATTTTTATGCAATTCGCAAGCATTTACAACAACACACTACCCTACTTCCATAATTCACCGATAAAAGTATTTGGATTTTGCTGTAACGCCTTTGCATTAACCTATAATCGGAGAGTTTTTACTTTTAAAGCATCGCCTTACAAGCGTAGAAATTCAGTGAAAACCGCTTACTTTATAGATAAAAAGAACTTTATAAAAGTGTAAATATTTTTTATAAGAATATCTTTTATCTAACCAACTCGTTTTCAACGCTTTACAAAACCTATTGTTTTGCATTCCAAAAGCGTAGGTTTTGCACGGTAAAAGCGGCTGTTTTGCATCGCAAAACCTACGCTTTCGCAACGTCAAAACGCAATTGCCACTTTTTAACAAAATTATCTTTACAAAACAAGGGCGAATTTCGGTGTTTGTCTTCAGCAAGAAAACGAAAAGCAAACGCCCAAATACCGACTCACGGAAGAAGGATACACGCCATGCCAACACATAGAAAACGGCTCGAATTTGAAGACATAGAAAAAGGGTAAACTTCTTTTAAGTTCAGAAGTTTACCCTTTTTCTATCAAGCAGACAGCGTAGGCTGCCATACCTTCTTCTCTGCCTACAAACCCCATTCGTTCGGAGGTTGTGGCTTTGATGGATATATCGTCTTCGTCGCAACCGATGATTTCTGCCATACAAGCCTTCATTGCAGGTATGTGTGGATTTATCTTCGGACGCTCGGCACACACCGTTGCATCTATATTTCCTACACGATAACCCTTTGTTGCTATCAGTTCTACGGTTTTGCGAAGTATCACCTTAGAGTCCATATCCAAAGTTTCGTCAGCCGTATCGGGGAAATGGTAGCCTATGTCGCGCATATTGGCTGCACCCAACAAGGCATCGCAAACTGCGTGCAGCAACACATCGGCATCGCTATGACCAAGCAAACCGAGCGTGTGGTCTATCTTTATTCCTCCCAAATAGAGCGCACGCCCTTCTACAAGTTTATGGACATCGTAGCCCATTCCTACTCTTATCATCTTCAAGGAGTTTGTGAGAAACTGTTTGTTCGCTATTGCGATTATCTTCTATTAAACAAATCCTTCAGTCCGTCCATATCGAACGTCAAAGAGAAACGCAAAGTCTGGTCGAGCGGGTTGCTCTTTGCCGTTGCAATAACATAACCTGCGTCGAGCGAGAATACACTCATCTTGAAGCCAGCACCCACCGTGAAGTACTTGCGGTTGCCTTTGTTCTCGCTTTCGTGGTGGTAACCAGCACGAAGAGCGAACTTATCGTTATACACATATTCCGCTCCAAGGCTCCAGTTTACCTCCTGCAACTCTTCTTTCGCACCGCCCGGAGCATCGCTTAAACTCTTGAAGATACCCGAAATAGACGATATGTCGTAGTATTCCTTCTGCAAACGCTCTTGATAATCTACTTCCGACTCGTCGGTTTTGCGCTTTGGATAGGTAGGAACAAGCAGTTTGTTGGCATCGGCAGAGATGGTAAAGCGGTTGAATTCATCGACAGGAATCATCAGCGATGCACCCAAACGCAAGTTGGTAGGGATAAATTCGGAACGGTTATCGCCACCAAACGTGATTTTTGAACCTATGTTGGAGATGTTCAAACCTAAGCCCAACTGACACTCGCGGCTGCCCATGTTGATGTAATTCTGATAGTAGGCAGAGATGTCGGCTCCGAAAGCAGAACCTGGTGTGGTTTCTTCTGTGAAAGTGTAGGTAAGGTCAGAGTATATCCAACGTACGGCAGCACCTAACGAGAACGTTTCGCTCAACATCAGCGAATAGGCTATGTCGGCAGAAAGTTCGTAAGGCTTAATGGTCAATGCAGCCGAACCGTCGGTGCTTCCTCCTGCCGTTACTTCACCCAAAGAGAAGTAACGAAGCGAACCAGACACGGCACTGTAATCGCCAATGCGGTAATAGCCCGAGAGATAAGCCAGGTCCATGTCGCTCACCAACTGTCGCAGCCAAGGCGTATAGTTCAAGGATACACCGGCACGAGAGATAGTAAACGGATATTTTGCGGGGTTCCAGAACTGTGAATTCACGTCAGGGTCGGTGGCTACACCCACGTCTCCCATACCTGCTGCACGAGCATCGGGTGCTATCATCTGCGACGTAACGGCGTGGTTTACTGGATTGAAAATGTCTTTCTTGTCTTGCGCCATCGCTGCAGAAGCAACCAGCGTAAGCAAGAACAGGCTTAATATTCTATAAGTCTTATTCATTCTTTCTGTATTCTTTTCTGTTTGTTTGCGTAATAGTCCGAAGCCAATTGCTTAAGAACCTCATTAAAACACAAACGTACAGAAGGGCTTATTTATTGTTTATAATAATGAGTTTCTTTGCTTTCGACTCTTTTACGGCACCGCCTGAGCTTAAACGAACACGATAGAGGTAAACACCTGTTTGTAAGCGTGCACCCGAACTCATAGTTAAGTCCCAGTTCACAGTGTAGGCGTTGCCCGTTGATACTCCACTTTCGTTGTGTCGCCACAACAAACGCCCCGACATATCAAGCACTTCCAACTCTATGTCTACATTGGAACCAACATAATTGTGGGTTACAATAAACGTTGTTTCGGTCTTGGCAGGATTGTTCGTGCAGCTCACATCTTCTATGTCAGGAGCCATTCCTTTGTCTACCGTGAAGTCGAGAGTAGCTGTAGAAGGATTGTTGAGAATGTCCCAAACACGGAATTTCAACTGATGGCGACCCTCTGACAGTTCAGGAATGCTGAAGTAAGTGGAACCTTTCGTATAGCTACCGAAATCAAATCGGAAGTTATCGTTAAGGTTGTAGGTGCGCATCATATCGCCATCGATGATAAGTTGCATATCGTGTCCAACTCCATTGCCTGCCGCATTGATACCATTGGCATCGGTAATTTGTGCTATAAAATAAGGTGTGCAGTTCACTTTTCCACCGTTTACAAACGCTGGCGTGTTGAGATAACAATAGATGGAAGGCCCTATGGAGTCGTTGCTCACCTGCTCTGAGCCGTTAATATTGAACCTGTCTTCTGCACCATTCGCCAATAAAGTATGGTCGTTGCTTACTGCATAGACATTTATAAGACCAGTACCGTTGGCATAATTAAGGTCGCGAGGAACGGCAAAAGTGAAACTAAACTCGCCATTGCGAACACTGTCGGAACCATTGTACAGCACTTTTTGGCGGTCGTAATAGGTAAAGGCGGTGTGCGAAGTCTCCTCTTGCTCCTTGCAAGTTATCAGTTCTCGGGTGTCGCGCACGGTTGCCGACATCAGTCCATTGAAGTTCTTCACCTTTTCAGAAGCCTTCTCTATATGTCCTTTCACTGTCGCAATAGAACCTCCTTTCAGCGTTATTTGGTTTTCATTATTCAGTGCTATGCCATTAATAGAATCGATAACAATGTCCAAGGTGGGCAGGTTAAGCGACAAGGCAGGGTCGCCCAACAAGGAATATTGCAGCTTGTTGCGTGTTTGGTCTTGCCCTGTATCTATCATATCTATCTTCGCCAAGCGTTGCGCTTCGCCAAGTGAGATAGGCTTACCATCTTTAAAGCTCAGCACATGCTTCATGAAGGCAGTGTTTATGTGTTTGTTGTAACTCGCATACACGGTTCGGGTAGTTCCCCAGAAAGCCACCGAGCCACCCTTCTTGTTCAACATTGCCTCTTCTCCGATGGTTGCTATTGTTCCATCGAAAGGCATAATGTCGCAACTGGCAGTTATCCAAAGCGGAAGGTTGGCATTGGTAAAGTTTTGAAAATCGGTAATGCGTAAAACGCCTTCGTGCGATATTTGTATTTCAGAGCCATGCCCTGCATAGTCCATAATGAGCGCACCTTGTGCCTGTTGCTGCTTTATGACAGAGCTTACTTCGGGATATGTAAAGCCTGTAGAGGTGCCGACGCGGGTATAAGCGTCCCACATCACCTTCTTTACCAAATAGTTTGGATAAGCTGCCATAATGGTTTCGGCAGTATAATTTACGTCGCGCATGTGGAGATTGTCGTTTCCATCGTCGCCCATAAACATAATAACGTTCTGCCAATCGCCAGCATTCTTATCGGTTGCATAGTTGATGGTTTTGTCTACCACAGTCTGTGCATCGGTAACTGTAGTTACTGGAAAACGTCCAACACCTATATCTTCCTTGTCAATATTGGACTGATTAACGCCTTCTCCCTCGTCCATAAGCGTGTACCAGCCATCGTTTATATAGCAATCGGTCAAGCTGAAAGAGTTGTCGCTTTCGTAAGCGAGCAGGTAATCATTAACATTGAAATTCCTACATTCAGGTGTTACCATACGATTGTCCCACACGCAGTCGCCAAATAGCAAGAGCGACTTCGGTATTTCGGCTTCGGTCTTAGCACGGTCGTATAGCATTTTCATATAACGGCGATACGCCATGGCGTCGGGAGTACCACTCGAGAACTCGTTGAATATTTCGTCGGCAGGCACAATGCGTACTTTCATTCCGTCGTGTTGTTCGTGGAAAGTTGCCAAACGCTGTGCTTGCTTCAGCAGTTTCTGACTGGTTGGAATGATAATAACAAGGTCTACGGGAGTGTGGCTGTGCAAGTCTTGGTTGGTAATGTTATGCACATATTCAGGAACAGGGAAGTTTCCTTCCGCCAAATTCGGGGCAAAACGAGGCGTTTCGTAGGTCATTGACACATAATCCAAGCGTGCAGGACCTCCTGAAAGCGTGGTTATCTTAATAGAATCTACATCGCGCAACCCTGTCAGTGCATATTTTCTCTCCACCTCTGCACCAAAGTCAAACTCGCCAGTAGACATTCTCAGCTCTTCTTTCTTCTCACCATTCACTTCTATCTGCACAGTTGTCCGACCTTTTCCAGCCGATACTCCGACAGCAAGTGTACCGTTGGCGGCTTTCGCAACATTGGCTAAAGTGTAGGTATGCGACTTCCCAACGGGGATAGGAGTATTCTCAAAGAAACGTCGTCCACCCGGAAACCAACTGTAATTCTCTACTTCGTGCAGGCTATGATAGTCGTCAGCCATTGGATAAACCGATGCGAGAAAGGCGTCGGCATCTATCGTCAAGGGAGCTTCCGTGCTTTCGGTAATGAAGTAATAACCATAGTCGGAATAGTGGTTACGAGTGCGTACCAATGCCGTATTGCTTTCCCAACTTACTGGTCCACGACCGTAAAAGAGGCGTTTACCACCAATAAGGCAGCTTGGAACTTCCTTTAAATCGTCAAACTCCTTCAAATAAGCCGACGATATTTTTTCGTTTTGCAGATTACCACCATATCCATAGATGCGCACTTTGCTCAAATCAGAGAAGCCAGCACGGCGCACGACATCGGCAGTAAGATTGTAGATGCCATTAGCAGGCACACGGATTTTAGCCCATCTGCCCGACGACAGCACGGAATGGGCAGCATAAAGCTGTGTATTTTCGGCTGATGCGGCGTGACGGGCACGAACTTGGCGAGCATCACGAGGCTTTGAAGTAAGCGCAATCATAAAGCTAACCAAGAACTGTTTCTTGCCATTGCGCTCCACAATGGGGAGAAGCGAGAACTCAAGAATGCCTTTCTTGCGTTCCACCACCATTTGCTGTTGTATCTCGGGCAAAGTCGGAAGCGGTGCACCCGACAAGGCATTGTAACGCGCAACATCTGTGGCGTTCATATCAAGAAACTCCGGATAGCGTATTTCCAACTGATAAATGGAGTCCGCATAGTTTTCGCCGATAGGAATGGCATAGGTGAAATGCGGAAGCAAAGAGTCTATCGTAACATCTTCAACCGTAAGATTGAAGAAACGTTGTTTTTGTGCGTGCGCCGAAACAGCAAGCAACAAAAGCAAAAAACCTAATATTTTACGTTTCATTCGTGTCGTTGTTTGAGGTTGAAGATAGGTTCTCCAACGTCGTTATTTACAATTAAAGTCGAGGACTTTCCTATCCTCAACATAACCTTCCAAGTGGTCGTTTATAGCCACAGATACACAACCAGCAGGGCAACCTGTGTAGATTATGTCGCCCGTCTTCAGCGTGAAGTACCTGCTGATGTAGCTGACAATCTCGTCTACCTTATAAAGCATATCGCTCGTGCAGCCTTCCTGCACGGTCTTACCGTTGATGTCGAGGTGGAAATGAATACGCTGAATGTCCAAAAACTTATCTTTATCCACCCAGCTGCCCAATGCTGCAGCACCATCGAAACTCTTTGAAAGCTCCCAAGGCAGCCCCTGTTCTTTCAGCTTCTTCTGCAAATCGCGCGCTGTAAAGTCAATTCCAACCGTTACGGCATCGTAGTAACGGTGTGCAAATCGCTCAGGAATGGTTTTCCCTAACCGACAGATACGCACCACCAATTCGGTTTCGTACTCTATTCGTCCTAAGTCATCGGGAATAAAGAAAGGTTTGCTGTCCTTCAATAACGACGAGTCAGCCTTCAAGAATACTACAGGTTGTTCTGTCTTATTCAACGTTCCGTGTAGCGATTTATTGTGCTCGGAATAGTTCATTCCTATTGCAAATATCTTCATTTCTAATTCGTTTGCGATTTTTTAACTTATATATAATAAACTAAGTGTAAAGCATTGGCACACCGATAGGCACCTCTTTATTTTGCAAACTTACATAAATTTTTTGTAACCGAACCTTGATAAAATAAAAA
>ENA-OWLX01001132-OWLX01001132.1-metagenome-genome-assembly--contig:-NODE-1132-length-10187-cov-15.584287_pt1 | contig 10187 bp, 9 predicted proteins | sample MGYA00245351_ERZ651106 | MGnify/ENA primary metagenome ERZ651106 (study PRJEB26857, sample SAMEA4031768) | metagenome | biome: human; feature: oral; material: saliva | place: Philippines | collected 2014... | reverse complement strand
GATCTGGGAACTCAGATGGGTTAGACACATCTAGTGCTTCGCCATCTGTCAAATTCACCTTGTAGATAACAGACGGTGCTGTCATGATCAAGTCAATATTGAATTCGCGTTCCAAGCGCTCTTGGATAACATCCATGTGAAGGAGGCCCAAGAAACCACAACGGAAACCAAAACCAAGGGCTTGAGACGTCTCAGGCTCAAATTGAAGGCTGGCATCGTTGAGTTGCAACTTTTCCAGTGCTTCCCGAAGGTCGTTATATTTATTTGACTCAATTGGATAAAGACCAGCAAAGACCATTGGGTTCATTTGCTTGTAGCCATGAAGTGGCTCAGCTGCTGGAGTGGACGCCAAGGTCACAGTATCCCCGACACGGGTATCTGCAACTGTCTTGATAGAGGCTGCAATATAACCAACGTCTCCAGTTGCAAGGAAATCACGTCCAACCGCTTTAGGAGTAAAGATCCCAACCTCAGTGACATCAAAGGTCTTGCCATTGCTCATGAGTTGGATCTTGTCGCCTGGTTTGACCATTCCGTTGACAACCCGTACCTGAAGGATAACCCCACGATAGGCATCATAGACGGAGTCAAAAATCAGGGCTTGAAGGGGCGCTTCGACATCACCTGTCGGAGCAGGAACTTTCTCAACGATCTGTTCCAAAATCTCTTCGATCCCGATACCAGCCTTGGCAGAAGCTAGAACTGCCTCACTGGCATCCAGGCCAATCACATCTTCTACTTCTGTGCGCACACGTTCTGGATCTGCAGCTGGCAAGTCAATTTTGTTGATGACTGGCAGAATCTCCAAATCATTGTCCAGCGCCAGGTAAACATTGGCCAAGGTCTGTGCCTCAATCCCTTGAGCCGCATCCACTACGAGAATCGCACCCTCACAGGCAGCGAGCGAACGAGATACCTCATAGGTAAAGTCCACGTGTCCCGGTGTGTCAATCAAGTGGAAAATATAGGTTTCCCCATCTTTTGCTGTATAGTTCAACTCAATCGCATTGAGCTTGATAGTAATCCCGCGTTCTCGCTCTAGGTCCATGCTATCTAGGAGTTGGGCTTGCATCTCCCGACTAGACACGGTTTCGGTTTTTTCTAAAATTCGATCAGCCAAGGTTGACTTTCCGTGGTCAATATGGGCGATGATCGAGAAGTTCCGAATCTTCTCTTGTCGTTTTTTCAATTCTTCAAAATTTGGCATAATCATCTTCCTAGTAAATTTAATCGTACTCTTCATTATAACAAAAAAGATAGGCCTTTGCCTATCTTAATTCATTATTTTCAAAAATCGCTTCTGCGTTTTATTTCCCTCATAGCCTATTCGTTCGTAAAAGACATGGGCTTCTTTTCGATGAGATCCAGAATTTAAACGGATAAAAGCAGAATGCCTGCTTTTGGCAAGTTCTTCAACTCGCTCCATCAATTGGCGACCAATCCCATGTCCTTGAGCAGAAGGAAAAACCGCTAGACCTAAAATATTTAGACCCGCGTCACTATAAAGACTTTCATAAACCTCTGCTTCGACATAACCAAGAATTTTGCCTGTTTGGTCCTCTTCGTATACAAAGCAAAAATGACCCGAGTCAGGCAGATTGAATTTTTCGATCTGAGCTGCCACTTTCTCAAGGGTCGAATCATACCCTAATGTTTGGTGACACAAATCTCGAATTTGACCTGCATCTTTGACTTGAACGCTACGAATCATGCCACAACCTCCATGAATTCTTTGATTTTATATTAGACCTTTTTCCTCAAAAAGTAAAGGGAAATTAAATAAAATTTCAATTAAAAATACGATTTATATCAAATCGGTCTTTTTTCACATTTATCAGGGATTTCTATTTACTTTTTCGATTTAATTCATTATAATAGAGAAGGTAAATACAAGGAGGTGAGTACGTTGGCCAGAGGTCGTGGAAAAGCAAGTCCTCAAGACAAAGAGGCATTACGGATTATATCGGAAAAGATCAGAGAATTACTGAAAGAACAAGGGAAAAAGCAGATCGAATTATCTCGTATTACTGGAATTCCTGCTAGCACCTTGACTGGTTATGTAAAAGGAACTTCTCTTCCTGTTCCTGAGAATTTAGAGAAGATTGCAGCCTTTTTCCAAGTACCAGTTGCTGAAATTGATCCTCGATTACGCAATGATTTTGTGGTCATTGATTCAGAAATTGAGCGATTGTATAAACAACTCGATGAAGGAAATCAGGAGAATTTTCTTTCTTATGGCAAGAGTCTCTTAACCCATCAGAAAGAAAGACAGAAGATTGAAAAGCAATACCACTCTTATTCCGTCTATGAGTCATTTTCTAGTTACCAAAATCAGAAGCAAGCAGATATCGTCTGGTTTGATCAAAAGATTCCTTACGATTTAGCTTTTTGGATTCATACGGACTCCCTTGAGCCCAAATACGAAAAAGGAGCTGTTGTGCTCATCAAGCAAACCTACTACGATCAGGCAGGAGCTATTTATGCCATTGATTTTGATGGGCAAACCTTGATCAAGCGTGTATTTCGTGAGGCCAACGGTATTCGACTGGTTTCCCTCAATAAGAAATATAGCGATCAGATCATTCCTCTGGATGAGGAACCTGGAGTGATCGGTAAGGTTATAGATGGCTTTGTTCCTCTCGATCTGGAGGAGATTAAATGATAAAATTAATTGCGATTGACTTAGATGGCACTCTCTTACACGAGGATAAGTCTTTATCCAAAGGCAATATTGAAGCTCTTCACCAGGCCCATGAAGCTGGATACGATATTGTGATCTGTACTGGGCGTCCCTTAGCAGGTGTCCGTCCCATTTTTGAAGAGATTGGCCTTCCTGATGGCAACTACTATATGATTATCAATAACGGCTGTACCACCTTGTCTACAAAGAATTGGGAAGTGATCGGCAAGAAAGAATTGAGCCTTGAGGACATGCACCGCTTGCAAGTTCTGACGGAAGACACAGACGTCCAGTTAACATTATTTGACATGGATCATTACCTAGTCGTTGCGCCTGAAGCCAGTGATCTTGTCACTATGGATGCCGGCATCGTAAATACGAAACCGACACCTGTCTTAGAAAAAGATCTTCCCAATTATCTTCCTATTTTTCAAGCGATGTATGTGGGAGATCCTTCTGCTATTGATAGCTTTCAAGCTCAGCACGAGGCAAGCTTAGAAAACAACTTTAACACCGTACGTTCACAGGATATCCTATTTGAAATCCTTCCTAAAGGTGCGAGTAAGGCCTCTGCTCTACAAGCATTGAGTCAAACATTAGGATACAATAGAGACCAGGTCATGGCTCTTGGAGATGCTAATAATGACCTTGAGATGCTTCGATTTGCTGGTTATAGTGTTGCCATGGGAAATGGCAATGCTGCTGTCAAGGAAATAGCAGACTTCGTTACCCTGACCAATGATGAGGATGGCGTGGCCCATGCTATTCACAAATTAATTGCAACTGAAAAAGGAGAATGATTATGAAATACCCAAATTTATTGGACCGTTTTATTACCTATGTAAAAGTCAATACACGTTCAGACGAACATTCTACAACCACTCCAAGTACCCAATCACAAGTTGATTTTGCAACCAACGTCTTGATCCCTGAGATGAAACGCGTGGGGCTTCAAAACGTCTACTATCTACCAAACGGCTATGCCATTGGAACGCTCCCAGCCAATGATCCAAGCTTCACCCGCAAGATAGGATTTATCTCTCACATGGATACTGCTGACTTCAATGCGGAAAATGTCAATCCTCAAATCGTTGAGAATTACGACGGGGGTGTCATTGCTCTTGGAGACTCTGGTTACATACTTGATCCAGCAGATTTTGCTCATTTGAATAACTACAAGGGACAAACCTTGATTACAACTGATGGTACTACTCTTCTAGGCGCAGATGATAAATCAGGAATTGCTGAAATTATGACAGCTATTGAATATCTGACAGCACATCCTGAAATCAAACATGGTGAAATCCGTGTCGGTTTTGGACCAGATGAAGAAATTGGAGTCGGTGCAGATCAATTTGATGCAGAAGATTTTGATGTAGACTTTGCCTATACCGTTGATGGCGGTCCTCTTGGCGAACTTCAATACGAAACCTTCTCAGCAGCTGGGGCTGAACTGACCTTCAAGGGACGCAATGTCCACCCAGGCACAGCCAAAGGTCAAATGATTAACGCCCTTCAATTGGCTATTGATTTCCATAACCATCTACCTGAAGGGGCACGTCCTGAATTGACCGAAGGTTATGAAGGCTTCTATCACTTGATGAATATCGATGGAACCGTCGAAGAAGCTACTGCTAGCTATATCATTCGTGACTTTGAAACAGAAAGTTTTGAGAAACGCAAAGACCTCATGCAGTCTATTGCCAATCAGATGAATGCGGAGCTCGGTAGCGAACGCGTTCTCCTCACTCTTAAAGATCAGTACTACAACATGAAGCAAGTGATTGAAAAAGATATGACGCCAATTACCCTTGCTAAGGAAGTCATGGAAGATCTTGGAATCACTCCAATCATTGAACCAATCCGCGGAGGTACAGATGGATCTAAAATTTCCTTTATGGGAATTCCAACACCTAATATCTTTGCCGGTGGTGAAAATATGCACGGGCGCTTTGAATATGTTAGTCTCCAAACCATGGAACGCGCTGTGGATACCATTATTGGTATTGTGACCAAAAAATAAGAAACAAAAAGGATTCGGATAGATTATCCGGATCCTTTATTATCCTTTATTATATGGTAGAAAGATTGACAATATCTTTGACTTGATCAATAGTCTGAATTAGGTTAAGGCTTGTCTCATTGATAGGAAGATAATAGATCTTATCTGCCAAAGATTCTGTAAAAGGGCGATTGGTGAGTAAGATCACCTGTTGTCCTTTTTCTTTTAACTCTTGCTCCTTCTTTCGCACCTTTTGGTATAAACTCGGATCCCGGATTTCTAGATCATCCACTAATAGGCAAGCTGCCTTCAAAGCTGGAGCTTCATTGGTCCCATTTTGAGTCAGATAGTAGGCTGCTCCCTCTTTAGGCTCATATAAACCAGCTGATGGTTCAACTGGAAGAAAGGCTGGTTTGATTTCAGCTTCTGCTGCTTCTTCCATTTTTACAAGGTTGGCTAGTACCTGTAAATAAATCGGTTCTAATTTACTTAAATCCAAGAGTTCTTCAAATTCAAAACCGCGTTTTAAGGCCTCTAAAATGTAGAAAAGTCGGTGAGGCATATGACGAGCAATTTTCTGGATCAATTCATCATCGCTCATTTCATCCGGAAAGACAGTCAATAACTTCTTGGATTTGATCGTTTCAAGAGCTTGTTGATAAGCCTCGTCTATTCTCTTTCCAAATCCGTAAACTGCCCCATAGGAGTGAATTTGTGTATTGAGACGAGCATTTTTCGTAGCATCTGAAAAGATCGGAATCTTAAAGAAAATATAGTCTAGACTGGGTTCATAGACAGCCTTTATATTCTGTAATAATGGATGGGCCAAATGCTCTAGAGAACGACCCATTTGCAACTGCACCCCTTGCTCAAATATAGAATAGCCAAGACCCGTGGAAGCCATCAAAAGACTGTCTGAAGCAAATGGATTAACCTCTAAGATGTAGAAGGCGTAGCTGGTCGGATCCAAGGCAAACTTGATGGAAATCGCTCCCGTTAACTTGAGATACCGACAGATGTGAATCGCAGCTTCACGAAGATTTTGAAACTCTCGGTCAGTCAGAGTGACCGCTGGCATGAATTGGTAAGAGTCACTGGAGTGGATCCCTACAGGATCAATACTCTCAATAGCAGTTGCCAGGTAATGGTTATCTTCGCGATCCCGCATCACCACAAAATCCAGTTCCTTAAAACCATAGGTTGAGAACTCTAGCAAACACTGCCGACTTGGAGAGACAGAAAGCCCTGTTTCCACGGCTTCACACAAGTCATCTAGGTTATGAGCAATCTTTCGTCCCTGTCCCTGCTTACTAGCTACTGGCCAGATCATAATGGGAAATTGAATCCCTTCCGAAAACTCGATGGCTTCTCGAACAGAGCTCACCAGTGCCGAAGCCGGTACCTGATAGCCCAACTCTTGAAAGAGACGTCGTTGATCGGCTTGTTGGTAAAACGCACGGTAACGCTGCAAGCTTGGACCAAGAATCGCTAGCGAGGCTTCTTTGAAAAAGGACGTTTCCTCTAATCGAAACAAGAGATTCAAAATCTGTTTGTCCGCAAAAGCTAAGAGCAAACGCGATCCTGTATAGGAAAGAAGCGTGGTTCTAAGCGCATCCAGCTTGAGCTTGCTAACAATAACCCGATCTCCAGCCTCTTGCGTCATGCTATTTTCTTCTCCCAAATAGAGGACGAGAGCTCTCTGCTCCTTTGTATTCAACTTTTGAGCTTCATTTAGAGCTGCCAAGAGACTAATATCTTGATAGGAATCTCCACACAGGAGAAGCAATTTCTGGTTTTGTTTCATCTATCCTTCTCCCTTCGACTTTCGTGAAGTTTTGCATCAATAAACTCTAAAAATTCATCGTAAAAATAGAGATTTTCTCTTGGACCTGGACTGGCATCTACTTGGAATTGAACTCCTAAAATCGGCTGGTAACGATGACGAAACGCTTCGATGCTGTGGTCATTGACATTTTCATGAGTGATCAATAAATCATGGGGCAGACTATTTCGACTAATACTATACAAGTGATTTTGGCTGGTCAGCTCAATTTTTCCTGTCGCTATTTCACGAACAGGAATATTCAATCCGAAGTGACCAACTTCCATGGGGGCTAGTTCCGCTCCATAAGCTTGAGCCAAGATCTGTGCTCCCAAGCCCATGCCCCAGATGGGAATTTGACCATTTAGTTTTTTGATTAAGTGGCAGAGTTTCTTTACCTGATGAGGATCTCCAGGCCCACTGGATAGAATCACGCCATCTGGTTGTTGCTCCATTAGTTCATGATAAGAGATATCATAGGGGTAGACGGTGACATTGCAGTCTCTTTGACTCAGCTGCCGTAACACAGAATGCTTGACCCCTAGATCAATCAAAGCAATACTCTTTCCAAATCCAGGAACTGCATAGGCGGTTTTCGTCGACACTTGGCGCACTTGGTCCTTAGGAAGGACCGTAGCCCGCAACTGATCCAAGATATGGTCGATCGAGTCCCCCTTGTTAATCACAGTCGCTTTCATCCGACCATACTTGCGGACAATTTTTGCAACCTGACGTGTGTCGATTCCCATAATACCAGGGATTTTTTTTCGCTTCAAGAACTCGTCCAAGGTCATCTGTTGGCGCCAATTGCTGGGCATCTCCACCAAATGCTGAACCACCACTGCCAGACAAGTCGGTGTAATCGATTCAGAATCATCACGATTGATCCCAGCTGCTCCAATCACAGGAAAAGTAAAGGAGAGAATCTGGCCACTAAAAGCCTGATCTGTGATCAACTCTTGATAGCCTGTCATAGCTGTTGAAAAGACAAGCTCACCTGAAACATATAAATCTGCACCAAAAGCTTCTCCTTCAAATACGCTACCATCCTCAAGAACTAATAATCGCTTCATTGAACCCCTCCCTTCTATTATACTAGTCCAATTTTATCACAGTTCCTCAAAAAAAGGAAAGTCAGATTCCATGTAGTTGTCTACTCTGTCCTCTTTCTTTCCTTTCAATGAATTATCAGTTATCTTATTTTGCTCCGCGACCTTTAAGGACGGCTTCAATGATGGCCATACGGACAAAGACTCCGTTGGTCATTTGTTCTACGATGCGTGATTTAGGAGCTTCTACCAAGTGGTCCGCAATTTCAACGTCACGGTTCACTGGTGCTGGGTGCATCAAGATCGCAGTATCTTTCATACGATCATAACGTTCTTGCGTCAATCCATGGAGACGGTGGTAGTTTTCTTTAGAGAAGAGTGATTCGTAATCATGACGTTCGTGTTGTACACGTAGGAACATCATCACATCTACTTCTTCAATGACTTCATCGATAGTGACGAAAGTTCCATACTCTTCAAATTCCGCACTTCTCCATTCTTCTGGACCAGCAAAGTAGAGGGTTGCTCCCAAACGTTTCAAGATTTGCATGTTGGATTTTGCAACACGTGAGTGATCCAAGTCCCCAGCGATACAAACTTTCAAACCATCAAAGTGACCAAATTCTTGGTAGATGGTCATCAAATCAAGCAAGCTTTGGCTTGGGTGTTGACCAGAACCGTCCCCACCATTGACAATGGACGCTGTAATGGTTGGGCTTTCCACTAATTCTTTGTAGTAGTCCACTTCAGGGTGACGGATCACACAGACATCTACTCCAAGAGCTGACATGGTCAAGATGGTATCGTAGAGTGTTTCCCCTTTGTTCACAGAGCTTGTCTTCACATCAAAGTCAAGGAGATCACATCCCAATTTCAACTCTGCCACTTCAAAGGCTTTATGGGTACGAGTTGAAGGTTCAAAGAAAAGGTTTGAGATGATGTGTTGGTCTTGGTAGTTAACTTTTGCTCCATTTTTGAACTCAATCCCACGCTTGATCAAAGCCATTACTTCTTCATTGGTAAGAGTTTCCATTGAGACAAGGTTTTTAAGAGCGATTTGATTTTCAGACATGTTGATTCTCCTTTTATAATGTGAATGGTTTACTATTTATTTAAGCTTCTTTGATGAGGACGCGGTCTTGGCCGTCTAGCTCCACCATCTCGACAATGATTTCCTCTGACTTACTAGTCGGGATATTTTTCCCAACAAAGTCTGGACGAATCGGCAACTCTCGGTGCCCACGGTCAACTAGGACTGCAAGACTAACACGTGCAGGACGTCCATGACTGACTAGGTTGTCAATCGCAGCGCGAATTGTCCGTCCCGTATAGAGGACATCATCGATCAAGATGACTTCTCTATGAGCGATGTCTACCGGAAGTACGGTCGTATCTTCCGCCACCTTCATATCATCTCGAAAAGGCTTGGTATCCAATTCTGCCACAGGAACATCGATTTGTTCCAGCTGAGAAAGGCGTTCTTGAATCCGACGGGCAATGTAAACACCACGCGTCTTGATCCCCACCAGGACAATCTGGCTTAAATCTTTATTTCGTTCAATGATTTCGTAGGTGATGCGGGTAATGGCCCGTTTCATCGTCAAATCATCAACGACTTCTTTGGTTTTCATTCAGTCCTCCTTAGTTGTAAAAGAAAAACCTCCTTTTTCAAGGAGGTTCAGCAAATGAATGGCCTAAAAGAATAGGGTCTCGCCCTATGGTCCTAGCCATTGTTTTTCACAGTCTCCTTGCCTGCCTCACGGGACAGGATTAAAGGATTTATTTAATTGAGATAACTATATCACAGTTTCAAACGACATGCAAGAAAAAACTCAACATTTTTCAAAAAAATTTAAAAACATGACTTTTCGTCTGAATAATGTTCGGTTTTTACTGAAAAACAGCCTATTTTCGCTTGATATTTTTGATCCCATAGAGCACATAGCCAGCCAAGAGATAGGCGATAAAGATGATCAGCACCCATTTGCCCACAAAAGCCCAGCCATATTTGTTTACATTGATAAAGAAATAGGCAAAGGGACTGTCTTTAGCGCCAGGTACTGGCCACTTCAGAACCAAACCATTGAGAAGAGCAAACAGCATATAAAGAACGGGAAGAAGAGTCCAAGCCAACGGATCTAACTTCCGGTACTGTTTGGCTTTATCAATCACCAGGGTATCAAAGAAGAACATCAAGGGAACAATGTAGTGACAAAGGAAGTTTTCTAGGCGGTAAAACTTCTCAGGTGTCGCGATGGGTGCTAGCATAAAGTGGTAGATGACACAGGTGATCATGATCGACATGGTGACCCCACCCTTCAAGCGAAGATAGCCCTGGGTCTGAGTCGAACGACCACGAAGCATGCGCCAAACCATGTCTCCCATGAAGAACATGACCAACATGTTGGACAAAATGGTGTAATAGAGCATCATCCCAAAGCCACCATGCTTGGTGAGTTGCAGATAAACGCCGATGACACTCAAGATAAACAATAGAAAACGATAGCTAAATAATAGTTTGAATTTCATAGTATTCTCCTGAAAGAAAAGGGCTAGGCCCTTCTTCTTATTCTTAGATTTTCTTCACAAATTCTGATTTGAGTTTCATTGCGCCAAAGCCATCAATCTTACAAT
>ENA-OWLX01001127-OWLX01001127.1-metagenome-genome-assembly--contig:-NODE-1127-length-10213-cov-5.469876_pt1 | contig 10213 bp, 9 predicted proteins | sample MGYA00245351_ERZ651106 | MGnify/ENA primary metagenome ERZ651106 (study PRJEB26857, sample SAMEA4031768) | metagenome | biome: human; feature: oral; material: saliva | place: Philippines | collected 2014... | reverse complement strand
TCTTCCGATCTGTTTTTTTGCCTAAAATTTGTAAAATTAGCCCAAAAAAGGATAAAAAATGAGGCAAAAAACGCTAACGATCATCGACACTTTCGGATTTTTTTTCAGACTTTACTACGCGATGAGCGGACTAAAAAACCGTGAAGGCAAGCCAAGCGGCATGGTGAGCGGCTTTGCTAGCTTTATCATGAATCTGCGCCAGGAGTTTGCCAGCGACTACATCATCTTTGCGCTAGATAGCAAGGGCAAAACGCTGCGCCACGAGATCCTGGGCGAATACAAAGCCAACCGCTCCGAGCCGCCCGCCGCGCTAAAAGAGCAGCTGCCCGTGTGCATAGAAATGATAGAAAAAATGGGCCTAGCCGCCGTGAGCCGCGAAGGCTACGAAGCCGACGATGTCATCGGCACCCTGTCGCGAAAAGCCGAACAGCAGGGCTTCGTCACCTATATGATGACACCCGACAAAGACTTCGGACAACTTGTGACGGAAAAGACCTTCATGTACAAGCCCGCCAAGTTCGGCGAGCCGGCACAGGTGTGGGGTCCGAAAGAAGTGTGCGCCCGCTATCATATCGAGCAGCCTACACAACTGATCGACATTCTCGGACTGTGGGGCGATACCGCCGACAACATCCCCGGCATCCCCGGCATCGGGGAAAAGACCGCCGCCTCCCTCATCGAGAAATACGGCAGTGTAGAAAACCTGATTGCCCACGCCGAAGAACTGAAAGGCAAGCAGAAGGAAAACGTCATCGAATTTGCCGAACAGGGACTGCTGTCAAAACGTCTCGCCACCATCCAGACCGACGTGCCCGTTGATTTCGACCCCGAACTGTTGCAAACCCGTGAGCCTGACATCAAGAAGCTGCTCGAACTGTTTGAAGAGCTTGAGTTCAAGACCTTTGCCAAACGTTTTTTGGACGACCGGAACAAGATGCAGCAACCCGAAACTATTCCAACGCCGGCCGAACCCTCGGCGCAACTCAACCTGTTCGACACCCCTTCGACTCAAAACGACCTGCTGCTGTTCAGCGAGAAAGACACCGCCCAAACCGTAAGCCATTATTACCGGTTGGTAGAGACAGAACAAGACCTACGGCAACTCATCGACACATTATCTGTCCAAAATCTTTTCGTTTTCGATACTGAAACCACCGGGACCGATGCCTTTGCCGCTGAATTGGTGGGACTTTCGTTCTCTATCAAGGCGCATGAGGCTTGGTACCTGCCCATGCCCGACGACCACGACGGCTGCAAACAACAGCTGCAACACCTGAAACCCCTATTTGAGAACGAAAACATACTGAAAATCGGACAAAACCTAAAGTACGACATCGAGATGCTGCACCATTACGACATCGCCGTCAAAGGTCCTTTGTTCGACACCATGATTGCACACTATCTCATCGACCCCGACCAGCGGCACAACCTCGACTACATGGCGGAAGCCTATCTGAATTACTTCACCATTCCTATTGAAGACCTGATCGGGCGAGGACGGCAACAGCGCAACATGCGCGACGTCGCCTTGGAAAGCGTGAAAGAATACGCTGCCGAAGATGCCGACATCACCTTTCAACTGTACCGGAAACTGCTGCCCCAGCTTAAAGAAAACGGTTTGGAAAAGCTGTTCTACGACATCGAAATGCCATTGGTGAGCGTATTAAGCGCCATGGAATGCAACGGCGTGAAAATCGACAGTGACAACCTGCACCAAATCAGCGAGACCTTTGGAAACGAAATCGCTCAAATTGAGCGCCGTATCTATGAATTGGCAGGATGTCAATTCAATATCGGATCGCCGAAACAGTTGGGGGAGATATTGTTTGAAAAGCTCAACATCAAGGCAAAAGCCAAGAAAACCAAGACCGGACAGTATGCCACGGGCGAAGAGGTGCTGCAAAAACTGTCGCACGAGCACCCTGTCATCGCCCCCATTCTCGAATACCGCCAGTTGACCAAGCTGAAATCGACCTATCTCGATGCGCTTCCCGCCCTTGTCAATCCACGCGACGGCTTGATTCACACCTCTTTCAACCAAGCCGTGACCGCCACAGGACGGCTCAGCTCGAACAACCCCAACCTGCAAAACATCCCCGTCCGCACCGACAAGGGGCGCGAAATCCGCAGGGCTTTTGTGCCGCGCAGCAACGACTATACCCTCATGGCAGCCGACTATTCGCAAATCGAGCTGCGCATCATCGCCCACCTCAGCGGCGACAAAGCCATGATCAACGACTTCATGCTGGGCCATGACATCCACGCCGCCACCGCAGCCAAGATCTTCCATCTGCCCATGGAAGAAGTCAGCAAGGAACAACGTCGGCGTGCCAAAGCCGTCAACTTCGGCATCATCTACGGCATGTCGGCCTTTGGCCTGGCAGAGCGTTTGGACATCGCACGCGGCGAAGCCGCCGATATCATCAAAAAATACTTCGAGGAATACAACGGCATCAAGACCTACATGGAACACAGCATCGCCTTCGCCAAAGAACACGGCTATGCCGAAACCATACTCGGACGACGGCGTTACCTGCGCGACATCAACGCGGGCAACAGCGTGGTGCGCGGCTTTGCCGAACGCAACGCCATCAACGCTCCCATACAAGGCAGCTCGGCCGACATGATTAAAATCGCCATGGTCAACATCCACAATGAGATGCAACGCCTCGGTCTCCGCTCGAAAATGATCCTTCAGGTACACGATGAATTGGTGTTCGACACACATCTCGATGAAATGGACACCTTGCGCGAATTGGTGACGAAGCTCATGGTGAACGCCACGCCCCTCTCCGTCCCCGTCCTTGTCGATATCAACACCGGCAGCAACTGGTTGGAAGCACATTGAGCGAATTTCTTTCAACTCCTGAAAAAATGCTATTTTTACATCGAAACCCTGCACGACAATGATTCCGCGCGAGACTGTAGAAACCATATTGCAAGCCGCTCACATTGAAGAAGTTGTGAGCGAGTTCGTCCCTTTGAAGAAAAGGGGGGCGAACCTGATAGGCCGTTGTCCCTTCCATGATGAAAAGACTCCTTCGTTCAACGTGAATCCGGCACGCAACATCTTTAAATGCTTTGGTTGCGGAAAAGCAGGCGACTCCGCCAAGTTCCTCATGGAACACGAGCACTATAGCTACGTGGAAGCACTGCGTTATTTGGCAAAAAAATACAACATCCCTATCGAGGAAAGAGAGCAGACCCCCGAAGAACTTATTGAGCAGAGCGAGCGTGAGAAGATGTACAACATCAACGGGTTTGCCAATACTTTTTTCATCGAAACGCTATGGCACAGCGAGGATGGACTGTCAATAGGCTTGCCGTATTTCCGCGAACGCGGCTTCCTCGACCCCATCATCGAGAAGTTTCAGTTGGGCTACAGCCCGAACACAAAAGACGCTTTTACCACTCATGCCCGTAAAAACGGATACGATGACGAGCTGCTTTTCAAGGTCGGTCTTTCCATCCATACTGACCGATTAAATTACGACCGTTTCCATGGTCGGGTGATCTTCCCCATCCACAGCATGACAGGGCGTGTCATCGGCTTCGGTGGCCGTATCCTCGGCAACGACCCTGAGAAAAAACTAGCAAAATACCAAAACTCGCCCCAGTCGGAGATCTATGACAAGTCGCACACCCTCTACGGCATCTATTTCGCCAAAAACGCCATTGTGCGACAGGATTGCTGTATCCTTGTGGAAGGCTACTTCGACGTGCTGCGTATGCACCAGATCGGCATGGAGAATGTCGTGGCCAGCTCCGGCACCTCGCTCACCACGGAACAAATCCGCTTGGTGAAACGCTATACGAACAACATCACCATGCTTTACGACGGCGATGCAGCCGGACTTCATGCCGCTGTGCGAGGCACCGACATGATTTTGTCGGAAGGCATGAATGTGCGTGTCGTCGTCCTTCCACCCGAACACGACCCCGACTCGTTTGCGAAGGCTTATCCTATCGAAGAGGTGCAACGCTACTTGACCGACAACGCCAAGGACTTCATCCGTTTCAAGACCGAACTGCTGCTGAAAGACACCGCCAACGACCCCATCAAGCGCAGCGAGGTGATCCGCGACATCGTGCAAAGCATCTCCGTGATTCCTGACACGATCTTCCGCATCTCCTACATCAAGGAATGCAGCCGTTTGCTCGACATGCCCGAGGCAACACTCATGGCGGCCTTGAACAAGATGCTACGCGCAAAGTTCAAGAAATCACTCGGTTCAGACGGCGAAGCCCTTCCCGATGAGAACGTCGTCGCCCCCAACCAAGCGGAAGACCTTCTCGACGAACAGGTGGTCCCCGGATTCTTCCAAGAACGTGAATTGGTGAAAATGATGCTGATGTATGGAACCACTATGATCGCCATCGAGACAACCGACGAAGAAGGACAACCTGTAGAGGACTCCATTTCGGTGGCTCAGCTCATCATCGACGATCTGAAGCAAGACGATATACGGTTTCTTGACGAAACCAACAATAAGATTTTCAACATCTTCGATATCGAACTCGATATGGGGAACATCCCCGACGACCAGGTTTTCATTTCCAACGAAGATGAAGCCATCGCCAACTTGGCTGCCGACCTGCTGACCTCGCCTTACAAACTCGACCAATGGGAAAAATACGGCATCTTCGTAAAAACAGAGCAAGACGTGCTGAAACAAGCTGTTGTGTCGGCCATCTACCGCTATAAAGACCAGATCATCGACTCAAGGCTGAAAACCATTGCCGAATCCATCAAAGAAGAAACCGTCCTCGACAACCAGCTCATCCTGCTCAAACAAAAGAAAGACCTCGACGGGATACGCACGAAAATCAACCGCCAGCTTGGCATTGTCATCGCAAAATAATGCCGTTTGAACGGTCTTTATCCGAGCACTTTGAAATACAAGTTCCGGATCATTCCACCATATCTCCTTTCCGTTTTGGCGTAAACATAGCCTTCTTTCTCGAAATTGGCAATGCTATAAGTGTTGTTGGGCGCACAGGTGGTGCAAAGCAGGTTGAATCCCCTTTTCACGGCGATGCGCTCCAACTCGCGAATAAGACGCTGCTGCAAGCCTTGACCGCGATACTCCTCCCTCACCAAAAACAGCTTCTGATTGGCAGCCTTGTACATGCCGCATAAATCCAAATCATGCGTGTAGTCTTCCTCTTGGGTTTGGGGAACGTACAAAATGCCGGCGGCAACCATCATGGAGCCGTCCCATATCCCCAGCGTGACATTCGGCTCGCACAGACACGAAGCCAGCTTTTCTTTCGAATTGTGGCGCAACAGGGTCTTGTCGGATAAGCCCTCATAAACAGCCTCATTCAACGCCACAAGTGCCACCCAATCGGCCATGCCACATTGTTTTTGTGTCAGCATACTGCTATGGTTTTTCAAGATTCCTGCTTGTAATACACCTTGTAGTACTTGCCCTTTTCGTCCTCGCCCTGTTCGATAAGATCGCGGTCGCCATGCACGTAAATGTGAAAGTTCTTGTCCAACTTGATGACACTCTTGAACGACCGGAACTGCTTTTTCATGGCCGATCCGTTGATTTCAAAGTTGTCGGCGATGACACAATCTTGGCTTTCTTCAAAGTTGTTGCGGTACTTGTGAAAACTCTCGATGACGGCAGGCCGCTCCATCACCTCGTTGACAAAAGCATCCATTTCAAACCTATCCTTTTCCTTGAAAAAAGCCATCGAACGGTTCAAAAGGTCGGCCTGATCGGCTTTAGTGACCTCAAACTGCTGTGGCAACTCCTTGACAACGAAGTTTTTCGTCATCGAAAGAACCGCTTGCGTATTGAAATACTGATTTTGTCTTTGAATCACACTCAGAAAATGGTCGGTCCAGTATTGCGCCTCGCTGCGGTTGGTATTGTCAACAAGGGTGACAACGTATCCGTCTTCACGTTCGAGGTTGAAAATCAGGCAGCCTTTATCGAGGCGCTTGGTGCTGATACCTTGCTCTTGGGTGAGGTCAAGTCCTTTTTCGGAATCCCAGACACGCAGAAACGTGTCCTTGTTTTCCGACTTGAACAAGCCTACGGCATCGCAATGTTGACCGGCAAGACTGCAATCGGTGAAAAGCACAACGCAGAACTCGCCCGCCTTGATTTTCGGATGGTCACTCTTGTCGTAGAGCTGCTTGGCCAGTTTCACGGAATGGATTAACAGGCTGTCAGGATCATCAAAGATGTCGGAGACTATGCCATAGACCTCATTGTATTTCAAATCGGTCTCATGCCGAAAACGGTACTGTTCTTCATTCAAAAACAAGGGTAAAAAACATTCGTGCAGCAGGTTGCGCATGGAATCGTCGGCAGACAACAGCGTTGGGGAACAATGGATGCCTTCATCGGCCTGCTTGTTGCCGACAAAATGCAGGGCAAGGTTATGAATTACTGACATGGATAATGCGTTTTGTACTAAAAAAGAAGGTTGAAAGACTCTTGAAATCCATCAACCTTCAAATATTGCTATGGTAGTCCTTTCAAGACCCGTACCGTTACCAGCAGGTCCTTGTGACAAACCTTATTACTGATACTCTTTGGCTTCCACTTCATGGTTCAACACCATCAAGCCGTTAAGCGCCAGAGCCTTCATTTCGTCTTCACCGGGATAGACATAAACGGGAGCTATCTTTCCGAAATGCTCTTTCAATATGTTGCAGAACGTCTTGTCATAAGCCATGCCACCGGTAATGTAGATGGCATCGACATCCATGCTGAGTGCCGAGGCTGCCAGTCCACCCACTTCCTTGGCAATCTGATACGCCATGGCGCGATAAACGAGTTCCCATTCCTTGTTGCCGGCTTTCACGGCGTTTTCCACTTCGAGCGCGTCATTGGTGCCAAGATAGGCCACGTAACCGCCTTTGCCTTTCAGCATCAGTCCGATTTCCTTCTTGGTGTATTTACCGCTGAAACAAGCATCGACGAGCAGTCCGGCAGGCAGTGTTCCCGAACGTTCTGGAGTGAAAGGTCCTTCGCCGTTCAAGGCATTGTTGACATCGACCACACGGCCTTTTTTATGGGCACCGCAGGAGATGCCGCCGCCAAGATGCACACCGATCAGGTTGAGGTCTTCGTATTTCTTGCCAAGATCTTTGGCCAACTGACGGGCGATGATCTTTTGGTTCAGGGCATGGAATACCGACAGGCGCGGAAAAGCGGGATGTCCCGAAAAACGGGCCACATCTTCCAGTTCATCGACGACAACGGGGTCAGCCACATAAGCCTTGACACCGATTTCTTTTGCAATATCGCGGGCAATCAAGCCGCCAAGGTTGCAGGCATGTTCACCGACAGGGCTGTTGAACAAGTCTTTTACCATGGCATCGTTCACGCCATAGACACCTGATACCAAGGGTTTCAACAGGCCGCCACGACCCACAACGCAAGCCACGTCGCTGAGGTCAACGCCGGCTTCCTTCAACTCGCGCAAGATGACTTCCTTGCGGAAAGGAAACTGGTCGGCGATTTTTTCATAAGGCGCCAGTTCTTCGGTGGAATGTTTCAAGGTTTTCTTAAACACTTGGGTCTCGTCTTCAAAAACGGCAATCTTCGTGGAAGTCGAACCCGGATTGATGGTCAATATTTTGTGTGTCATTGTTTTTCCTTTCTTTAATGATTGATGATACTGAAAATTAGGCCAACATGGCTGCTAACGCTATGGAATAGAGTTTGGTCTTGGCCGTATCGCCACGCGATGACAGCACGCAAGGCACCTTGGCACCCATCAGCACTGCGGCAATCTCCGACTTATCGAACTTGGTGCAGCATTTGTAGAACACATTGCAGCTTTCGAGATTGGGGAACACCAAACAGTCGGCATCACCGGCAACAGGGCTGTTGAGTTTCTTGATGGCCACCGTTTCGGCATCCAAGGCGAGGTCGAGAGAAAGCGGACCATCGACAAGGCATCCCTTAATCTGGCCACGATCGGCCATCTTGGCGATGAGAGCAGCCTCAACGCAAGCGGGAATGCTGGCAATCATCTGCTCCGTGGCGCACACCAAGGCGACTTTCGGGCAGGCAATGCCAATGGCTTTTGCCGTTGTGGTAACATATTTCAATAGTGTTTGCTTCTGTTTCAAGTCGGGTAATGGAATGATAGCGCTATCACTGACAATCAACAATTTATGATAGTTTGGGTTTTCCACCACGGCCACGTGAGCCAATGTAACCTTGGGCGGGCACAAGCCGCGGTCCTTGTTAAGGATGGCATGCATGTATTTGTCGGTGGGCAGCAAGCCTTTCATCAGAATGTCGGCTTCACCGGCATTGATCATGTCACAGGCTTTGGCGGCGGCTTTCACATCTTCAGATTCCTGCACAATCTTGAAATTCGCCATGTTGATGTTTTCGGCCTCACAAACAGCCGCAATCGTCGCTTCGTCACCAACCAAAGTAGCTTCGATGAGTCCGTTTTCAACGGCGGCATTTACCGCACAAATCGTGTGATCGTCGTTGGCATAAGCCGCGACAAGACGTTTCTTAGGCTTGCTGCGCAAGACCTCGAACATTTCGTCTAACTTTCTGATTTCCATTATTTTTAATATTTATTTTATGATTTTAATTTTGATTTCGCAAAAGTACAAATAAATCCGATTGGCTCGAAATTATACGCTTATAATGTGAAAAACAATTCGATATACCCTACGAAAAACGGAGGAACAGCAAGACCTTTTTGAAAAAACGAATTCAATGCTTGCAAATTGGAAACAAGACCATGTGAATACAACCATAACCTTTGCGGCACATTTAAGAGGTGTCACACTTTTTCTGCGCATTCTGCGTAATGACTATGATCTGTGACAATGACAGATAATCGGTTATTATGTCATGGCCTTAGTTAAATTGTAGTTGAATTTTGAACAGTTACTTAAAAGAAAAATGTACATTTGCAAAGCAAAACAATCGAAAACATGCCGCAAGACACCACCGACAAAATAGAATACCTGATCATGTTGATAAAACTTTTCGCGGAGCGATACCGTCTCTCGCCTAAACAAGCCTATCGCTACATCAGGCGCTATGGTGGTGTAGGTTTCGTGGAACGCAACTACAGCGTCCTACACACGCTGCCATTCGACGACATGGTGGATACCATGTCGGATTTTTGCAAAAAATCAGGAGGATTGTTATGATAAGGCTTTATCACGGTTCGAATGCGCCTATCGAACATATCGATTTGGCCCAATCCAAGCCCAACAAGGATTTCGGAAAGGCTTTCTATCCTTCGGAGCATCGCCAGCAAGCCGAAGATATGTCGGCATTTACCGTTGAACGATTGGGAGGGAAAGCCTTTGTCACTGAATATGAATTTGACGAACAATGGTTACAAGGCGACCTGTTAAAAATCAAGATTTTCAAAGACTATTCAAGAGAGTGGGCCGACTTTGTCTTTGCCAATAGGAATGCATCCTGCGAGACCAACATCCATAACTTTGACATTGTTTACGGTCCCGTTGCCAATGATCGTGTCGGACGTCAAATATTCAATTACAAAGAAGGTTACATCGATGCCGACGAATTCATGAACCGCCTGAAATACATGAAAGGCGTCACTTTTCAATATGCCTTTTGCACCGAAAAAGCCATCAAAAAACTGTCGAGAATATGAACGTCACGCAAAAAGACTTTGATTTCATGGTTGAAATACTGACCCGCGACATTATCGCCTTGCTGATGGAACGCAAAGGTCTTGATATGGGAACCGCGTTCGACACTTTTTACAACTCCGACACTTACCAAACCTTGCTTCGTCCTGCCTCGGGTTTGTATTTCCAAAGTGCAGGTTACGTTTATTCCTTCTTAGATACCGAATTGAAAACCGGAAAGATGGGATAAGGTACTGTTTAAAGTTACGGTCGCTATCAACCAAATTTATCCCAGTAATCACTCCAACCTATCGGATTCCTTTTAAATCTCTCACCGCCCCAACGGAATTTTTTTCAACACTTTATAGTACGCTCCCGTGGGCTGAAGAAAACTTTGAAAATACACGATTTCATTCACGTCGGCATGTAGGTAGGTCTTTTGCTCAATGCCTTGGTAAATCTGCTGGAAAAAAGCCTTGTCGATCAGTTGCTTGATGCGGCACACCGTGATATGGGGCACAAAATTCTGCCGGTCGCGCAAGTAGCCGATGCCATCAAAAGCCTCGAGAATATCCTCCTCAAGGTCATACAAGGCTTTCGGCTCGT